>UMIA01003576.1_pt1 | contig 16205 bp, 10 predicted proteins | sample 1965701 | NCBI WGS metagenome assembly UMIA01 (sample SAMEA4836113, study PRJEB28245) | human gut metagenome | biome: gut microbiome; material: fecal sample | place: Denmark | collected 2008 | reverse complement strand
ATCGCATTTTCAGAACTTTCATGAAAGTTTTGAAAATGCTTTTGCAGCTTGTCAATGCTTGCCTTATTGATTATTCTCCTCGTTGTTGCTGTGGTTGCCGGAAACGACGTCCTTGGCCTTGTTGACCACATCCTCCACCATGTCGGGCTGGGTGTTGGTGTAGCTGCCGTCCTTATACTGCGCGCCGCCGAAGGCCAGGATCAGCCAGAACACGAAGGGCAGCAGCAGAAGGCCGATGCCGAAGCCCGCGCCCAGATTGAAGGCCTTGGCCAGGTCGATCATCATCTTGATGCCGAAATAGATGTTATAGAAGGGGATCAGGAGCAGGAGGAATTTCCAGCCGTTGCCGTACAGCTCCTGGCAGAGGACATAGGTGTTGTAAATGGGGACAATGCCCTCCCAGCCCTGACGGCCCATCTTCTTATAGACCATCCAGGAGCCTACCAGTGACAGAATCGTAGCGATGAGTTCCAGAATCATTTGTACATTCTCCTTATCTTTTTTTAAATCTCTCTGCAGCGAAACACACGCTGCACGTCCAGTATACTAAAGTTTTCACGAAATGCGAGATGATTTACACAAAATCGCGCTTTTTCTCAGTCCTCACCGCTTATCCTCGTTATTTCCACAAAAATTTGCAGTCTTTTCACAGCGACTGTCACAATTTCCCGAAGAATGGCAGTCATTAGCGAAAATGGGGCTTGCGTGGACAAGGCCGGGATGGTAAAATAGATTTGTTACGCCGGAAGGCGCAGCGGAAAACTTATAAAAGGAGAGAGTTTATGGATCGCTTCTTCCATGTAACCGAAAAGGGCTCCACCGTCCGGACGGAGATCATGGCCGGTATCACCACCTTTATGGCCATGGCCTACATTCTGATGGTCAATGCCGGTATGTTCTCGAACCCCTTTGGCGACGGCACCGATGTGCTGGGCGTCAGCTACGGGGCCATTTATGTGGCCACCGCTATTTCCGCCGTGGTGGGCACCCTGCTCATCGGCCTGCTGTCCAATCTGCCGCTGGCGCAGGCCTCCGGAATGGGCCTGAACGCCTATTTTGTCTACACCGTGTGTGTGGGCCTGGGCCTGAGCTATGCCAACGCCCTGGTGCTGGTGCTGTTTGACGGCATCATCTTCGTGCTGCTGACCGTTACCGGTCTGCGCAAGATCATCTTCGACTCCATCCCCCACGAGGTCAAGGCGGCCATCTCCGCCGGTATCGGCCTGTTCATCGCCTTCATCGGCCTGCAGAACGCCGGCATCGTGGTCAACGATTCCTCCACCTGCGTGAACCTGCACTCCTTCAACGTGTTCACCGGCGAACAGACCTGGGCCACCATCTTCCCCATGCTGGTCACTCTGCTGGCCGTGTTCGCCATCGGCGCCATGAGCAAGAAGAAGGTCTGCGGTGCGGTGCTGTGGGGCATCCTGGGCGCTGCCGTGGTGTATTATGTGGTGGGTCTGATCACCGTTCCCGGCTTCTATGCCTCTGCCATCGCCCCCAACCTGACCTCCGACTTCTTCGGCGCTTTCCGTGATTTCGGCACCCAGGCCTTCGCCGCGGTGTTCAAGTCCGGCTTTGACTTCTCCGCCTTCATTGCCGCCAACGGCACCGGCGCTTTCGTGGTGATGCTGCTGACCACCATGCTGGCCTTCTGCATGGTGGATATGTTCGACACCCTGGGCACCCTGTACGGCGCCTGCTCTGCCGGCAACATGCTGGATAAGGACGGCAACGTTCCCAATATGGACCGGGCCATGCTGGCTGATGCCTGCGCTACCTGCGCCGGCGCTGTCTGCGGCACCTCCACCGTCACCACCTTCGTGGAGTCCTCTGCCGGCGTGGCCGAGGGCGGCCGCACCGGTCTTGCCTCTATGGCTACCGCGGTGATGTTCTTCATCGCCATGTTCCTGTCCCCCGTGGCCCAGCTGATCCCCACCTACGCCTGCGCCGCGGCCCTGATCTATGTGGGCGTGCTGATGATGTCCAACGTCCGCAACATCGCCTGGGACGATCCCGCCGCTGCCGTGACCGGCTTTGTCACCGTGGCGTTCATGCCCCTGACCTACAACATCTCCTATGGTATCGCCTTCGGCCTGATCTCCTATGTGTTCGTGAAGATCTTCACCGGCAAGATCAAGGAGATCAATGTGGGCACCTGGATCATCAGCATCCTGTTTGCCCTGATGTTCTTCCTGACCCGGTAAATAAGTCCGCAAAAACAGTTAATGGAGCGTATCGACACAGATACGCTCCATTTCTTATGCCAACATACCATGCAGCAGGGTGCAGCCCCTTGGCTCTCCCTTTGGGAGAGCTGTCACCGCAGGTGACTGAGAGGGTCTTGCCGCCTTTTTTGAATAATAAGATCAATTTGTGTGCACTCACCGTTTGCCCTCTCCGTCCTCGCCGCGCTCGGCCACCTCTCCCACAGGGAGAGGCAAGGGATACCCACACCGTACACCGAAAGGTGCATAGAAGTGCACGATTTATTTGTCCATCTGCTGCAATAACTGCCCTTGAACGATCGTCAGGTAAACACCGCATGGCTGCGGGGACTGAAACTGTTTTACGACCACCCCGGCGGCCCTCGCACCGGGAGCTTTTGTTATTTGTGCAGCAGGCCCATATGAACCATGGCCCGGTACAGGCCGTCCTCCCGCAGGGGCGCGGTGACGTATTCCGCCTGGGCCTGCACCTCTGCCGGGGCGTCACCCATGACCAGGGGGTGTCCCACACACGCCAGCATTTCCAGGTCGTTGGGACTGTCGCCGATGGCGTAGCAGTCGGCCAGGTCCGCGCCCAGGGCCTGGGCCACGGCCCGGCAGCCGGACGCCTTGGAATAGCCCCGCATGGGCAGCTCGAACATGCCGCCGCCTCGGTCGATGATCTGGCACAGGGGCGCCATCTCCGCCAGAAATTCCTCCCTCCGGCTGTCCGGCCCCACCAGGACGCACACCTTGTCAAAGTGGAAATTCGGGTCGCCGTCAGGCCGCCCCACCCGGACGCCGCCCCGCTCCAGGCGCTTCACGGCGTTTTCCAGCTCCCGGTTCAGGTGGTGGTGGGGCGTATCCACCCAGATGTGCGACGCCTCCTCAAAGTACATATCCACCAGGCACCGCCGCCCGGCCTCCAGGATTTTCCGGCTGGCGTCCCGGTCAAAGCCCACGTGCCGCAGCACCCGGCCGTCCAGCTGGATATACTGGCCGCAGGAGCACACCAGCCCGTCGAATGCCAGCTCCAGCAGCTGGGGCTCCATGGCGATCCGGGGCCGCCCGGTATTGATAATGCAGTGATGCCCCGCCTGCCGCAGCTGCCGCACCGCCTCTGCGGCGGAGGGCGGGATGCTGCCGTTCACGTCCATGATGGTGCCGTCAATGTCGAAGAAAATGATGCTCATAGCCTGTCCCCTTCGGTGTAATCTACGCCCGATTATAACGCTTTTCCCTGCAAAAGAAAATTCGCATACTGCACAAAGCTTCCACTCCGGCAGACAGCTTTTGCGTGGCATCCGCAGACGGCTTGCAAACGCCGTCCCTGCCTGGTACAATGGAGAAAACCCGTTAAGGAGGAACCGGTCAATGACCAAGCAGGAAACCTATGACTATCTCCGCGCCCACGGCGTGGATTTCGAGATCACCGAGCACCCGGCGGTGTTCAACATGGAGGAGTGCGCCGCCGTGGACATGCCGTATCCGGAGGACGACGCCAAAAATCTGCTGGTCCGGGACGACAAAAAGCGGAGCTATTACCTGATCACCGTCCGCTGCGGCAAGCGGGTGGACCTGAAGGAGTTCCAGCGCCGTCACGGCACCCGCCGCCTGAGCTTTGCCTCCCCGGAGGAGCTGCTGCGGCTGCTGGACCTGACCCCCGGCTCCGTGACGCCGCTGGGGCTGCTGAACGACCGGGACCACGCTGTCCGCTTCTGCCTGGACCGGGATTTCGACGGCGGCCGCATCGGCGTTCATCCCAATGACAACACCGCCACGGTGTGGCTGTCCGTCCGGGCCCTGCTGGCCCTGCTCCGGGACCGGGGCACGGAGATCGAATTGGTCGAAATCTGAGAGAAAAAAGGAGAACCGTTATGAATCCCACCGAGCTGCTGTCCGCCCTGCACACGGCAGAGCGGCTGAAGGACACCACCCGCCACTGCTGCACCTCCCGCCGCCGGCCGGAGAGCGTGGCCGGGCACAGCTGGCGCATTGCCCTGATGGCCTACTGGATGCGGGACGAGTTTCCGGAGGCCGACATGGACAAGGTTATCCGCATGTGCCTGATCCATGACCTGGGCGAGTGCTTTACCGGCGACATCCCCACCTTCCGCAAAACGGCGGCGGACGAGGCCGACGAGGAGCGGCAGCTGCTGGCGTGGGTAGACACCCTGCCCGCCCCGTATGATGCGCAGATGCGGGCACTGTACCGGGAGATGGCGGCGCTGGAGACCACGGAGGCCCGCATTTACAAGGCTCTGGACAAGTTTGAGGCCGTCATCCAGCACAACGAGTCTCCCATCGACACCTGGGAGCCCCGGGAGTACGACCTGAACCGCACCTACGCTCAGGAAAACGCCGCCTTCTCCCCGTATCTGACCCGCCTGCGCCAGGCCATCCGCCAGGAGACCGAGGACAAGATCGCCGCCGGAAAATAGGAAAGGCGCTCCCCTGCATCCCTCCGCCGGCGAAACCGCCGCATCACGCAAAAAGCATCCCTTTGGCCGGAAACGCCAAAGGGATGCTTCAGTCTGTCAAAAAAGAAGGCTCACCTCCGCCTTCGGAAAGGAAGATCGTTACGAAAGAAACCCATCAGGGGTGTCTTTCGTTTTCAATCACCGCATTTTCAGATTTGATCTGTTTTGGGGTGATACGTGGGCACCATGTCCGCCACATATTGGCGGATGTCCGGGCTGTTGCTCTGGCAGGCCTGCTCCAGCACCGCCAGCTGGCGGCAGAAGGCCTCGTCGTCCATGTCGATGGGCTGGCCGATGTGGATGAGCTGGTTGGCGGTCTCCCGCAGGCCCTCCTCGTCCATCAGCAGATCCTCATACAGCTTCTCTCCGGGCCGCAGGCCGGTATAGATGATGGGGATATCCACATCCGGCTCGTAGCCGGACAGGCGGATCAGCTGCCGGGCCATGTCGTCGATCTTCACCGGCTGGCCCATGTCCAGCACAAAGATCTCGCCGCCCCTGGCATAATACCCCGCCTGCAGAACCAGGGACACCGCCTCGGGAATGGTCATGAAAAACCGGGTGATCTCCGGATGCGTCACCGTCACCGGTCCCCCGTGGGCGATCTGCTGCTCGAACAGGGGCACCACGCTGCCGTTGCTGCCCAGGACGTTGCCGAACCGCACCGCCACAAATTCCGTTTCGCTGCGCCGGTTCATCATCTGCACCACCATCTCGCACAGGCGCTTGGACGCGCCCATGATGTTGGTGGGGTTCACCGCCTTGTCCGTGGAGATCAGCACAAAGCGCTTTACCCCGTGCCGGGCGGCGGACCGGGCCATTTTATAGGTGCCGAACACGTTGTTCTTGATGGCCTCGTTGGGGCTGTCCTCCATCAGGGGCACATGCTTGTGGGCCGCCGCGTGGAAGATCAGGTCCGGCCGGTACGTATCCAGCAGGTTATCCACCCGCTGCTGATCCCGCACGGACCCGATGCACACCTCCAGCGTCAGCTCCGGGTGCTCCCGGCGCAGCTCCATCTGGATGTCGTAGGCGTTGTTTTCGTAAATGTCGAAGATCACCAGCCGCCGGGGCTTGTGCCGGGCGATCTGACGGCACAGCTCGCTGCCGATGCTGCCGCCGCCTCCGGTGACCAGAACCGTCTTGTCGTTGATATAGCCGCAGATCTCCCCTAGGTTCACCTGGATGGGATCCCGGCCCAGCAGGTCCTGCAGCTCCACCCGGCGGAGCTTGCTGATGGTGACCTCACCGTTGACCAGCTGATACATGCCCGGCACCACCTGGATCTGGCAGCCGGTGGTGCTGCATATATTGAGGATCTCCTGCCTTCCGGCGCCCTGAAGCGACGGAATGGCGAACACGATCTTGTCGATATCGAATTGCCTGGCGGCCTGGGGAATGTCCCGCCGCGTACCCACAACGCGCACACCCTCCAGAATGCGGCCCCGCTTGGCGGGGTTGTCGTCGATGATGCAGGCCACCCGGCTGTTGAGATGACTGCTGACGGCGTATTCCCGGATCAGCTGCCGCCCGGCCTGGCCTGCGCCGATGATCATGACGTTTTCCGCATTTTTCCGGGCCAGAGGCGCCCGGTTGCGCAGGTACCGCACCCCGCGATAGAAAAAGCGGATGCCGGAGGTGCAGAAGAAGCTGAAGAACAGGCCCCACACATAATAGGACCGGGGCATATGCACCCCAAACAGCGCCACGCATGCAAAGCTCAGCCCGCCCAGAAGCACATAGGCCAGTATGATCCGCATCAGCGCATCCACGCTGACGAACCGCCAGATGCTGTTGTACAGGTTGCACAGCCAGAACACCGCCAGGCAGACCGGCACCCACCACCAGATGGTGTGCAGATATCCGTCCACAAACTCCTGGGGAATATCCGTAAAGTGGAAGTCGAACCGTGCCCACAGGGCCAACAGGTACGAGCCCATGATGCCGATGATGTCCGCCAGCATGATCAGGAGCACCCGGGACAGCCACCTGCGATCCACTTTTCCTATGTACAGGCCCATCCGGCGGCGCCCCCTTTCTCAAGGCGGAGTCATCCTTCCTCCGCTTCCTCTTTTCACATGCCATCCCAATATAGCACAAAACAATGAGAAAATCAAGTCGAAAAACGTTGTTTCAATAAGGTGAATCCGTGGAAACGTTTTCGCTTTATCGGCTGGCATACTGGGGCCAATCCCTGGCGGCTCAGCCTATCAAAAAAGCCTCGCAGAGTTCGCGGCCCGCAGGCCGCGAATAAGATTTGATCCATTTTTCACGGCGGCGCCCCCCAAGGGGACTTCCGTTGGGCGTGTACGTCGTGGAAAATACTTTGCGCGGAGAGAGTGTGTTTTCGCGCATTTTATGCGTGAAAACGCGCGGGTCGGAGCGGAATCTCTTTTGTCAAAAAAGGGCAACGCCCTTTTTTGACAAGCTCAAAAGGAGACGGGCCGCGGCCCGTCTCCTTTTGGTATGCTTATTTCCGCTGTTTATTCCTTGCTCTGGCCATGCTCGCTCTGGTCCTCCGGCTTATCCTGGGGCTGCCCCTCCGGCTTCTCGTCCTTCTTATCAAAGTCCGGCATGGGGATAGGCTGGGACACGATATTGATGTGCTTGGCGGGAGCCTCGATCACGTCCGGGGTGGAGGGACGGAACAGCTTCTGGTCCTCCTCCCGGGTGGCGCCGTAGTTGTCCACGGTTTCCGGGTCCCGCCCCTCGATGATGGCCATCATCTCCTGGCCGGTAATGGTCTCCTTCTTCAGCAGATACGCCGCGATTTTGTCCAGCAGTTCCCGGTTTTCGCTGAGGATCTGCTTGGCGTCCTGGTGACACTGGCGGATGATGGCGATGGTGGCCCGGTCCGCCGCGGCATACGTCTCCTGGGCGCAGGTCATGGAGTACCCGCCGTCCAGATACTGGCTCTGCACGGTGCCCAGGGCCATCATGTCGAACTCGTCGCACATACCGAAGCGGGCCACCAGATTCCGGGCCATTTCCGTGGCCCGCTCGATGTCGTTGGCTGCGCCGGAGGTCATGGTGTTGCACACGATCTCCTCCGAGGACCGGCCTGCCAGCAGGGTCCGGATCTCCGCCAGAATGTCCTCCCTGGACATGAGGAACTTCTCCTCCTCCGGCAGGTGCAGGGTGTAGCCCAGGGCCCCCTGGGTGTGGGGTACGATGGTGATCTTGCTGACGGGCTGGGCATTCTTCTGCTTGGCCGCCACCAGGGCGTGGCCCACCTCGTGATAGGCGATGATGCGCTTTTCCTCCTGGGTGATGACGGTGCCCTTCTTCTCGGAGCCTGCGATGACGGTTTCAAAGGCCGCCAGCAGGTCGTTCTGGTTCACGGCCTTGCGGCCCTTGCGCACGGCCCGCAGGGCCGCCTCGTTCACCAGGTTCGCCAGGTCCGCGCCCACGCAGCCTGCGGTGGCCTGGGCGATCTTGTCCAGGTTCACGTCCTCCGCCAGGCGGATGTTCCGGGTGTGGACCTGCAGGGTGGCAAGTCTGCCCGCCAGATTGGGCCGGTCCACGGTGATGCGCCGGTCGAAGCGGCCGGGCCGCAGCAGGGCCTTGTCCAGCACCTCCGGCCGGTTGGTGGCTCCCAGCACGATAACGCCCTTGCTGGGGTCGAAGCCGTCCAGCTCCGCCAGCAGCTGGTTCAGAGTCTGCTCTCGCTCGTCGTTGCCGCCGAAGCGTCCGCCGTCCCGGGATTTGCCGATGGTGTCGATCTCGTCGATGAAGATGATGCAGGGAGCCACCTTGGCGGCCTCCTTGAACAGGTCACGGACCCGGGACGCGCCCACGCCCACGAACATCTCCACAAAGTCCGAGCCGGAGATGGAGAAGAACGGCACGTTGGCCTCGCCGGCCACGGCCTTGGCCAGCAGCGTTTTGCCGGTGCCGGGGGAGCCTACCAGCAGCGCGCCCTTGGGGAGCTTTGCGCCGATGGCGGTGTATTTGCCGGGATTGTGGAGGAAGTCGATGATCTCCTCCAGGGACTCCTTGGCCTCATCCTGACCGGCCACATCCTTGAAGGTGACGCCGGTCTGCTTTTCCATATACACCTTGGCGTTGGATTTGCCCACGTTGCCGATGCCGCCGATGCCCCCGCCGTTTTTGGACGCGATCCGCATCACCAGCAGGAACAGTCCGATCATCAGCACCATCGGCAGGACATACATCACCAGAATGTCTCCCAGGACGCTCCAGGAGCTCTTGACGGGGCTGGAATACTCCACATTGTGCTCATCCAGCAGCGGCAGCAGCCGGGTGTCCGTCAGATAGGTGGTATACAGGGTCAGCTTGGACTTTTCGCTCTGGGTATAGGTCTTGGGCTCCCGGTACTTGTTGTCCGTCTTTTCGGTATAGGTATATCCGTCCACCGGGGTGGCGTACAGTACGCCGTCCTTCAGCTGGATCTCCTTGATCTGGTCCTGCTCCACCAGGTCCATCATCTCGCTGTAGGGGACCTCAAAGCTCCTTCCGCCGCTGGTGGCGGCCAGGATGTAGTTGAATACCAGCGTCAGCACCAGGGCCCAGCCAATCAGAGAGATGACGCTGCGCAGGTTTTTGTTGTTTTTCTTGTTTCCGCCGTTTCGATTGTTTCTGTTGTTTGAGTCCATATCGGTCTCCTTCCGTTAAAAAAACTGCCCGCCGGGCAGATACTTTCTCAGTATTATTGGAGTATACCATAAAAAATTTTTTCTCACAAGCGCGGAACGTCGGCTTTTGTGTTAAATTTCTATGAATCCCCCTGCGAAAAAAATTCCAGTTGCCAACGGGAGCAAAATGTGATAGGATATCTGCATGACGACTCCTCCGCCGCCAGCTGCGGAGCCGGTCTCGCGCAATGGATACCCACGAATCATGTCAGGCGGGGAACCGAGCAGCATTAAGAGGGATCATCCATGTGCCGCGAGTCCACCGGCCCCGCGGCTGGCAGCGGAGGAGTTTTATTTTTTACGCAAACGCAAAGGGAGGGCTGCTTCATGTATCAGGCACTGTACCGCAAATGGCGGCCCAAGACGTTTTCCCAGGTGGTGGGCCAGGACCACATCACCGGCACGCTCCAGCGCCAGGTGGCCGAGGGCCGCACGGCCCACGCGTATCTGTTCACCGGCACCCGGGGCACCGGCAAAACCACCTGCGCCCGGATCCTGGCCAAGGCCGTCAACTGCCTGCACCCGGAGGACGGGGCCCCCTGCAACCGGTGCGAGGCCTGCCGGGGCATCGACAGCGGCTCCCTGCTGGACGTGACGGAGCTGGACGCTGCCAGCAACAGCCGGGTGGACGACATCCGGGAGCTGCTCAGCGAGTCGGTCTATACCCCCACGGTGCTGAAAAAGCGGGTCTATATCATCGACGAGGTCCACATGCTGTCCACCCAGGCCTTCAACGCTCTGCTCAAGACCATTGAGGAGCCGCCGGAGCACCTGATGTTCATTCTGGCCACCACGGAGCTGCACAAGGTTCCGGCCACCATTCTTTCCCGGTGCCAGCGCTTCAATTTCAAGCGCATCCTGCCCCGGGATATGGAAAAGCACCTGCTGCGCATTGCCGGGGCCGAAAATATTCCCCTGGCCCCCGACGGGGCGGAGATCCTGGCCCGCATGGCCAACGGCGCTCTCCGGGACGCCCTGAGCCTGCTGGACCAGTGCCGGGTGGCCCAGGGCCGGCTGGACAGCCGCACGGTGCTGGACATTCTGGGCCTGGCCGGCAGCGTCCAGACGGTGGAGCTGATGGACTGCATCCTCCGGCGGGATGCCGCCGGGGCCCTGACCCGGCTGGATGAGCTGTACCGGGGCGGCAAGGATGTGGCCGCCATGCTGGGGGAGCTGGGGGACCTGGCCCGGGACATGACCATTCTCAAGGCCGCCCCCGACGGGGCCGCCGCCCTGCTGACGGGTATATACGATACCAAGACCCTGAAGTCCCTTTCCGGCAGCCAGCCCATGCGGCGGTTTCTGTATCTGACGGAGACCATCCAGGCCTGCTGCGCCGGGCTGGGAGATAGCTTCCAGCCCCGGACGGATGCGGAGCTGTGTCTGCTGCGCCTGTGCGACGAAGGTCTTTCCGGCGACCTGACGGCCCTGAGCCAGCGGATCGACCGGCTGGAGGATCAGATATCTAACGGAATTTCAATAAAAACTGTCCCGCAAAACAGCGGGATGTCCCCGAAACCGGCCCCTGTGTCCCGGGACAGCACCGGGATAAGCCGGGACGAACCGGCGGAGGACCGCCCTCCCATGCCGGAGGAGCCGCCCCTGCCCCAGGAGCCCGGGAACCGGGAACGGATATTCGATATTCCGGACGAAGAACCGCCTGACAAGCGTCCAGCCAACAGACCCGCTCCCGAACCGGCGGCGGCCCTGGCAGCCGCCGTGGTGGGCGACACCGGCAAATGGGACGCCATGAAGGAGCACTGCAAGGGCCGCCTGGCGGTGAACCACCGGGTGTTTCTGAACATGGTCCAGGGAGCGGTGGACGGCGACTGCCTGACGCTGTACTGCCAGAACGAGTTCGTCCGGGACTCCCTGAACAACAACTCGGTGCTCCATGTGCTCCAGGAGGTGGCCTCCGCCGCAGAGGGACAAACCGTCCGGGTGGTGCTGACCGTTGGCGGCGCACCGGCCCCCGCCGGAAAAAAGTCCGCCCCCCGGAAGCCCCGCCCGGAGCCAAAACCGGCTCCCCCAAAGGCCCCGGAGCCCCAGCCTCCGGCGGAAACGGCGGCTCCCGGAGATCAGACGCCGCCCTGGGAGGAGCCTCCGGCGGAAAAGACCCCGGATAAGCTGGATGAGGTGGCGGCCCAGGGCCAGCAGCTGGAAAATTTCAAGATCAAATAAGCAATATTTCGTAATATAAAGGAGAATGCGACATGGCTAAGGGATACAGTGCCCGCAACGGGTTCGGCGGCAGCGCCGGGATGATGCGCCAGCAGCAGCAAATGCAGCAGAAGCTGGCCAGGATGCAGCAGGATATGGAAGCTGCCCAGAAGAATGTGGAGGAGAGCAGCTTCACCGCCTCCGTAGGCGGCGGCGCGGTGCAGGCCACCGTATCCGGCAAGAAGCAGGTGACGGCGCTGACCATTCAGCCCGACGCCGTGGACCCGGCGGATGTGGAGATGCTCCAGGACCTGGTGATCTCCGCCGTTAACGAGGCCCTGCGCCAGGCGGAGGAGGCCATGGAGTCCGCCATGGGCTCCGTCACCGGCGGGCTGAACATTCCCGGCCTGTTCTGAAAACAACTTGTCAAAAAGATTTTTTGACAAGCTGACATACAAAAAGCAGCCCAAGGGCTGCTTTTTGTATGGAAAAATGACGGAATGCCTTGGGGCGTCGGGGACGCCGCCCCCTACGGAATGCGCCGCAGGGAGTGCGGATATGCGGGCGGACAGAGTCGCCCGCCCCTGCGGATGGACCGGAGGTGCGGGAGGCGGAAAATAAAAAACACCGCAGCCACGAAAAAATTTCGGGCGAGGCAGTGTTTTATGTTGACAAAGCAGGCGCGTCTATGGTACAATGAGACGCTATATTGGGAAAATGGGGCTAACGCCCCATTTCAATCTGCTGTTATGATACCAGCTTTCCCCCGAAATTACAAGTGGAACAGTGCGAAAACAAACAACTCGCCCCCGCGTGTCAAATCGGTGGAAGGCCGTTCCCTGAGGAAAAGCACGGAGAAAATGCGAAAAGAAAGGCGTGAGTATTGAAGATGGCCAAGGACAAGTATTATGGCAAGACCCTGCGCAAGAACTTTGCCAGACACGAAGAGGTCATGGCGATGCCCAACCTGCTGGAGATCCAGAAGAAATCCTATCAGTGGTTCCTGGACACCGGCCTGCGGGAGGTTTTTGCCGACGTGGCCTCCATCGGCGACTATGCCGGCAACCTGGAGCTGAGCTTCATCGACTACAGCATGGACGAAAAGCCCAAGTACGACGTGGAGGAGTGCAAGGCCCGGGACGCCACCTATGCCGCCCCCATGAAGGTCAGCGTCCGCCTGCACAATAAGGAGACGGGCGAAATCAAGGAGCAGGAGATCTTCATGGGCGATTTCCCCCTGATGACTCATGGCGGCACCTTCGTCATCAACGGCGCCGAGCGCGTGGTGGTCAGCCAGATCGTCCGCTCCCCCGGCATCTACTACGGCAAGGAGATCGACCTGAAAACGGACCTGCCCCTGCTGACGTCCACGGTGATCCCCTACCGCGGCGCGTGGCTGGAGTATGAGACCGACAGCAGCGAGGTGTTCTGGGTCCGCATCGACAAGAACCGCAAGCTGCCCATCACCTGCCTGATCCGGGCCCTGGGCCTGAAAACCGACGCCGATATCCTGGACCGCTTCGGCGACGATCCCCGCATTGTGGCCACCATGGAAAAGGACACCTGCAAGTCCTATGAGGAGGCCATGCTGGAGATCTATCGCAAGCAGCGCCCCGGCGAGCCGCCCACGCTGGACTCCGCCGAGACCCTGATGCAGAACCTGTTCTTCGATCCCCGGCGGTATGACCTGAGCACCGTGGGCCGGTATAAGTTCAACAAGAAGCTGACCCTGTGGACCCAGGCCAAGGGCCAGAAGCTGGCCGAGCCCGTAGCCGACCCCGCCACCGGCGAGCTGCTGCTGGAGGAGGGCCACGTCCTCTCCGGCGACGACTGCCGCACCCTGGACGCCATCGGCGTGGGTATGGTGAAGGTCCAGCTGGAAAACGGCGACATCATCCGCATTTTCACCAACCGCATGTGCGACATGAGCCGCTATGTGGACTTTGATCCCAAGACGGCCTGCGGCATCAAGGAGCGGGTGCGCTTCGACGTGCTGCAGGAACTGCTGAGTCAGTATCAGGGCGAGGAGCTTATCGAGCAGTGCCGCCTGCAGGCGGACCGCCTGGTGCCCAAGCACATCATCATCGACGACATCCTCACCTCCATCAACTATATGAACGTCCTGGCCCACGGCCTGGTGTCCAAGGACGATATCGACCATCTGGGCAACCGCCGCCTGCGCTGCGTGGGCGAGCTGCTGCAAAACCAGTTCCGCATCGGCTTTTCCCGCATGGAGCGGGTCATCCGGGAGCGGATGACCATCCAGGATCTGGACATTGTCACGCCCCAGAGCCTCATCAACATCCGGCCCGTTACCGCAGCCATCAAGGAGTTCTTCGGCTCCAGCCCCCTGAGCCAGTTCATGGACCAGACCAACCCCCTGGCCGAGCTGACCCACAAGCGGCGCCTGTCCGCCCTGGGCCCCGGCGGCCTCAGCCGCGAGCGCGCCAACATGGAGGTCCGCGACGTGCACTACAGCCACTATGGCCGCATGTGCCCCATCGAGACCCCTGAAGGTCCCAACATCGGACTGATCTCCTATCTGGCCACCTATGCCCGGGTCAATGAGTACGGCTTCATCGAGGCCCCCTTCCGCCGGGTGGACCGGCCCTCCGGCCATGTCACCGACGAGATCACCTATATGACCGCCGACGTGGAGGATCAGTATGTGGTCTGCCAGGCCGCCGAGCCGGTGGACGAGAACGGCTGCCTCATCGGCCCCCGTATCACCTGCCGCCACCAGGACGAGACCATCCAGGTGGAGCCGGAATACGTGGACTATATGGACATCTCCCCCCGTATGATGGTGTCCATCGCCACGGCCATGATCCCCTTCCTGCCCAACGACGACGCCAACCGCGCCCTGATGGGCGCCAACATGCAGCGGCAGGCCGTGCCCCTGCTGCGGCCGGAGGCTCCCATCGTGGGCACCGGTATGGAGCACAAGATCTGCCTGGATTCCGAGGTGGTGGTGCTGGCCGAGGGCGACGGCGTGGTCACCAAGGTGGACGCCACCAACGTGTCCGTCAAGTATGACAGCGGCGAGAGCAAAGACTATAAGCTCATCAAGTTCCTGCGCTCCAACCACGGCACCTGCATCAACCAGAAGCCCATCGTTTCCGTGGGCGAGCGGGTCCACGGCGGCGACGATCCCACGGTGCTGGCCGACGGCCCCGCCACCGATCAGGGCGAGATCGCCCTGGGCCGCAATATCCTGGTGGGCTTCATGACCTGGGAGGGCTACAACTACGAGGACGCCGTGCTGCTCAACGAGCGGCTGGTGAAGGAGGACGTTTACACCTCCATCCATATCGAGGAATACGAAATCGACGCCCGGGATACCAAGCTGGGGCCCGAGGAGATCACCCGGGATATCCCCAACGTGGGTGAGGACGCCCTGAAGGACCTGGATGAGCGCGGCATCATCCGCGTGGGCGCCGAGGTCCACGCCGGGGACATCCTGGTGGGTAAGGTCACCCCCAAGGGCGAGACCGATCTGACCGCCGAGGAGCGCCTGCTGCGGGCCATCTTCGGCGAGAAGGCCCGGGAGGTCCGGGATACCTCCCTGAAGGTGCCCCACGGCGAAAGCGGCATCATCGTGGACGCCAAGGTGTTCACCCGGGAGGCCGGCGACGAGCTGGGGCCGGGCGTGAACCAGGTGGTCCGGGTGTATATCGCCCAGCGGCGCAAGATCCAGCCCGGCGACAAGATGGCCGGCCGCCACGGCAACAAGGGCGTGGTGTCCCGGGTGCTGCCCCAGGAGGATATGCCCTTCCTGCCCGACGGCACCCCCCTGGACATCGTGCTGAACCCCCTGGGCGTGCCCTCCCGTATGAACATCGGCCAGGTGCTGGAGGTCCATCTGGGCTACGCCGCCAAGACCCTGGGCTGGAAGGTGGCCACCCCCATTTTCGACGGCGCCACCGATAAGGACATCACCGAGGCCCTGACCCAGGCGGGTCTGGACCCCCAGGGCAAGAGCTGGCTGTACGACGGACGCACCGGTGAGCGCTTCGACAATAAGGTCACCGTGGGCTATGTGTACTTCCTGAAGCTGCACCACCTGGTGGACGATAAGATCCACGCCCGCTCCACCGGCCCCTATTCCCTGGTGACCCAGCAGCCTCTGGGCGGCAAGGCCCAGTTCGGCGGCCAGCGCTTCGGCGAAATGGAGGTCTGGGCCCTGGAGGCCTACGGCGCGGCCTATACCCTGCAGGAGATCCTGACGGTGAAGTCCGATGACGTCACCGGACGCGTGCAGACCTATGAGGCCATCGTCAAGGGCAAGAACGTGCCCACTCCCGGCGTGCCCGAGTCCTTCAAGGTGCTGGTGAAGGAGCTGCAGTCCCTGTGCCTGGACATCCAGGTGCTGGACGAGGACGGCAACCAGATCGAGCTGAAGGAGGACGAAAACGCCCTGGATACCTTCAATCTCTCCCGCATGGATGCCGACGACGACCGCCGCAGCCGGTACGCCAACGAAGAGGAGCTGGCGGACGCAGGCTTCGATTATGTGCCCGAGGAGGAGGTAGAGGCCTCCTACGACGGCGCGGACGACGAATTTTAAGGAACAGGAGGAGCATAGAGCATGAGTTATCCCACTTTTGACGCCATCAAGATCGGAATCGCTTCTCCGGAAATGATTCGCGAATGGTCCTACGGCGAGGTGAAAAAGCCGGAGACCATCAACTACCGCACCCTGA
>UMIA01024437.1_pt1 | contig 16246 bp, 22 predicted proteins | sample 1965701 | NCBI WGS metagenome assembly UMIA01 (sample SAMEA4836113, study PRJEB28245) | human gut metagenome | biome: gut microbiome; material: fecal sample | place: Denmark | collected 2008 | reverse complement strand
AAATAATGGAGAAATTATTCACATAAAAGCATAAATGCATAAATGATTAAAGTGAGGTTAAGAGTTATGAAAGATTATGTTGTTGCAGATATTAAAGAATTTATTGAGAGCGAGATAAATAATAATAATAAATATTTGATTGGCGATTGCTATTTAGAAGATGATAACGAGATATATACAGAAATAAAAGTCTCGTTTCATATGAATTTGGTTGGCAATTATAAAAAATTGCTTGCATTTTTATCGACTACGAATTATATACTTGTAAAGACAGACTTATGTAATTATTCGACTATAATAAGGTCATACAAATAAGAAAGGAGAATAAACATGAACGAAAATTACCGAATCGGGAAAGGCAATTTGCATATTGCCTTTCCTAACAGAACAATACTTGACACATACGTAATGTGTGTCGGGTGTAATAACTGCAATTATAGCACAGTGAATAATACACTATGTCTGTATGCAGATAAAAAGGAGTGTTTACTTAAAGCAATACTGGATTTCAAAATATACACAATTTTTGTTATAAATATTTTGAAATCAATAAAAAGTAATGCAGTATCAAACATGGAAAAATTGTACATAATTTTATCGGAAGTACAAAACGAATTAGAAAGGAGTTTATAAGATGATAAAAATATATTTTGATGATGGTAACAAGAAAAAAGTAAATGCTGATAAATTTATTGAATGGTTGAATTATTGTAATTTAGAAATTGATGAAAACGATATTTATTACCAAGGTTTACACATTGCAAAATATGTCAATTTGCTAGATAACAATTTTGGGGTTGTAGATTGTATCTTATGCATTGTTTTAGTAATATTAATTATATTAGCACTTATGAAAGGCGGTGTAATTTTATGACAACTAGAGATATTGAAACTTGCACAGTAAACACAATCAGAGAAAGTCCAACGGAAATAATTGCGGAAAAAAAGCAAATGGTTAAAATAGGAAATATTGCTATAACTGCCGTAAATGATTGTTTGTTTGAAATTTACGATTATCGTACAGGCTTAAAAGTGGCTACTTTATCCGTTCGGAAAAATTTTGGTGGTGTCGATTCCTTTATTGAGTTTTTTGAAAATTTTGAAATATTCACAAGGGATATTGTAACCGTGAGGGATTTTTTATTAGAGAAGTTTATCAGTATAAAAATGAATAATTTATCATGCGGGTGTTGTATGTATTTTCCAACGGAAGAATTTGAACAATTCCTACTTGAAAATCAACCATAATTCATAATTTATTCACAATTTGTTATTCACAAGGACACAATTACAATTTATAATAGCCCTTGTAAATATAAATAACAATGTTTCACGTGAAACATGGAAAGGAGAGAAAAGCATGGAAAAGTTTATCACAAGAAATCTTGCAGTTACAGAAGTGACATATAAAGACGCTATTTTTAAGGATGGCGAAATGACACTTTCTGAATTGAGACATGATACGATTGTCGGCACACGCCACAGTGAAGAGAAATTGAAAAAGATTCTTGTTGCTAAAGGAGTGGCAACACAACCAGTTTTGCAAGAAGTGAAAAAAACAACTTGTAAATACTCAATGCCGTTAAGTGATTTTATCGAACAGGCGCATGTGGAAATTATTGAACAGTAAAAAAGAAAGGTTAAAAAGGTGATTAAAATGAGTAAAAATGAATTAGTTAGTATGAAAAGCGAAAACGATGTCTTTTGCAGTATGCAGTGCAAAACACAGGAAGAAAAAGTACAGTTGTTTAATGCTATCAACAGCGCAGACGCAAGTCTTGATGATATGGTAGGAAAGCAGATTTGCGTTGTCAATGTTTATGCTGAGCGTTATATGACAGAAGATGAGGAAGAAAACAAAGACGGCTTTGAACCAGTTGAGAAAGAAAAAATAATGATTACCCTAATTTGTAAAGACGGTAAGACATACGCTACAAATTCCAAGGGTGTTTACAACTCAATCAAACGAGCCTTTGCGTTGTTCGGAGTGCCGACATGGGAAGATGGCGTAACTTTTGAAGTTTGTAAAGTGAAAACAAAAGGCGGTTATAAAGCAACGATTTTGCGAGCCGTATAAAAAAGATAATCAGTTTAATAAGTTTAATTTGAACATATAAACTCTCTTACTTTAGGGTGGTTAGCAAATAGTGGCTATCCACCCTAAAAAAAAATGAAAGGGGAGATGTATTATGTACGATCCTAGTGAAAAAACACTTGAAAATATTAGTGACTTGGTTAAGACTTTTAATCGCAGAATTGGACAAGCAAAAAGAAAAACACCTATCCAGTATCAGCAGTATCTACCACAGAAAATGACGGTTGCAAAATTTCTAGAAACCGTTGGAAGTTATAAAGACGTACAAGCACAGGCACGAGCGTTGATGGCAAGAGATATAATTCCCGAGTTTGGAAAAGTTGGGGCAAAACCGACAAAACTACAAACGGCACGCTATGAAAGTGTGAAAGACTTAGAAAACAAACGAATAAAAGCAATAAAAGAGGTAGAAAGATACGATGATGGAAAGCCGACTGGAATTCCCCGAGTAAAAAAAAGAAGCAAAATATTTGAGATTAGAAAAGGAGCAGAGGAATTTACGCCAATTGAATTAGAAGTTAGAATTCGACAACTAGAAAGGAGACAAACAAAAGAATATGAGGAAGAAGTAGAAAAAAGATTCATGGATAATTATTATATGGCAATTCATAATAAATTACCACTTTTTGAAAAGGATATAAAAGAATTAGTTGATACAGTACCTTTTGAAATGTTCCGTCAATGGATTGAACAGGAAGATAAGTTAGTTATCGAATATGTATACGACAAAAGCGGAGAGGAAGAAGTCGGAAAAAATTATTTAGAAAATTTGCGCCGTAGAATAGCATATGAAAAAGAAAAAGGCAACTTGTAACCAACGAATTATAGTATGCGATTTTGAAACAACCACGGATGAAGATGATTGTCGTGTTTGGGCAGTTGGTTGTTATGATATAGTGAGTAACGAATTTTGGTATTATAATAACATTGATGATTTTATGACAATGTGCGCTACCATATATTATAATGACAAACTGTACTTCCACAATGAGAAATTTGACGGCGATTTTATCATGAATTGGCTTTTTAGACACGACTATACGTGGATTGATGATAGAAAAAAACTGGATTCAAAATCATTTACAACAACCATATCGGACAAGGGTCAATTTTACTGTATGGAAATTTGTTTTTATCGCGATAATACATACACGAATAAAGTAACAATTTATGACAGTTTGAAGATACTGCCGATGAGCGTACACGATATGGCGAAAGCGTTCGGGCTTGAAGAAAAGAAAGGAGAAATTGACTACAAAGCCTACCGAGAAGTAGGACATAAATTGACAGAAGAAGAAGTTGAATATTTGAAAAATGACGTTGTGATAGTCGGAAAAAGCCTTGTCAAGATGTTTGAGCAAGGTCTTAAAAAAATGACCATCGGCGGAAATGCCATCAATGATTATAAAAAAAGAATCGGAAAAGATAATTTTTCGGAATGGTTTCCGCTTTTGGATGAGGAAACCGACTACTTTTGCAGGCAATCCTACAAAGGTGGCTTTGTATGGGCGAATCCTTTGCATAAAAATAAAATGATAGGCGAGGGCGATGTTTATGATGTAAATTCCCTTTTTCCATCACGCATGCACTCGTCAAGTGGTTGTCGTTTTCCGTACGGTGTACCGCAGTTTTACAAGGGTAAATATAAACCACACAAATTATACGACTTGTATATACAACGTGTTGTGATACAATTTGAATTAAAACTGAATCATGTACCATGTATACAGATTAAAAAGAATTTTCTTTTTTCACCTACGGAATATTTGACAAGTAGTAATGGAGAAGATGTGGAGTTAGTTTTAACCCAAGTTGACCTCGAATTGATTTTTGAACAATACAATGTGACTTATATTGAATACATAGATGGTTACATGTTCAAATCAGATATTGGCATGTTTGACAGTTATATCAACCATTGGATGGAGATGAAAGAAGAGGAAACACGAACAGGGAACAAGGGTTTGCGTTCAATTGCGAAGTTATTACTTAATAATTTGTATGGAAAATTCGGCACAAATCCTAAATTGCAAAGCAAAATACCAGTATTCTTAGGTGGAAAAGTTGGCTTTATTTTGTCAGATATAAACTATCGTGACCCAGTATATACACCGGTAGCCACTTTTGTAACTGCCTACGCTCGTGCTTATACCATTCGTTCGGCTCAAAAAGTAGGATTGAATCACTTGCTTTATTGTGATACGGATTCCATCCACTGCAAAAAAGGCGCTGATGTGTCATCCCTAGAAATCCACGATACAAAATTGGGGGCATGGGCGCACGAAAGCCACTTTGAAAAAGCAAAATTCTTGCGTTCAAAATGTTACTTGGAGCAGATTGACGGCGAGTTATGTCCAACCGTTGCGGGTATGCCTGATTCTTGCTACGAGAATGTCAATTTTGAAAACTTTTGTTTAGGTTCGGAATTTAGCGGAAAGTTGCGCATGAAAAGAGTTGAGGGTGGAATAGTTTTAGTCGATACACCATTCACAATAAAATTATGATGTTCATAAATTGTTTACAATTATGTTCATAGTTTATTCATATGTATATAGTATGATACTTTTAAGGGTTAAAAGGCTCACGGACAACGTCAAATTGTCACGGTGGCGAGCCGTTGGCGTTGTCGCACGGTGACACGTGGCGAGCCTACCCGATATAAAAAAAAGAAAGGAGCGAAAAATTTTGAGTGAGTCCATGTTTTATGATGTTAAAACCGTAAATCAATACAATTGTTTGTTCAACTTCCTACACGGCGCACGTGGAATCGGAAAAAGTTTTTCGCTCAAAAAATTGTTTGTAGAAAGTTTTCTTGCGGACGGTTCACAATTTTACTACTTACGGAGATACCGCGAGGACTTGACAAAAAGTAGCAAAGGTTTCTTTGATTCGCTACAGGAGCAAGGACTTTTTGAAGATATTGTCTTTACGAAAGATGGCGGTAAAAATGGCGGTACTTTTTACGCAAATAAAGAACCGATTGGGTATTACGGCGCACTTACAAAGGGCAAAGGCGTAGAACTTCCAAAAGTAAAGTATATCAATTATGATGAATACCTAATTGACAAAAGTGACCAGTACCATGGTTATTTACGTGATGAAGTTACACAGTTTTTAGAGTTTTATGAGAGCATTGCTCGTATGCGAAACGTAACCGTATATTTTACAAGTAACAATACAGACGGATATAGTCCATATTTTGATTATTTTAAGTTAAAAAAACCTATGAAAAAGAATGGCATATGGTGTCAAAATGACTTACTATACCAAGAAATAAAGACAAGTGCCGAATACATACAAACAAAATACGATACACGTTTTGGAAGTATTATCAAGGGAACAAGGTATGGAAAATACGCAGTTGAAAACGAAAATTTACACATCACAGATGATTTTTTGAAAAAGAAACCGTCAACGGCAAAGTGTACTTTTAATTTACAAATTGGAAAAAATATTTGTGGCGTGTATTTTGATTATTGCAAAGGCGAAGTATATTTCTCTTGCAATGGCAATAAAAATATGATAACCTATACAGTAGTAAAAGCAGACCACACGCCGAATAATATTCTTGTACGTGGTGGAAAATGCTATCACTTGGCAGAATTAAAGAAAGCGTTTAGTTATAATCAATTATTTTTTGATTCGCCGAAAGCCAAAAATTTATTTGAAAGAATTGAACATCTGTTATAACATTGCAGATTTCAAATATAAAAAATAAGAAAGGAGATATAAAAATGGCAGACGAAAACAAAACAGAAAAAGCCTATGCAGAAGATGAACTCTTGAAAAAAGTCGGAGAGATTCTCACAAAGAAAGACGATGAGGGATTCTTGACGGAAGTTGTGTCAGAAATCACGGACAAAATCCACGAATTAAGCGGGAAAATCGTTGACCGTGATGATGAAATCAAAGACTTGAAAGAGGACATTGAAAGTTTGCGCAACGCAAACATGGCACTTTTACGCAAACAGGGTGCAAGGGTGGAAGGAAAAGAAGAAAGAAAAAGTGAGTTTGTAGCGGACGATGAAAAGGAAGAATCGGACGAGGAAATTCTTGAAAAATCCGTTGAAGATTATATCTAAAAAGAAAGGAGAAAGAAAAAAATGCCAACAACTAAAACAAAAACAGAAAGAGCCGTGAATATGGCGAACACAGTTAGAACCCTTGCGGGTAATGAATTTGCAAGCGCAGTACCAGTTGCTACACGTTCAAACATTTCCAGTTATGCAACGCCAATCTTGGAAATTTCATCATTGCGGAATATGTTCGTAAATACTTTGGTTCAGCGTATCGGTTTTGAATTTATCCACAACAAAAGATACAACAATCCGCTTGCGAGATTTAAGAAAGGAAGTACACCACTCGGCGGAATCGTGGAAGAAATCGGAACGAATCCAGTAGAATCACAGGGATTTAGTTCGGACGGATATATCCGTACACCAGATGGTCAGGTGCTTACACCACTTAACAAACGAACGCCTGATACAAAAGTACTGTATCACACTATCAACCGTGAGGACCAGTACCCTATCTCTATCAGCCGTCAGCAGTTGCAGACAGCCTTTGTATCATGGGAAAAACTGGATGATTTTATTTCATCCGTTATGTCAGCAATGTATAGTGGAGATTCGATTGACGAATTTATCTATACAAAGAACCTTATTGACGCTGGAGTAACAAAGGGTATGCTTGTTACACAGACAATTGCAAATCCTACCACGTCAAAAGAAAACGCTGAAAATTTTGTCAGAGAAATGAATATTGTATCGTCAAAGATGTGCTTTCCGTCAACAAAGTATAACAAGTACATTGACCAAGAGGGCGCAGAGGGGAAAGCGTACAAGACATGGTCTGACAAAGAGAGACAAGTTATTATTTTAAGTACGGAAGTCTTGCAAACAATCAATATTTCTGTATTGTCACAGGCTTTTCACATGAGTCAGGCAGATTTCAGAAACGCAGTGGTGGAAATCGACGAATTTGACAATCCCGCAATTCTTGGCGTTGTCTGTGATGAATCTCTTTTACAGATTTACGATAACTTGTTTGAAGTGTCCGAACAGCAGAACGCACAGGGACTTTTCTTCACCTATTTTTTGACACACTTTGAAACGCTGTCATTGTCTATGTTGTCAAATGCCGTTGTCTTTTTGGATGAATCCTATGTAAAACATACCATCACGGCAACCGTTGACCCAGTAACAGAGGGATACGGCTTGGAAGTACAGAACAGTGGTTATAATGGTGAAACCGTTACATACAAAGTTACGGCAGTTGACCCTAGCAAAGTAACGATTGCATATACAGGAATTGACGGAGAACCACCGAAAACCGTTGTGAACGGCGGATTGTATTCGTTCACAATGGGAAATGAGGACGCAACCATTAAAATGACAATTGCTGAATAATGTTTCACGTGAAACATCGAAAGGAGAAAAAACTATGGCGGATTTTGAGCCGACAACCGATATAAAATTACTTGCCGTTCCACTTGCGAATGATGGCGAAAGTACCATGACTTTTTCAAGCAAGTCGGCGCAGTCCGCCTACTTCTCGTCAAAAGTAGTCGGAAGTTTTTCAAAAGGTGATTTTACATATCAGCGGAAAGATAACACGATGAGAGTGCCGTGGAACGCCGAAAAGTTATTCAATGTGAATTACTGCATGTATAAAAATAGCAATTTTGGTGATAAGTGGTTTTATGTCTTTATCAATCGTGTTGAGTATGTCGCACCTAATTGCACAAAATTGTACTTGCAAACCGATGTGTGGCAAACATGGTTTTTTGACATAACATATGGACAGTGTTTTGTCGAGCGTGAACATGTAAACAGCGACAAAATAGGAGAACATACAATCCCCGAAAGCGTAACACCGAGCGAGTGGAATTTGCAAAAGATAGGAATTGACGAATCACCGTACCAAATCGGCGGTTATGTTGTCGGAACGCTTTATGATATTAAGTCAAAAATTGGCGACCCTAAAATGGTAGGTGGTAGGAAAGCAAACGGCGTATATTTCCCTTGCGATGTTTTGTTTTTTCCAAATACGGCGGATGGCGTAAATCGGCTACAAATGCGTCTTAGCATTATCAATGACGAAGTTAGCGGTGGAATTGTTTTCGTTTCAACAATCCCAAAATTAGCTAGTGACAGAATTAGTGAAAAAGAATCACGAATTACTACAGTTGCATACAGCACATATACAACACTAAAAGTACCAGTGCAACACACAAATATTAGCGGTTATGTACCGAAAAATAATAAGTGTTTTACGTATCCGTATCATTATTTAGTGTGTAGCAATTCTGCTAACAGTGGCTCGGAATTATGCTTTGAAAATTTTAAGGATATAAACGATATAACATTTAGTGCATACGCTCACATCACGGAAAATAATTGTATACAGTTTGTACCGATAAATTATGAAGTTGGAACAAGCACGGGTGACAATCCCGATTTTGGTTTTAACACTCAAACATATCCCGAAATGCCATACACAACAAACCAAAATGCTTACTATCGTCAACAAGAGATGAATTTGCGTAATCAAAACATGAACAGAATTATGTCACAAACTCGTGGAACGGTTGGAAGTATCTTGACGGGTGGAGCGTCTTTGCTTGGAATGAGCATGCAAGGAGAGGGAACAGGTTCGGACATTACAAGTTACGCTATATCACAGGTTGGTGGTATTGATTCCCTATACACAAACGTAAAAAGTGCAGAAATGGCAGAAGAAAACCTTGAGAAAATGCACCAAATGACATCGCCAAATGTTAGTGGAATAGCAGGTGCAAGTGATATATCCGTTGTTAATGGAAATATTGCACCAAGATTTTACATCAAAAACGCCAAGAAAGACCAAATAAAAGCAATTGACCAGTTTTTCAGTGCTTTTGGTTACCAAGTGAATCAGTTGAAAAAGCCAAACATAACAGGGCGTACAAATTGGAATTACGTTAGATGTAGTCAAGCCAACGTATATGCAGACATTCCGCAAGAGGACTTGGCAAAGATAAAACGTGACCTTGTAAATGGGATAACTTTTTGGCACAACCCCAGTACGATTTACGATTATTCACAGGGAAATGAGGTGAGTTAGTTGAGCAGAAGAAAAAAAGACAAGAACAAGGAGCAAGCGCAGCGATGGCAAGTTATCTATTCGTTTTATTTTGCCTGGTTGAAAAATATTGCAATGTCTATATTTGAGTGGAAATTACCCGATAGCATGAATGACCGTTTTTTGGAGTTGGCATTTTTTGAAGATGGACGTGCTTTGGCATATGTCAAGGACGGCGCACTTATCAACACCCGTGCGAATCCGTCAAATAACATGGATATGTATAATTATTTTACAGGATACACTGGTTATAACGTAGTTTTTTCCGACTATGTGGATGCTGATAATTGTGTTTATGGATTAAACAATCCAGTAACAATGCCTACTTTTGATGTTTGCGACATGTTCGCAACACGCCTACAAAAATTGGAAATGGGTATTTGGTCAAATGTCGACTTGCAAAAATTTCCAATTATGGTATCTGCACCCGAAAGTCAAAAGTTATCCGTGAAGAACTTAATGGAACAGTTTGAGGGTGGTTTACCTTTTCTGTATACATATCGAAATTTTGAGGACTTGAACCAAGTGAAATGTTTTGACATGAAAGTTCCACAAATTTTTGATAAGTTGTACGAGTTAAAGCAGAAAACGCTTAATGAATTTCTTGAATTTTTAGGTGTTACAACACCGAAAGAAAAGAAAGAAAGGCTTTTAAGTGGTGAAATTATAGCAAATAATTCAAAGGTTGGAATCAGCGGAGCAAGTTTTTTGTGGCAACGACAAGAATTTGCTAGAAAGATAAACGAAAAATTTAGTGCATACCTAACAGAGCCAATTGAAGTACGTGTTAGAGATTATAGTGAGATATTACATCTTGCGGAAAGTGAGGAAATGGCAGATGGAACAAGTTTCGGATTGGATTCACAAAGTATGTAACCCATTGTCAGTGGTTGGCGGTTTTTTAGGGATTTTAGGTAACCGAATTTTTGGAAAGGTTGACAATTCACTTATCATCCTTTTAATACTTATGTCAATGGACATGTTATGTGGGATTTTGGTTGAGGGCGTTTATTTCAAAAAATTATCTTCCTCAATATGTTGGAAAGGGTTGATAAAAAAATGTGTGTCAATTATATTAGTGGGATTGTCCTACCAAATTGACCGAATGACAGGACAAGAAAGTTTTCGTGCATTTACGATTATTTTCTTTTCAATAAATGAAAGTATTTCCATTTTGGAAATCTGTGGAAAAATTATTCCAATACCTAAAAAATTAAAAAATTGCTTATATCAATTACGGAAAGGAGTCGAAGAAGATGAAAAAGATACTTGCAAATAAAAAGAGGTGGCACGGAAAGAGAAAACGAAAATCAGTTAAGGCAATTATTATTCATTACACCGGAAATAAGGGAGACACCGCAAAAAATAATTGCGATTATTTCCGAAATCCACCATCCTTGACAAAAAAGAGTAGCACTGGCGCACACTTTTTTATATCGTCAAACGGTGAAACAATTAAATCTATCCCTTTGAATCAAATTGCGTATGCCGTTGGCGGTGCTAGGCAGAGTGCAAAGGGTGGAAGATATTACAAACGTCTGACAAATGAAAACACTGTCAGCATTGAATTATGTAACGCAGTAAACGGCTATACTGACGCGCAAGTTCGAGCCGTGCGGAAAACGATTAAATATATACGTCGATACTGCAAAAATGCAAAAATCGTTTGTTATCATTTTGATGTAAACGGAAAGAACTGTCCACCTTGGGGCGGTAAACGGTTAGGAAAAGAATTTCTTGCGGAAATAGGAGAGTGATTTCATGGCTTTTGTAACTCCACAATTACGACGTGTGTTGGATATGGGGTATGATTTAGGACTAAAGCATTACCCGATTTTTTCAGAATCGCACCGCCGAGAATTAAACGAAAAAATTGTAAATCATTTTCGTTATCGTGAAATTGGATATGAAACAGTTACACAATTTATTTTCGCACTAAACCGAAAAATGTTTGAAATCATGCCGTTTTACAACCAGTTATATGAATCGGAAGAACTGGAAATATCAGCGTTGACAAATTATAGTTATGATGAAATAAGCAAAAAAACTGGAAATGACCTTTTAGAAAAAACTGGAGAAGATTCTAACAGGCAAACTGGAGATACAACACGCAAAGACACAGGAACGCAGACAAACGAACAAAGTGGAACAGACAATCAGACGTTTGAAGATGTAAAAAATAAAACGACTTATGGAAGTTCGGAAAATGAAAACACGGCAACAACAACGGACGTTAAACACGGACAAACAACAACCACAGAGGGAACGGATACCGGTAAACGAGTACACAGTGACACACCCCAAGGAATGTTATCCGCTAACTTCCCCGAATCTGCTAACTATGCAAGCGACGCTGATGTCTCAAAAAATACAAGTGCTAGTACAGTAACACAGGGTGGAACGGATTCCACCAGCGGAACGGTAAAAGGTACAAGGGGAAAGACAGGCGCAGACGAATCAGTACAGAGCGGAGCAATCGTCACAACGCACGACACAAAAGGAACATTGACAAATGAACTGGAAAGCAAAGACACTTATAACAGTGAAAATAAAATCACATATGGGAGCAACTCCAAGCAAAATTATGATAACCAGTTATCAACAAACAAACAAGGTTATCAAGGGATTTCACCAAGTGAATTATTACAAAAATACCGAGAAACATTTTTGAATATTGACATGCTTGTAATTTCAGAATTAGAAGAATTGTTTATCAGTATTTTCTGAAATGTTTCACGTGAAACATTAGAAAGGAGTGAACAAAATGACTTTGATAAGACCAACACCGCCGTTATATAACTTGCCATCCTATTATAGTGAGTGTGAATCATACGAAGAACAATTACAATGGTTACTAAATCGGTTACAGACCTTACAAGCAGATGTTGACAGTCTGAAAAAAGAAACCAACGACTACACAGATGTAGAAATCAAAAAATTGTTTGACTTGCTATCGCAAAGAATTAGCAACTTGACGAACTATGTAAACGGCGAAATTGCAGAGTTAAAAAGTTATGTCGACGCAGAAAACAAAAAAGTTTCTGACAAAGTTGACGGAATGAAACTTTATGTGGATGAGAAAACGGCGAACACGAAAAAATATGTGGATTCTGAAATCCTTAAAATTCATGTCATACTAGATGAAGTGGAAAACCGTTTACATCTTGAAATCGTGCAAGGCGACGAAACAACAAAAGATTTTGCTAGAATTTACACAGAAAAAGCAAGACTTGAATTATTAGAAAAAATCAATGCCTTGTCAATAAGGGTTGACAACATTACGAAAGAATTTCCTTTGCTTTACAACCCAACGCAAGGAAAACAGACCGATTTGCAAAAGACAATCAATGACTTGTATCTATATTTAAGGGTACACGGTATCACGTGCTTTGTGTTTGATTCTTTGCAAATTACCGTTGCGGAATTTGACGCTATGAAAATTTTAATACGAAATTTTGATATTAGGGGTGCTGAAATTTTTGAAACATGGGAAAAAGAAACAGCGTTTAGTCCGTGGACAGGTGAAAAAATAACACTAAAAGAATTGTGTTATCAAATTGCCGAAAAAATCAACATGAACCATAAAACGGCAAGTGAGTATGACAAGAGAACAATTACGGCAAGCGAGTATGACGGTGCAGAAACAACCGCTTATGATTATGATTGGACAAAAAGAATCTTGCCAATTGATATTGTCCCGATAGATATGTTGGATAAATTCTTGCATACTTCAGAATTGATTTATAACACCGATATTGTTTCTGACACAGGCACAACAGTTGACATTACAACGGATAAGGAATTTGAAAAATTTTTACTTGCCTATACTGATAAAAACGCAAATTTATGTTATTTGCTATGTAATGTTACTGCCGGAAAGTTATCATTTACTGACACGGACAACAACACGCTGACGCAAGTTTCAAGAAACTTTTCTATCACGAAAACGGAAACAGGGTATCAGATTGTAACAGAAAATTGTGAAGTATTTAACGCCGACACAAAAGAAACAACATTTGCACCTAACTTTTTGCTTATCAAAAAATTGTATGGAATTAAAAGTTATGACAATTTGACAGAAATCGGAAAGGATGATTGACGTTGAAAAGTACGCAATTTTATCATTTTCCGTTGTGGGAAATTGCAGACGTTAAACCGTTGTTGGACACTGTAAACGGTGGAACAAATAAAATTGACGAAACAATGGCAACACAACAAATGAACATTAGAAAAAATGCGGAAAGCATAGCAGAATTGAAAAATAATTTAACCGCAACGGATGAGAATGTCACAGAATTATCAAAAAAAGTTGAAACGAACACAGGCGAGATAAAACAATTAAATAACGATTTAACGAACCAAATAACGGCGTTTAAGCGTTTATCAAATGCGATAACCAGTTTTTGCCATAAACGCCTATAAGAAAGGAGATTATATTATGCAGTTTACACCAAATTACAATTTGCCTATTTATGAGGCAAGCGACATAGCAAATTATCTTGACACCTATAACAACACGATAACCGAAATTGACACGGCTATTCACAACGTGCAGACAAAAGCCGAAAACGGAGAGTTGCACGGAGAAGAACTTGATAGAGAAATTAAAACTCTGACTTCAAGAGTATCGGAACTTGAAACATCTTTATCAAGCACCATTGAAAACCTTTCCACACTTTCAACAACCGTGAGTGCACACACGAACGAGATAGCAAAAGTAAAAGAGGATTTACTGGCACAGAACACCGCAGTAAAAACGTTATCAAATAATCTTACTGATTTAGGTACACGGTTTATGGCGTTCGCAACAGGACAAGAACACTTTAATAACGAAATTTCCGCTAGGGTTGGAAATCGGTTTTTCAAGACATATACATATAGTATTCCGCCAAGTACAAAAAAAGAACAGTACAAGGCAGATTTTACCATTGAAACAGGACTTGCAAACGATGAAAATTTCACAAAATCCCACGTAATGCTTGACTTTATGCAAACAATGGCGGACCAAAAAATGTCAAGTTGTATCTTGAATAGTGCCTTTTCAACAACTGGAAATACTTACAACCAAACGGTAGACGGTATTCAATATACCATATATATCAATTTTAATTCTTCCACTGGTAGTATTAGGATTCGTATTATGGGGCAGAAACAAGAGATAACAGGGGTATTATATGCAAATGCCATCGTTTACACAGATTAGAAAGGAGATTATTCACTATGAACTATACAACAAATTACAAAATACCACTTTACGAGGGCAGTGACCCGACGTCATATCTTACTACATATAACGAAACGATGGAATTGATTGACACATCGTTACACGCTTTAGCGTTAAAAGTTGCAAACGGAGAAGTAAATGACCGTCAATTTACTGCTGAAATTTCTTCTATTAAGGGCAGACTTGACACGGCAGAGAATACGATAAACATTCTTAAAACGGAACTTGCAACCACTAACGGAAAGGTTTCGAAAAATGCTGAGAATATTTCAACTTTAGAAACACAGTTAATTGAACAGGGAACGTCAATTAAAAATTTGCTTGCAAGGGTTTCAGCACTTGAAACATCTTTCGAGAGTTTCAAGACTGCACAGGAACAGAAAAATAGCACTTATGAGGATTCATTAAGCGGACTGTCAACACGAATTGACAACAATGCTAAAAAACAGGACTTGAAAAATGCGGAATTTACAAGTGAGATTGCAACAAATACACAAAATATTACAACAAATACACAAAATATTACAAGAAATACAGAAAGTATTGAGGACTTAAAACGTGGCACGAATGTGCTTGCAAATTTTAAGAATGTGAGCGGAACAAAGGATGGAAACGATATAAGTGTCGATTTGCAAACAACCCGAGAAAATGCAGAACTTGAATTGAATAAGTGGCAAAATGCACAGGTTTGTACAACTATTACATTGAGAACAGGAACAACAAATGATACTATCGGTATGTGTTCGCCGGTTTTTTCAAGAAATCTGGGCGAAACAAATACAGAAGAATTTGTATTTGTTGACACAAACAACGATGTGTATACATTAAATACAACCTTGACTTTTGATGATACAACGCAAAACGTATCTATTTATTGTAATCTTACTGCCCCCGAAAGTGTGACAACGGCTACATTTTCAATTGCATTGTTATTAATCGTTTAATTGTAAAATTAAACCGCCCTACTTTGCTAGGTAGGGCGATTTTGTTTATTCGCCATAAAGCATACCATAATTACAAACAACAACAAGAATATAATCTAAATCAGTAGAAAGCCATATTACTGACAACCCATCAATTTTATGCGTTGTATCAATCGTCAACATATATGTTTGTTTTTGCTCAAACGGATATTCAAAGCAATAATCACTATGAACTAATTCGTTTGCCACTAAAAACTGATAGAACTTTTTTATTTCTGTACCATTTCCGATATATCTTTTCATTTTTCCTTTTAGAAATTTCTTCATATTATTTCACCTCATTTCTTTTTTGCAATAATCAATAAACATTTCTTGAAATTGTTTTCCCATTGCTTTAATAAATCCACTCATTAGAGTATTTTCATCGTTTAGCCGTTCATTTTCAAGTTCAAATTTACGTAAATCTTCTTGCATTTCTTTATCAATGCGCATACGCATTAAATTCACAACGCACCCTTTCGGTTCAATCCATTCTTCCAATATCATTTCACCATTAAAATGAATTTGTTGCCACATTTTAACGCAATACTTAAAACCATAGTCAATAAATACACTCATATAAAATGTCAATGCGTCCTCAATATTATCAAATTCTTTTGTCGTGCAAAAATCTTCCCATTCTCTTTGACCGTTAGGCATTGTATTATAATTTTCAGATGAATGGCAAAATTTATTCCATGTAGTATCGTCTCCTATATACTCAATAATATATTTTGTTTCTGTTTTTTCGGGTTCTTTTGCATACCCAATAAAATTCTTATGCATATTATTTCCCTCCTTTTATGCATTTATGCTTTTATGTGAATAATTTCTCCATTATTT
>UMIA01048391.1_pt1 | contig 16276 bp, 12 predicted proteins | sample 1965701 | NCBI WGS metagenome assembly UMIA01 (sample SAMEA4836113, study PRJEB28245) | human gut metagenome | biome: gut microbiome; material: fecal sample | place: Denmark | collected 2008 | reverse complement strand
GTCACACGCGCCTCACGATAGTAAGGCGCGGTTGAGAGTTGTCGCGAATCGCAGAAGATTCATGGCGAAGCCATGTACACCGCACCCGATTCCGCAGGCTGCGCAGCTCTTCAAGCTACAAGCTACCAATGTCGGAGGTCAAGGGGGAAGCCCCCTTGCCTTTCTCCGGGGGTTCCAAAGGGGGTGTTCTCTTTGGAAAGAGAATACCCCCTTTGACCGGCAGCAGCGCCTACGCGCTGCATTCCCCCTCCGCGCAGTGCGCGGAAAAAACCATCCTGCCTGCAAGGCAACCCACCTTTACACCCCTTGGTGTAAAACAATTTAGAGGAGTTTTATGTCAGAAAAACTCGTGACCAAAGGCATCGTCCTTCGCGCGACGGCGACGAAGGAGGCCGACTACATATTGAATATTCTGACCGACTCGCTCGGGCGGATCGCGGTCGTGGCGCGCGGGGCGCGGCGCAAGGGAAGCCGCATCGCCGCGGGCAGTGAGCTTCTGGCCTTTTCCGAGCTCGTACTCTATCAGCGCGGGAACTGGTACTACCTCGACGAGGCGTCGACGATCTCGCTGTTCGACGGTATCCGGCAGGACATTGAGCTACTGTCGCTCGCGTCGTATTTTGCCGAGATGACCGAGTGCGTCACAGCGGAGGACGAGCCCGTGCCGGAGATCTTATCGCTGCTGCTCAACTCGCTCTATGCGCTCGACACGCTGCAAAAACCGCAGAGCATCGTCAAGGCGGCGTTTGAGCTCAAGTTACTCGCTCTTTCGGGCTACGAGCCGCTGCTTGACGGCTGCGCCGTCTGCGGCACGCACAACCCGAAAGAGCCGGTGTTTGACGCGCAGCAGGGCGTGCTGCTGTGCAGGGAGTGCGCGGGCCACGGCGGGGGCGGCCTTCTGCCGCTGGACGCGGGCTCGTTCGCGGCGATGCGCCATGTGCTGTTTTCCGAGCCGAAGCGGATGCTGTCGTTTTCCCTCTCGGGCGAGACGGAAAAGCGCTTTGCCGCAGCGTGCGAGGTGTTTGCGCAGGTGCAGCTTGACCGGCGATTCAAAACGCTGGACTTCTACAAAAGCATGAAAATTGACAACTAAACGAAATATCTGTCGAAAGAAATACGAATCGAAATCAAAATTTCGGAGAAAACTATGAGTGAACTGTTTGAAAAATCCATCCGCGTGCTGGAACTGCCGCGGCTATTGGAGATGCTCGAGCATCACGCGGTGAGCGCGGAGGCCAAGGCGCGGGCGCGACGGCTGACGCCATCGGATGATTTCGGCGAGGTCAACCGCCTGCTCGACGAGACGGACGCGGCGCGCAAGATGATCATGCTGCGCGGCAGCCCTGCCTTTGGCGGCGTGCGCGACGTGGGCGAAGCGCTCTCCCGCGCCGAGCGCGGAGGCATGCTCAACACGCGGGAGCTTCTCGACATCGCGGGGCTTCTCACGAATGTGCGCCGCGTGCAGGATTATTATAAGGAGGACGAGGAGGGGACGGTCATCGACAAGCTCTTCCTCTCCCTGCACCCGAACCGCTTTCTGGAGGAGAAGATCACGACCGCGATCCTCGACGAAAACGAGATCGCCGACGCGGCCTCGCCCGAGCTCGCGGAAATTCGCCGCCACAAGCGCGCGGCGGCGGCCAAGGGCCGCCAGATCCTGCAGCGCATCATTTCGTCCCCGAGCTACCGGAACGTTTTGCAGGACGCGCTGATCACGCAGCGCGGCGGGCGCTTCGTCGTGCCGGTGAAGGCCGAGTGCCGCGGCGAGCTGCCGGGCCTCGTGCACGACACGTCCTCGAGCGGCGCGACGATTTTCGTCGAGCCGATGGGTGTGGTGCAGGCCAACAACGAGCTCAAGGAGCTCGAAGCGAAAGAGGAGAAGGAGATCGACCGCATCCTCTACGCCCTCTCGGGCGAGGCGGCGAGCTTCAGCCGCGACATTCTGTGGGATTATGACATTCTCGTCCACCTCGACCTCATTTTCGCGCGCGGCGAGCTGAGCTACCGCATGAATGCCATGCGCCCCGAGCTCAAAAAGGACGGCAGCGTGTATCTGCGCCATGCGCGCCACCCGCTGCTCGACCCCGCGAAGGCCGTGCCCATCGACATTGAGCTCGGCCGCAGCTTCGATACGCTTGTCATTACAGGCCCGAACACCGGCGGCAAGACCGTGAGCTTAAAGACGCTCGGCCTCCTCTGCCTGATGACGCAGTGCGGCCTGCATATCCCCTGCGACGACCGCAGCGCCGTGAGCATCTTTTCCTCGGTGTTGGCCGACATCGGCGACGAGCAGAGCATCGAGCAGAGTTTGTCGACCTTCTCGGCGCATATGAAAAACATCGTGCAGATCTTGGACGAGGCGGACGAGCACTGCCTGATCCTCTTCGATGAGCTGGGCGCGGGCACCGACCCCGTTGAGGGTGCGGCACTGGCCATCGCCGTCATCGAGCAGGCGCGTTCACAGGGTGCGAAGATCGCTGCGACGACGCACTACGCCGAGCTCAAGACCTTCGCCATGACGACCGCGGGCGTGGAGAACGCGAGCTGCGAGTTCGACGTGGAAACGCTCTGCCCGACCTACAAGCTGCTCATCGGCATCCCCGGCAAGTCGAATGCCTTTGCGATCTCGAAGCGGCTGGGGCTTTCCGAGGCCGTCATTGAAAAAGCCAAGGCGCAGATGGACAGCGAGAGCATCCGCTTTGAAGACGTGCTGACGCAGCTGGAGCAGAAGAGGCAGCAGTTAGAGAAAGAAAAAGCCGAGGTCGACCGCCTTTACGCCCAGCGCGAGGAGGACGCGCGCAAGGCGCGCGAATTCCGCACGCAGATGGAGCGCGCGAAGGAGAACGCGAGAAGTCGCGGCGAAGCCGAGGCCAAGCGCCTTTTGGCTGAGGCCAAGTCCGTCGCGGACGACACGTTCCGCGAGCTCGACGCGCTGCGCAAGCAGCAGAAAAAGCTCGATGCCCAGCAGATGAACGCCCAGCGCGCCGAGATCATGCACAACATCAAGCAGGCGCGCGACGCTGCGGGCGTGCGCGACGAGAGCGCGGAGCCCATCCCCAAGCCCTCGCGGCCCATTGAGGTCGGAGACCTGGTCGAGATCCCCGGTACGCGCCGTCAGGCCGAGGTCACAGCTGTCAAGGACGGTACGCTGACGCTCAAGGCAGGCGTTTTGCAGATGAAGGTCAAAGCCGACGAGGTCCGCCTCATCGAGGCGGCGGAGCGCGCGGCGACTGCCAAAAAGCAGCCGCAGTTTGCCCCCTCGCAGCGCATTCTGCGCACGGCGTCCGCTGCGCGCGAGCTCGATATCCGCGGCATGGAGACGCTGGAGGCCGAAAGCGTGCTCGACAACTATATCGACGCCGCTGTCATGGCGCATCTCGAGACCGTGACGATCATCCACGGCAAGGGCACGGGCGCGCTGCGCAAGGCGGTGCACGCGAGCCTCCGGCGCAACAAAGCCGTCAAGAGCTTCCGCCTTGGCAACTACGGCGAGGGCGAGTCGGGTGTCACTGTGGTCGAGTTGAAATAAATGCCCGCCCGGGGAAGCGCTTTGTCTGTGTTTATTGCCAAATCCGCGCCATTTCGCGCGAAATGGCATTGACGAATCGGCCCCCGATGGTATATGATACGATAAAGTCCGAAAGATTTTTTTGGAGAGGGAGTAGTAACGATGTATACTCAGAATGTTACGATCAACAATGAAGTAGGCCTGCATGCTCGTCCTGCCACGTTCTTCATTCAGAAGGCCAACGAGTTCAAGAGCGGCATCTGGCTGGAGAAGGATGAGCGTCGCGTGAACGCCAAGAGCTTGCTGGGCGTGCTGTCCCTCGGGATCGTCAAGGGCACGACCATCACGCTGCTGGCCGACGGCGCGGACGAAAAGGAAGCCGTGACCGCTCTGTGCGAGCTGGTTTCCAACAATTTCGGCGAATAACAAACAACCAGGAAAGGCGGCTTCCACAGGAAGCCGCCTTTTTCCATTTTACCGGCACCGTTCGACCGGATATACTATTATATATTATAATGTAGAGATGAAAAGAAAGGAGGGAATGTCCCGTGACAAAGCAGGAGCTTTTGGACAAGGCGAACGACCTGCCGCTCGCGCCGGGAGTCTATCTGATGATGGACAAGACCGGCTGCGTCATTTACGTCGGCAAGGCGAAAAAACTCAAAAACCGCGTCAGCCAGTATTTTCAGGAGAATTCCTCCCACAATGAGAAAACGCGCCGCATGGTCTCACAGGTCGACCACTTTGACACGATCTTTGTCTCGACCGAGTTCGAGGCGCTGATTTTGGAAAACTCGCTCATCAAGCAGCACATGCCGCGCTACAATATCTTGTTAAAGGATGACAAGGGCTATCCCTTTGTGCGCCTCGGCACGGAGCACTATCCGCGTTTTACGATGGCCTCTAAGCCTGCGGACGACAACGCGCTGTACTTTGGCCCGTTTGGCGGGCGAAACGAGACGCGCGCGGCCATCGACGCGATCTGTGCGGCATTCCGCCTGCCGACGTGCAGCCGTAAATTCCCGCGCGACATCGGGAAGGAGCGCCCCTGCCTCAACCATCACATGGGGCGCTGCGACGCGTTCTGCCGCGGCACGCCGGATGAGGACGAGTACATGCGCCGCATCGGGCAGGCCGAAGAGCTGCTGAACGGCCACTACCGCCGCTTAACGCGCGCGCTGCGCGAGGAGATGGAGCAGGAGGCCGCAGATCTGCACTTTGAGCAGGCGGCGGCACTGCGCGACCGCATCCGCGCCATCGAGGTGCTGGGCAAGCGGCAGAAGGTCATCGCCGGCATCTGCGCCGACACCGATATCTGGGGCGTTTACCGCGGCGCGCTCAAGTGCGGCAGCGCTGTGCTGCACATTGAGGACGGCAGCGTGACGGGTCGAGACTTGAACCTCTTCGCCGCGCCGCAGGACGAGAGCGAGCAGATGATCTTGTCTGCACTGCTGCCGCAGTATTACCTCAATAAGAGCGTGCTGCCGCGCGAAATTCTGCTGCCCTGCGAGATCGAGGGCGCGGACGAGCTCGCACAGATCCTGACCGAGCGCGCGGGCCGCAAGGTGACGCTCCACGTCCCCCAGAGGGGCGAGAAGGCGGAACTCCTTGCCATGGCGCAGCGCAACGCGCGCGAGGACGTCGAGCGCGTGACGACCGCGCAGGAGCGCGAGAACCGCACGCTGACGCAGCTTGCGGGGATGCTCTCGCTCCCCGAGCCGCCCGGGCGTATGGAGTCCTACGATATCTCGAACACCGGCGCGAGCGACATCGTTGCATCGATGGTCGTCTATGAGGGCGCAAAGCCCAAGAAGAGTGACTACCGGAGATTCAAGATCAAGAGCCTGTCGGCCCACCCGGACGACTATGCCTCCATGGAAGAGGTGCTCACGCGCCGCATCCAGCGCTATCTGGACGGCGATGAGAAGTTCAGCCCCCTGCCGGACGTCATGCTCATCGACGGCGGCATCACGCATGCGGGCGTCGCCGAGCGCGTGTGCGCGCAGATGCATGTGCGTGTGCCGATCTTCGGCATGGTCAAGGACGACCGCCACCGCACGCGCGCGCTCGTCACCGCACAGGGCCGCGAGATCGACCTGCACGCCGCGCCGAACGTCTTCGCCCTGATCGGTCAGATCCAGGAGGAGACGCACCGCTTTGCCATCACGTTCCACCACGAGAGCCATTCGAAGTCCTCGACCCGCTCGGCACTCGACGGGATTCCGGGCGTCGGCAAGGTGCGCGCTCAGGCGCTGCTCAAGACGTTCAGGAGCGTTAAGGCGATTCGGGAGGCGGACATTTTCGCCCTCGAACGTGTGCTGCCAAAAGACGCCGCCGCGTCCGTCTACCTTCATTTTCACGGCGAAACGGACGAAAAAAAGGATGAAATGTAACTTCCTCTGCGATTGCCCATTTGACGGGAAAAGCGAAAAAGAAGCGCGATTTTTGTGACCTTTGCCAACAAAAATCAAAAAATCAGGTTGACATAAATGAATTTCAATAAATGAATTTTCAAAAAGTCAAACTTGCATATTTTGGCATCGCGACACGCTGTTGAGGCGGCTTTTCGTCCCCTGCGCCCGGAAAGGGCACAGGGGGCGTTCCTTTGCTGTCCGAGGGGATAGAGCGTGCGGTGGAGAAGCAAAAAAGCCAGTGTTTGCAGGGCTTTCCGCGTTTTTGCCGCCTTGCGGGGCGGGAGCGGGACACACCCGGCCTGCTCCCAAGAGTTTTTTGTCCGCTCGGACGGGACAAAGAGCGTCGGCAGGTGCGCCGCCTCTTCGACGCCGAGATGGCGGCGAGGCGGCGGAGAGGGGTGACGATGGTTTACATAAATCGAGAAAATCACGAATTCGATGACTTAAATCGCAACTTTTAGAAGATAAAAATAAGAAAAATATCGAAAATTTTATAAAATACAGAACTTTTAGCGAACAAACGGCGGAAACTTGACAAATCCTTTTTCAGGCGGTATACTGCCAGCAAGTTTTGGAAAAGTTACATTTTGTAATCTTTTCCGGATGCAGCGCACTTCCTCAGCTGCGCGAAGCTGCGGCGGCTCACGCCGCGAAAAAAGGAGTATCCCATGCAGAAGTTTTTGAAAAATTTGTTCACAGCCCAGCGCTGCCGCAGAGCGATGTTCTTTCTGCTCTTCGCGGCTGTGATGCTGCTGAACAGTTCGCCCGAGCTGCGCGCGGACGCGCTGTACCTCATCGCCGACGGCGATACGGTCAGCGTGCTCGACGGCACGACGGACATCCCGCAGGAGCGCGTCATTGTCACCGGCGCGCAGAGCGGTGACGCGGAAGTCACGCTCCCTGCCGGTGAAAAGGTGACGGTGACACACGGCGACGACATCGAGTACGCCACCACGAGAAACGGCGAGCGCGTCAGCGAGCTGCTGCGCCGTTTGCAGATCTCGGTCAGCCCGCTTGAGATGGTGCTGGTCGACGTCACGGAGGAAGAGGTCGAGATCACCGTTGCCTCTGACTTCACCTACTATGAGACCGCCACTGAGGCGGCTCCCCACACCACGCTGACCTCCACGTCGTACCGCATCCCCAAGGGCGAGACGCAGGTCGTCCAGCAGGGCATCGACGGCACGCGCGACATCGTTTATGAGGTCGTGTATGCCGACGGCCAGTTTGTCTCCCGCCAGGCGGTGGAGGAGAAGAACGACACCTCCGTCGCGGAGATCACCTACACCGGCACGCTCGTCGACAAGGCGCAGAGCGGCGACACGGTCAAGTCCGTTGTCACCGAGAGCGACGGCAGCGGCTATCTTCTGATGAAGTCCGGCGATTCCGTCCACTTCTCCGGCTCGATGAAGGTCACCTGCACGGCCTATACCGCGGGCTACGGCGGCGTGGGCACCAGAACGGCCACGGGCACGACGGTCCATGTCGGCACCGTCGCGGTGGATAAGAAGGTCATTCCGCTGGGCACAGAGATGTTCATCGTCGGCTCGTCGGGCTACACCTACGGCAACGCTGTGGCTGAGGACACCGGCGTGCGCGGCGCGGCGATCGACCTCTATATGAATTCCTATCAGGAGTGCAAGCAGTTCGGCCGCCAGAAGAACTCGACGGTCTACTTCCTCGACTGAGCGGGGCGGTTTGTCGAATAGTACGATAAATGTATGTTCCGGATGTGTATGTTGCGCATCCGGAACATTTACTTTATTGCGGTGATGTGATACAATTACCGGCAGGAACTGAAAGGAGAACACAGGATGAAAGCCATTATCACGGTACTGGGAAAAGATCAGGTCGGTATTATCGCGGGCGTCAGCTCGCTGCTGGCAAAGTGGAACGTGAACGTTCTGGATATCAGCCAGACGATTTTGCAGGAAAATTTCACCATGGTCATGCTGGCGGATCTCGAAAATTGTTCCCTCTCTTTTACGAAACTGACGGAAAAGCTGAGCGCCCTCGGCGCGGAGATGGACATTGCGATCCGCATGCAGCGGGAGGACATCTTCAACGCGATGCACAAGATCTGAGCGGGGAGGGAAAGAATCATGCTAAGCCGCAATGATATTCTGGAAACGATCCGTATGATCGACCAGCAGCATCTGGATATCCGCACGATCACGATGGGCATCTCGCTCCTCTCCTGCGCGGACAGAAGCGCAGAGCGTGCGTGTGAAAAGATCTACGACAAGATCAGCCGCTATGCAGAGAGCCTGGTCGCAACGGGAGAAGAGATCGAGCGGGAATTCGGCATTCCCATCGTCAATAAGCGGGTTTCCGTCACACCCATCGCGCTGGTCGCCGCCGCGTCGGAGACGGAAGACTATGTCCCGTTTGCCAAGGCGCTTGACCGCGCGGCCAAAAATGTCGGTGTTAACTTTATTGGTGGTTTTTCGGCGCTTGTGCAAAAGGGCATGACGGACGCCGACCGGAAGCTGATCGCTGCGATCCCCGAGGCGCTGGCCTGTACGGACCTTGTGTGCTCGTCGGTCAACGTCGGCTCGTCCAAGGCGGGAATCAACATGGATGCTGTCGCCCTGATGGGGCAGATGGTGAAAAAGACGGCGGCGCTCACGGAAAAGCAGGGCGGCTTTGGCTGCGCCAAGCTTGTGATCTTCTGCAATGCGGTAGAGGATAACCCCTTCATGGCGGGCGCGTTCCACGGCGTGGGCGAGCCGGAGAAAGTGATCAACGTCGGCGTTTCCGGGCCGGGCGTTGTGTATCACGCGCTGCAAAGCGTCAAGGGTCAGCCGTTCGACGTGGTGGCGGAGACCGTGAAGAAAACGGCGTTCCGCATCACGCGCATGGGTCAGCTCGTCGCGCAGGAGGCGAGCCGCAGGCTCGATACGCCGTTTGGCATTGTCGATCTTTCCCTTGCGCCCACGCCCGCCGTCGGCGACAGCGTGGCACGCATTCTGGAGGAAATGGGGCTTGAGGTCTGCGGCACGCACGGTACGACCGCCGCGCTCGCCCTGCTCAACGACGCGGTGAAAAAAGGCGGCGTGATGGCGTCCTCCTCGGTGGGCGGCTTATCCGGCGCATTTATCCCCGTCAGCGAGGACGAGGGCATGATCGCCGCGGCGTCGTCCGGCGCGCTGACGCTCGACAAGCTGGAGGCGATGACCTGCGTGTGCTCCGTAGGACTTGACATGATCGCGCTTCCGGGCGACACGAGCGCAGAGACCATTGCTGCCATCATCGCCGATGAGGCGGCCATCGGCATGATCAACACGAAGACGACTGCGGTGCGCGTCATCCCCGCGCCCGGCTGTAAGGTGGGCGACACGGTGGAGTTCGGCGGACTTCTCGGCTCGGCACCGGTGCAGGCGGTCCACCCTTATTCGAGCGCGGAGTTCATTGCGCGCGGCGGCAGAATTCCCGCGCCGCTGCACAGCCTGAAGAACTGAAAAAAGCGGACAGCCTTGACTGTCCGCTTTTTTATATAGAATTCGTCTTTTCAGAACAGCAGCTCGTAGCCCATCTTGATGAAGAGAAGCCCCAGCACGACAAAGATCATGCCGCGCACGCGTTTGCTGCCACCCCTCATGGCGTAGCGCGCGCCGCAGTAGGCGCCCAGCATATTGCAGGCCGCCGCGGGGAGCGCCAGCAGCCACCAGACCTTGCCGCTGAAGATGAACAGCACCGCCGAGGCGACGTTGGAGCAGAGGTTTGCGATCTTCGCGCAGCCCGACGCCGTGAGGAGGTCCATCGAAAGTGCCATCGTAAACGCCATGATCATAAACGTGCCCGTGCCCGGGCCGATGAGCCCGTCATAGCAGCCAAGACCCAAACCGATGAGCGCGGCGCGCGTCAGCTCCTGCTGCGGCGTGTACTCGCGCGCGGGTGCGTCATTTTCCTTGCCGAAGTCCTTTTTGAGCATCAGCAGGATCGCCGCGCAGGGCAGCGCGACGAGCATCATGATCTTCAGAATGTCCTCGTTGATGAGCAGAGCGATCTTTGTGCCGATGGCCGCGCCGAGCAGCGCGCCGATCCCCGAGACGATGGCGGGACGCAGCAGAACCTTGCCGCCGCGAAAGTATTTGAACGAGGCGAGCGCCGTGCCGGTGCCGTTGACGACCTTGTTTGTCCCCATTGCAAGATGCGCGGGGATACCGGCCATCAGATAGGCGGGAAGCGTGATAAGTCCGCCGCCGCCGGCGACGGAGTCGACAAAGCCGCCAAGAAAGATGAGCGGCAGAACAACGATCAGAATTTGCGGTGTGAGCTCCATGAAAGTCTCCCTCTTTTCCTGAGATTTCTGCATTTTATCACACGGGAAAAATTTTTACTACTCTTTTGCGCAAAATATGGTAGAATCATTTTACAATTTTTTACGCCCAGCGCGCAGAAAGGAACCACGCTATGGAACGCAATGACAAAGCTGCCATCGAGGCGCTCTTAAAGCGCCACGGTTTTCATTTTTCCAAGTCCATGGGGCAGAACTTTTTGATCGACCCCGCCATCCCCTATGAGATCGCCGAGAGCTCGCGCGCAAACGAGCAGAACGGCGTGCTCGAGATCGGCCCTGGCATCGGTGCACTGAGCCACGAGCTCTGCGAGCGCGCGGGCAAGGTGGTGGCCGTGGAGCTTGACAAGACGCTGCTGCCGATCCTGGACGAGACCATGGCGCGCTTTGACAACTTCGAGGTCGTGTCCGCCGATATTTTGAAAACCGATATCCCTGCGCTTGTGCATGAAAAATTCGCAGGCCTCACGCCCATCGTGTGCGCGAACCTGCCCTACAACATCACGACGCCTGCCATCACCGCGCTCATCGAGTCGAAGTGCTTCGAGAGCATCACGGTGCTCGTGCAGAAGGAGGTCGCCGAGCGCCTCTGCGCCGCGCCGGGCACGAGCGCCTACGGCGCGTTCTCCGTCTTCATGCAATACTACACGGAGCCGGAATACCTTTTCGCTGTGCCGCGCGAGTGCTTTGAGCCGCAGCCGAAGGTCACGTCCGCCGTGCTGCGCGCCGTCGTGCGCAGGGAGCCTCCGGTCGAGGTCGAGGACGAGAAGTTCTTCTTCCGCGTGGTGTACGCCGCGTTCGCCCTGCGGCGCAAGACGCTTGTCAACAGCCTGATGACGGCGTTCGGCAGCCAGCTCACAAAAGAGCAGGTCACGCAGGCGGTCACGTCCTGCGGCTTAGAGGCCAACATCCGCGGCGAGCGGCTGGGGCTCAGTGAATTCGCTGCGCTGTCCGCCGAGATCGCCGCATTACTGTGACAGCACAGAAGCATCTATTCAAAAAATTGATAAACCATATGGTTGCTATTGATAAGACATTCTGCTACAATTTTCGGCAGAAAGGAGTCAAACTCAATAGCAGCCATTTTTCCTGTGCATCGGTTAGCTCCCTGCCGCCCTAAAGCGGCACAGCACACCACACAAGACGCGGTGCAAAATTTTTCTTTTTCATTACACCGTGAACATGCTACGAGGGAAAGAACAAATGACGAATTTGACGAACAACAAGGCCGTTTTGTCATGGATCGACGAAATGACCGCCATCACCAAGCCGGACAAGATTGTCTGGATCACGGGGGAAGAGGAACAGCTCGGCGCGCTGCGCGAGCAGGCCGTCAAGGAGGGCATCCTCATCAAGCTCAACCCGGACAAGCTCCCAGGATGCTACCTGCACCGCACCGACCCCGACGACGTGGCGCGCGTGGAGGACCGCACGTTCATCTGCTGTGAAAAGGAAGAGGACGCAGGCCCCACGAACCACTGGGTAGAGCCCAAGGAAATGTACGAAAGAATGTACGCTCTGGCCGACGGCGCCTATAAGGGCCGCACCATGTACATCATCCCGTACTCCATGTCCATCATCGGCTCTCCGTTCGCCAAATACGGCTTTGAACTGACCGACTCCATTTACGTCGTGCTCAACATGCACATCATGACCCGCATCGGCAAGGCCGTGTGCGACGCGCTCGGCGATGATACGGGCTTTATCAAGGGCCTGCACTGCCAGTGCAACCTCGACAAGGACAACAAGTACATCGTCCACTTCCCGCAGGACAATACGATCATCTCGATGAACTCGAACTATGGCGGAAACGTGCTTCAGGGCAAGAAGTGCTTCGCGCTGCGCATCGCTTCGAACCTCGGCCGTCAGGAGGGCTGGATGGCCGAGCACATGCTGATCCTCGGCATCCAGAACCCGCGCGGCGAGATCAAGTACATCTCCGCCGCCTTCCCTTCCGCCTGCGGCAAGACGAACCTCGCCATGCTCATCCCGCCCGAGGGCCTGCAGCGCTGGGGCTGGCGCGTCTGGTGCGTGGGCGACGATATCGCGTGGCTGCGCGTCGGCAAGGACGGCAGACTCTGGGCCGTGAACCCCGAAAACGGCTTTTTCGGCGTTGCGCCCGGCACATCCATGAAGTCGAACCCCAACGCGCTCATTTCCACGCACAAGGACACGATCTTTACGAACGTCGCGCTTGACCTCAGCGACAACACCGTCTGGTGGGAGGGACTCAACAAGACGCCGCCCGCGCGCGCCATCGACTGGCGCGGCCGTCCCTGGACGCCGCAGAGCCCTGAAAAGGCCGCGCACCCCAACAGCCGCTTCACCGCGCCCGCGCGCAACTGTCCCTGCCTGAGCCCCGAGTTTGACAATCCCGAGGGTGTGCCCATCAGCGCCATCGTCTTCGGCGGCCGCCGCGCGAAGACCGCGCCGCTGGTCTACCAGTCCTTCAACTGGCAGCACGGCGTGTTTATCGGCTCGATCATGGCGTCGGAGACCACCGCCGCGGCGACGGGCCGCGTCGGCGTTGTGCGCCGCGACCCGATGGCGATGCTGCCGTTCTGCGGCTACCACATGGGCGACTACTGGCAGCACTGGCTCGACATGGGCAAGAAGATCCCCAAGCCGCCGAAGATCTTCAACGTCAACTGGTTCCGCACCGACGAGGACGGCAACTTCGCCTGGCCCGGCTTTGGCGACAATATGCGTGTTTTACAATGGATCATCTCGCGCGCCGACGATGAGATCGGCGCGGCGGAGACCGCGCTCGGCTACGAGCCCAACACCCACGATATCGACATGGAGGGCCTTGAAATGTCGATGTACGACATGCGCCGCCTGCTCTCGGTCGACCGCGACCTCTGGCTCCAGGAGTGCGAGGACGCGCGTGAGTATTACGAGAAGATCGGCAAGGTGCCGCCTGAGCTCTACGAAGAGCTCGACGCGCTCGAAATGAGATTGAACCGCGGCTATAAGGTCAAGCACGAATAAAACGAAGCAATGCAAAAAAGGAACCGCTCGAAGAGCGGTTCCTTTTTACGTAAAGAGCCTCGCAGAGTTTTACCCGCAAGGGGTACGCGGCATCCGTAAGGCGGCAGAGCCGCCAACGGCTGCCCAGGCGTTCGCGCACGGCGCAGAGCGCAGCGAAACTTTCTCAAGAAAGCGGCTTCACCGCTTTCTTGAAACTATCTTACGACGCCAAACTGGAAGAGATAGTCTCTCCACATCGGATAGTACGCGGCCTTGACGTGGACGCCGTCGCCAGAGTATTCCGGCGTCAGCGCGCCGGTAGAGTCGTCGAAGACGGGATTGCAGTCGATGTAGAAGACCATTTCGTTGTCGGCGAGCTTTTGGAGCTCGGCGTTGCGTGCGTCGATGGTCGAATTCTTAAAGAACGTCGCGTCGGACTTTTCCTGCGTCGTGTGGAAGATGGCCTGCAAAAAGATGATGGCGTCAGGCTGGAGCTCGCGCACTTCGTCGAGCAGGACCTTGTACTGTGCGGCCCAGCTCTCCGCCGTGCCGGTGCCGAGCTCGTTGATGCCGAGCATCAGGTAAATTTTGCCGTAGTGCTTGCCGGAGAGCGCCTGCGCAAGCGTCTGCTTGCCGGGGAACTCCGCCTTTTCGACCGCCGACCAGACCGTCAGGCCGTTGTGGCAGAGGTAGTCGGCGTTATTGAGGCCCGCATAGTCCTTGAAGCCGTCGGTGTGCGAGTCGCCGATGAACAGCGCGTCGTCAAAGTAGCTCGCGTCCACCGTGGTGAAGGGGGAGTCGGGCTCTTCCGGTTCGGGCTCCGGTTCCGGGTCCGGAAGCGGAGCGGGGTCTGGGACGGGAGGAGGTTCGGGCGCTTTGGGCTCGCTCCACGGGTAGACCCCGTCTGCAGCCGCTGTGGCCATTGCCGCGACGGGCGGCGTCGCGGCATCCAGTTTTTCAAGATAGTCCTGATATACGCCGGTGGGGTCGAGCGCGGCGTAAGCGTTGAGCGCCAGCGCGCTGACAAAGCACAGCGGCAGCAGGAAAAAGGCACGAGAGGACATGAAAAGTCTCCTTAGAAACGGGAATAGAGGAAGGCGTTGCCCGACGAGGTGGCGATGAAGTACACGCACACCCAGAAGAGCAGAAACAGCGGGAGCTGGACGAGTAAACTGCCGCGGTGCTTTTCATAAAAGCGGCGCGGCTGCGGCAGACAGAAGAAGATGGCGAGCAGCAGCAGCCACCAGCAGGATGAGAGCAGCTTGAGCACATCCTGCGCGGAGATGGCGCTGTGTGCGCCGAACAGCGGGAACAGGCGGGAAAAATACGCGCCGACGTCCTTTAAGCGCGTGATGCGGAAGATGACCCACGTCTGCGGGATGACGAAGAGGAGATAGACGTGCGAGAGCACTTTATGCTCCTTGAGAAAATTGCCGATGCAGAACTTTTCGAGCAGGATGAATCCAAGCAGCATCACGCCCCAGAGGACAAAATTCCAGCTCGCCCCGTGCCAGAGGCCAGTGAAAAACCACACGACCGTGAGCGAGAGCACCGTGCGGGCATTGCCGTTGCGGCTGCCGCCGAGCGGGATGTAGACATAGTCGCGAAACCATGTGCCGAGCGTGATGTGCCAGCGGCGGTAGAACTCGCTCACCGAGCGCGCGGTGTAGGGCAGGTCAAAGTTGCGCGGCACAGGCAGCGCGAGCATCTGCCCGAGGCCCATCGCCATGAGCGAATAGCCGGAAAAGTCGAAATAGAGCTGCAAACTGTAGCTCACCGCGCCGAGCCATGCGAGCGGCGTCGACAAATATTCGTAACCGATGCGCTCGAGCGATGCCCACAGCGGCGCGAGCTGGTCGGCGAGCAGCACCTTGAAGCACAGGCCGACAACAAAGAGCTCAAAGCCGGAGAATACGTCCTCGCGCGTGATCGTGCGTTCCTTCAGTGCGCCGCGCCATTCGCGGTAGCGTAAGATCGGCCCCATCGTGAGCTGGGGGAACGCGATGGTGAAAGCGGCGTAGTCGATGAGGTTTTTCTCCGCCTCCTCGCCGCGATAGACGTCGATGAGGTACCCCGCGCTCTGGAAAAGGTAGAAGCTGACGCCGAGCGGCAGCGCAAGCTCAACGAGGGAGAACGCCGTCCCCGTCAGTTTGCCCAGATTTTCCAGAATAAATGCAGCGTACTTGAAGTACACAAGGCAGAAGAGGTCCGCCGCCAGCGCGATGATCAGCAGTGCTTTTCGCGTGCGGACTTCTTTCCCCGCCATTGCGCGAGCGAGGGCGTAGTGCAGAAGCAGCACGCCGGACAGCAGCAGTGTGTCGCGCGCGCCCGCGCCGATGAAGTAGAAGGCAAAGCTGCCCAGCACGAGCGCAGCATTTTTGAAGCGAAAGGGCAGGATGTAATAGACCGCGAAAAACAGCGGCAGAAAATAAAAAAGAAACGTAAGGTCGGAAAAGCTCACGGGGAAACTCCTGTCATAATTTGTCAGCGTCTTATTGTACACGCCGGGGCGGAGCGCGGCAATGGAAAAATCAGGAATTCGTCAAGAAACCGCCGGGTAAGCCAAAACATGAGATTTTGGTTTACATGCGGCGGCAAGCGTGCTACAATCCTAAGACGGCGGCTGCGAAAAACGCAGCGCTTGATATTTTATGTCAATCGTAAGCGATAAGCCGCCGACTGTCAACCTCAAAAGGGTAACAATTTCGGTTACATTTTGTAACGGAGGACGCTATGGGAAAAGAGACTGTTTTGGCGCTGCTGCTGCGGGAAAAGGGACACTTCGTCTCCGGCGAGGCCGTCAGCGCCGAGCTCGGCATCACGCGCGCGGCCATCTGGAAGAGCATTTCCGCCCTGCGCGCGCAGGGGTACGAGATCGACGCCGTCACGGGACGCGGCTACTGCCTCAAGTCGCTGCCCGACACGCTGACCGAGCAGACCGTGCGCAGTTACTTGGGACCTGTCGAAACCGTCGGCAAGCGCATCGACTGCTTTGATTCCATCGACTCGACAAACGCCTACTTAAAGCGCATCGCGCTCGACGGCGCGCCGGATGGTACCGTCGCCGTCGCGGCGGAGCAGACG
>UMIA01082801.1_pt1 | contig 16318 bp, 10 predicted proteins | sample 1965701 | NCBI WGS metagenome assembly UMIA01 (sample SAMEA4836113, study PRJEB28245) | human gut metagenome | biome: gut microbiome; material: fecal sample | place: Denmark | collected 2008 | reverse complement strand
CCCAGATAACCTTTATAAACAGAGCTTACCGACTTAGAAAGCTCACACTTCAAACGACTCTCCAAGTCCGTCAAAGCCCCTAAAGGTACGTATTGTGAAAGTTTCCCCCGGATTGCCTCATTAGAGAGCAGGTAGTTTCCTTCATACATTCCACTCTTTCCGGTACGGAAAAGAGAATATCCGACAAACGTCACTTCACCTGCCCCGTCAGAATAAAACTCCAAAGCAAAATCCTCTACCTTATTATATATGGGTTCCGCAATAACCCCTCCCTGTAAAGCAGCCACACGCGTGCACCAACCGGAGATAAAAGGAGTAAATGTACCTTTGCACCAGTTTAGCCCTTTCCCACTTCCCGAAAGCGGAGCTTTCAACAAACACCCTTCCCGTTCTTCCACGAAAGATTTCCATTCTTCCGGCGTTTTCAGATAATAAGATTCTCCACAGAAATGTTCATTCAACTGTAGTTCAGGAAGTAACGATACGGACTTAGAACGGTGAGAGTACTCCCGCCATACACTTATTTGTTGCATGGAAGGAAGTAGAGATTCATCCACTCCCAGTCCTGAAAGTCGTTTCCGTAAAGCCGCATCCCACCCCCAAGGACGGATATCCAATGCCGGTTCGGCAGCCAATTCCGGTTCCGTCATTAAATAGACCGAAATATCCAACAACTCCTGCATCCGCTTCAAATAATCGAGATTATAAGAAGAAGAAGCCAGCACCGCACTTCCCCGTTCCGCATACCACACAGGAAGCAAAGCCAGTTCGGAAGCCATACGCCTGGCAGAAGCCGGCGGCATATAATTCATTTCACCACTTGCCAACGCCAAATCATGCTCCGGATTGAATATATAAAGAGTCTTTTTAGCCATACCAAATGCAATCAATGCTTTATTCTGCAAATATATACAGGAAATAAACAGGAATCTTCACAATAAAGAGAAAGTTGTATTTAAAAGCACATTTTTGCTATCTCTACTTTGCAAATCCTAAAAAAAGCACTATATTTGCCACCCGAAAAACAAAGAACTGAAATGGAATCATTCTATCGCACACACGCTTACCTTGTTGAGCACACCAATGCCCCCGTTCGCCGCGATCTTATGGACGAGATTGACTGGAGTGACCGCCTGATTGGTATCAAAGGGACACGTGGCGTAGGAAAAACCACTTTCCTTCTCCAATACGCCAAAGAGAAATTCGGAACCGACCGTTCCTGTCTGTTCATCAACATGAACAATTTCTATTTCTCGGGGCATAGCATCGTAGACTTTGCCAACGAGTTTCAGAAACGTGGCGGAAAAGTTCTGCTGATCGACCAAGTGTTTAAGCATCCCGAATGGAGCAAAGAACTCCGTATGTGCTACGACCGTTATCCGAACCTGAAAATCGTATTCACCGGTTCGTCCGTGATGCGGCTGAAAGAAGAAAACCTCGAATTGCGTGATATTGCGAAAAGCTATAATCTTCGCGGATTCTCTTTCCGCGAATTTCTGAACCTGCAAACAGGTATGAAATTCCGGGCGTACAGTCTCGAAGAGATTCTCAGTACACACGAACAGATTGCCAAAGGAGTGCTTTCCAAAGTACGTCCGCTGGATTACTTTCAGGATTACCTGCATCATGGATTCTACCCCTTCTTCCTCGAAAAGCGTAACTTTTCGGAGAATCTGCTGAAGACAATGAACATGATGGTGGAAGTAGATATCCTGCTTATCAAACAAATTGAGCTGAAATATCTTTCAAAGATAAAAAAATTACTATATTTGTTGGCTGTCGACGGTCCGAAAGCTCCAAACGTCAGCCAACTGGCAAGCGACATACAGACATCCCGCGCAACGGTGATGAATTACATCAAGTATCTGGCAGATGCACGTCTCATTAATCTGGTTTATCCGAAAGGAGAAGAATTTCCCAAAAAACCGTCAAAGATTATGATGCACAACTCAAACTTGATGTATTCGATTTATCCGGTAAAGGTGGAGGAACAGGATGTACTTGAGACTTTCTTTGCCAACTCCTTATGGAAAGACCATAAAATACATAAAGGAGACAAAAATGCCTCTTTTATGGTGGATGAAGTAATGCCGTTCAAAATTTGCCCGGAAGGTACAAAAATAAAAAATAACCCGGATGTGACGTACGCGTTGCAAAAGGCGGAAATAGGTCGAGGCAACCAGATACCTCTCTGGATGTTCGGCTTTTTATACTAACAAAGATTTATTTACTTAAATATTTAATTTAGTTATGACTAAACAGAAGAAATTCATCACTTGTGACGGTAACCAAGCTGCAGCACATATCTCGTATATGTTCTCTGAAGTAGCAGCTATCTATCCGATCACTCCTTCTTCGACTATGGCTGAGTACGTAGACGAATGGGCTGCCGCAGGACGTAAGAACATCTTCGGCGAAACAGTATTGGTGCAGGAAATGCAATCTGAAGGCGGTGCTGCCGGTGCAGTTCACGGTTCTCTCCAGGCTGGTGCGTTGACTACTACTTACACTGCTTCTCAGGGTCTTCTCCTGATGATCCCTAACATGTACAAAATTGCCGGTGAATTCTTGCCATGTGTATTCCATGTATCAGCGCGTACATTGGCTTCTCACGCATTGTGTATCTTCGGTGACCATCAGGATGTAATGTCAGCTCGTCAGACTGGCTTTGCTATGTTGGCTGAAGGTTCTGTACAGGAAGTTATGGATTTGGCCGGTGTTGCTCACCTGTCTACTATCAAGTCACGCGTTCCTTTCATGAACTTCTTCGATGGTTTCCGTACTTCTCACGAAATCCAGAAGATCGAAATGTTGGAAAACGAAGATCTTGCTCCGCTGATTGATCAGGAAGCTTTGGCTGAATTCCGTGCCCGCGCACTGAATCCGATGAATCCGGTAGCCCGTGGTATGGCTGAAAACCCCGACCACTTCTTCCAACATCGTGAATCATGCAACAACTACTATGAAGCGGTTCCCGCTATCGTAGAAGAATACATGAATGAAATTTCTAAGATTACAGGTCGCAAATACGGTTTGTTTGATTACTACGGAGCAGAAGATGCAGAACGCGTAATTATCGCTATGGGTTCTGTAACGGAAGCTGCACGCGAAGCTATCGACTACTTGGTAGCAAACGGCGAAAAAGTGGGTATGGTTGCCGTACACTTGTATCGTCCGTTCTCTGCTAAACACTTCCTGGCTGCTGTACCTAAGACTGCTAAGACTATTGCAGTTCTTGACCGTACTAAAGAACCGGGTGCTAACGGCGAACCTTTGTATCTTGACGTTAAAGACTGCTTCTACGGTGCAGAAAACGCTCCGGTTATCGTTGGCGGTCGCTACGGTCTGGGTTCTAAGGACACTACTCCTGCACAGATCCTTTCAGTATTCGAAAACCTGGCTATGCCGATGCCGAAGAACCACTTCACTATCGGTATCGTAGACGACGTTACTTTCACTTCTCTCCCTCAAAAAGAAGAAATCGCTTTGGGCGGCGAAGGTATGTTCGAAGCTAAATTCTACGGTTTGGGTGCTGACGGTACGGTAGGTGCCAACAAGAACTCTGTTAAGATTATCGGTGACAACACCGACAAACACTGTCAGGCTTACTTCTCTTATGACTCCAAGAAGTCAGGTGGTTTCACTTGTTCTCACTTGCGTTTCGGTGATACTCCTATCCGTTCTACTTACTTGGTAAACACTCCGAACTTCGTTGCTTGTCACGTTCAGGCTTACCTGCACATGTACGACGTAACACGTGGTTTGCGTAAGAACGGTTCTTTCTTGCTGAACACTATTTGGGAAGGTGATGAACTGGCTAAGAACTTGCCGAACAAGGTTAAGAAGTATTTCGCACAGAACAACATTTCTGTATATTATATCAACGCAACTCAGATTGCACTGGAAATTGGTTTGGGCAACCGTACCAACACTATCCTTCAATCCGCATTCTTCCGTATCACAGGTGTAATCCCTGTAGAACAAGCTGTTGAGCAGATGAAAAAATTCATCGTTAAGTCTTACGGCAAGAAGGGTGAAGACGTTGTCAACAAGAACTATGCTGCCGTTGACCGTGGTGGTGAATACAAACAGCTGACTGTTGACCCTGCATGGGCTAACTTGCCGGATGATGCAAAAGTTGAAAACAACGACCCTGCATTCATCAATGAAGTAGTTCGTCCGATCAATGCACAAGACGGTGATTTGCTGCCGGTATCTGCATTCAAGGGTATCGAAGACGGTACTTGGTATCAAGGTACTGCTAAATACGAAAAACGTGGTGTTGCTGCATTTGTTCCCGAATGGAATCCTGAAAACTGTATCCAATGTAACAAGTGTGCATACGTTTGTCCTCACGCTTCTATCCGTCCGTTCGTTCTCGATGCAGAAGAACAGAAGGGTGCTCAGTTCGAACAACTGAAAGCAGTAGGTAAAGTATTCGACGGTATGACATTCCGTATCCAAGTTGATGTTCTCGACTGTCTGGGTTGCGGAAACTGTGCTGACATCTGTCCGGGTAATCCGAAGAAGGGTGGCAAAGCATTGACCATGAAACATCTTGAAAGCCAATTGGCTGAAGCTGCTAATTGGGAATACTGCGCTAATAACGTGAAGACTAAACAACACTTGGTTGACATCAAGTCTAACGTGAAGAACTCTCAGTTCGCTACTCCGTTGTTCGAGTTCTCAGGTGCTTGCTCCGGTTGTGGTGAAACTCCGTACGTGAAACTGATTTCTCAGTTGTTCGGTGACCGCGAAATGGTTGCTAACGCTACCGGATGTTCTTCTATCTACTCCGGTTCTGTTCCTTCTACTCCTTATACTAAGAACGAAAACGGTCACGGTCCTGCTTGGGCTAACTCACTGTTCGAAGACTTCTGCGAATTCGGTCTGGGTATGGAACTGGCTAACGAAAAGATGCGTGCACGTATCGTGAAGGTTATGAACGAAGCAATTGCTGCCGACTGCACTCCTGCTGACGTGAAAGAACTGTTCGCTGAATGGATCAACAATATGCTGGATGCTGACAAGACGAAAGAATTGGCAGCTAAGATTATCCCGGTTGTCGAAGCTAACAAAGATAAATGTAATCACTGCAAACAAATCGCTGAACTGCAACAATATCTTGTTAAACGCAGCCAGTGGATTATCGGTGGTGACGGTGCTTCTTACGATATCGGTTACGGTGGTCTTGACCATGTAATCGCATCAGGTAAGGATGTTAACATCCTCGTTCTGGATACTGAGGTTTACTCTAACACAGGTGGTCAGTCTTCTAAGGCTACTCCGGTGGGTGCTATCGCTAAGTTTGCTGCTGCTGGTAAGCGCGTTCGTAAGAAAGACCTTGGTCTGATGGCTACTACTTACGGTTACGTATATGTTGCTCAGATTGCTATGGGTGCTGACCAGGCTCAAACTCTGAAAGCTATCCGCGAAGCAGAAGCATATCCCGGACCATCTTTGATTATCGCTTACGCTCCGTGTATCAACCACGGTCTGAAAGCCGGTATGGGTAAGAGCCAGGAAGAAGAAGAAAAGGCTGTTAAGTGCGGTTACTGGCACTTGTGGCGTTACAACCCGGCTTTGGAAGAAGAAGGCAAGAACCCATTCCAATTGGATAGCAAAGAACCGAACTGGGAAGATTTCCAAGGTTTCTTGAAGGGTGAAGTTCGTTACGCTTCTGTAATGAAACAATATCCTACTGAAGCTGAAGAACTGTTCAAAGCTGCTGAAGAAAACGCTAAATGGCGTTACAACAGCTACAAACGTCTGGCTAGAGAAAACTGGGGTGCTGAATAATTAATCACACTCTGATACATATAAAAATGGGAGCCTGCTCAATGCACGGCTCCCATTTTTATTTAAACCAGCTCTGAATAGAAATCAGTACCGACCTTATTTGGTTTATTGAATTCTTCTTATTTATTCTTTGATTTCGGAATCCAACTGTCGACCAATTCACGATGTTCTTTTCTCCACTTACGCGCTATTTCTTCTTCGTTCATGCGGGCGTCTTTCATAGCTGTCATAAAAGAACTAAGTTCTTCCGTCGTCAATTTGATATTTGCAAAGAATTCAGCAGCAAACGGGTCTTTCTCACTGAATCCTTTCCAAGCAACAGCATGTATCTCTTCAAGGTCACCATATACTTTCTTCGGATCATTCAGAAATTTCAAATCAAACTGGTCAAACATCCAATGTGGTGTCCAGCCTGTAATAACAATCCATTCTCCTTTATCCATTGCTTTCTTCAGAGACGCCAGCATAGTTGAGCTACTTGAAGTCATAAGAGTGTATCCGTCAAGTCCGTAAGCAGAGATCGCCTTATCTGTGGTTTTCATAATTCCTGCACCGGCATCGATTCCTACTATTTCAGAAGAAAAACGGTCTTTATTGGCTGCCAGTTCGTCTATGGAATTAATGGTAACATATTGTGGTACGACCAGTCCGACACGTGCTTCTCCATAAACCTCACCCAAGAATTCAAGGCTATCTCCGTATTGGTTCAAGTAATCTTTCATCGTTATCGGCAACCAAGCATCCAAAAAGACATCTGATTTCTTTCCTGACATAGATACGAAAATCGGAGCAAGGTCTGCGTTTTGCAATTCGACTTTGTAACCTTGTTCTTCCAGTACCACCTTAGCCAAGTGACTCATGGCAATACCTTCTAACCAATTGGCATAAGCTATTTTCACTTTCTTTTTATCTACGTCCGAATTCGTACAGGAAACCAGTAAAAGCAAGGCGGACAATACTATTCCTACTAATTTATATATTCTCATTTTCGTTCCTTTCTGTTTTTAGTCTTTCTTGTTTTTTCGTCCTGCCATGCCTTGGGTAATACGGTCTAAGATGATAGCCAAGATAACCACCGCTATACCACCTTCAAATCCCAAACCGATTTTCATTTGGGTAATACCTTTCAAGACGATTTCCCCTAAACCACCGGCAGCAATCATGGCAGCGATTACGACCATGGAAAGTGACATCATTATCGTTTGATTTACTCCGGTCAAAATAGTAGGTAATGCCAGAGGAAGCTGTACTTTATAAAGTAGCTGCCAGCGGGTAGCCCCGAATGACCGGGAAGCTTCCACTACATTTTTAGGGACTTGCCGGATTCCCAGTCCGGTAAGACGAACTACGGGCGGCATGGCGAAAATGATAGTCGCAAACACTCCCGGAACTGCTCCCAAGCCGAAGAAAAGGACAGCGGGAATCAGGTAGACAAAAGCAGGCATAGTCTGCATCAGATCGAGAACGGGACGAAGTATTTTATCTGCACGCGGACTGTTCGCCGTCCATATCCCTAAAGGCACGCCGACAACCAGAGCCAAGCAAGTAGACGACAAAACGAGAGCAAGCGTTTGCATAGTTGCTTCCCAAAATCCCATTCCATAGATAAGCAACAAGCCTAATACGGTAAAGATAGCCGTTCCACGCCCGGCCTTCATCCATGCTGCGACAGCAAGCGCCAGGATAGTTATATAAAAAGGTATTCCGAAAAGTACATGTTGAAATCCTATAATGAAACTACCGATGCCTGAATTCACGGCATCAAAAAAAGTAGAAAAATGCACCATCATCCAATTAATGGCACTCTCTATATATTGTCCTATATTGATCATAAGTCTATTGCGTTTTGAATTATTTCGTTTATTTCTTCTTTATCTTTCCCCGTTACTTCGATGATTAAGGATGATAACGGAATAGTGCCCAGGAACTCACGGGTTTCGTCAATTACCCAAACGGGTGAATTGCTCTTTGTCATCAGGGGGAGAATATCTTCCAGTACCGTATCACACAATACGGAATGGACTTCCGTACGCACAACCGTTTCGATAGATTTTTCCTGTTTGCTACGCAGTTTCAACAGGTCGTTCAAGCGTACTTCACCTACCAGTTTATCGTCGGCATCTATGACGGGAAGTACTGTTATATTCTTCGCACGCATTTTACGAATCAAGACTTCGGGACCTTCTTTTTTCAGACGAGCTACCAATGGTTTGTCAATCATCAAAGATGAAGCGGTGATAATTTTACTCCTGTCAACGTTCTCTACAAAGCGGGCTACATAATCGTTGGCCGGTTCGGTCAGAATCTCTTCCGAAGTTCCTATTTGTACTACTTCTCCATCTTTCATGATAGCAATACGGTCGCCCAGTTTAATCGCTTCACTCAGGTCGTGGGTGATAAAGACAATAGTCTTTTTCATCTTTGATTGCAAGGCGAGAAGTTCATCCTGCATCTGTACACGAATCAAGGGGTCGAGAGCAGAGAAAGCCTCATCCATTAAAAGAACTTCGGGATTATTGGCTAAGGCACGAGCCAGTCCGACACGTTGCTGCATCCCGCCGGAAAGTTCGCCTACCATTTGGTTCTCGTAGCCTTTCAATCCGACGAGTTTCATACTTTCCATGGCTTTCTTTTCTCGCTCCTCTTTCTTCACTCCTTGAAGTTCGAGACCGAACGCTATATTATGTAATACAGAACGGTGGGGTAACAGACCAAAGTTTTGAAATACCATTGCCAGTTCTTTACGCCGGACTTGCAACAATTCTTTTTCAGACACCTTGGATATATCTATTCCATTCACAAGTACTTGTCCCGAAGTGGGACGTATCAGACGATTAATACAACGCAGTAATGTCGATTTCCCACTGCCGGAGAGCCCCATTATCACAAAAAATTCTCCTTCGTTAATTGAAATATTAGCATTTTTCACTCCTACTGTACACCCGGTATCTTTTAGGATCTCCGATTTACTTTTATCTTCTTTCAGCATCTTGAGAGCTTTCTGTTTCTCATTACCGAAAATGAGATATAAATCCTTTATTTCTATTTTGCTCATATAATAATATATTGGTTTAGATTATAATATTTGTTTTGTTTTCAACTGTCGCGCCTACCATTCTCACCAATGATAAACAAGTTGAAAGTTCGCTTGGTTCGGCCACATTACATGATAACATGGCAACCCTATGAGTTTTAAATGATTAAAAAACAGACTGAGTAGTTTAAAAGGAATAGAATTTGGTAAGATTATCCTCTCAATGAACAGTAAAAACAGTATTTTTATATATGAATGACAGCCTGTTTTTGCATATTATTTCGACAAAGATAGGCAAAATAGATTAAAGATACAAATTTTATTCAGAAACGGAGTAATTCCAAAGGTGCTTTTTCAGGTCTACACACCCATTTTGTTTGAAAGAAACTCCTTCTTCCAATAGGATTTGTTTTTGTTCTTCCCAACCGGGAACAAGACGTCCTGATGCATTGACTACTCTATGGCAAGGAGTGGAAACATTATCCGGCACTTGCTTCAAAGCACGTCCTACCATACGGGAACATTGAGGCATCCCCAGTAACGCAGCAATACTTCCATAGGTGGAAACTTTACCCAACGGAATCTCACACACCACCTGATACACTTCCCGGCAGAAGGTTTCAGACAGACTCGCTTTATCTACTTTATAATCTTTCATTACCCAGGTTTCTACTGATTTCGTTCCCCAAAGCTAGATAAAAAGAAAAGAATTTGCAAATAATTAGTTTGCATCATACAATATTTGCAACTTTTCTTGCTTTATCTACAAATTATTACGAAATTTGCAACGGTAAAACAATAAAGTTACTAACAAAGCAAACTACTCTGTTATGAAAAAGAAAAATATCCTATTTGCAACCTGTTTATTGGGAGCATTCGCTTTCAGTTCCTGCGAGAAGAATCTTTATGATGAAAGTAAGCAATCTGAGAAAGAAATCAAAATGACCGATCTCAACATTCCGGAAGACTTTCAGTGGAATTTAACTCAAGTCACTAAAGGAACGACTATTGCCAACACACAGACTAAAGTTTCATTATTTCTAGATGAAAAATGTAGTAAAGATGAAAAAGTAGCAACTATCCCGGTATATAATAAGGCTATTAATTTACCTTTAAGTCTTCCGACTTACGTAAAAACTATATATGCCCAATACCAAAGTAAAAGCGGTAAAATGATTACTAAATCTGTAGCCGTAAATGCTAATGGTAGCTACACACTTAATATCCCTGATGCCATTGAAGCTATTCCGACTCGTGCTATCACACGCGATAACAATAAAAAAGATGATGATTATAATATAGAAGATGATATAAAATATGATAAAGAGCGAGGAGTCGTTTATCATCCTAAAAAAGGTTGGGGAACAATTATGTTTGAAGACCAATTTCCTTCACTCGGTGATTATGATTTCAATGATTTTGTAGCAAATTATCAAGTACTATTTGAAGTAAGCAAAGCAAAAGAAAAAGATGAATACGAAAGTAAGTACATAGTGATAGGTCTATGTTTAAAAGCCGTCGGAGGCGTATTCCCCTATAATCCTTATTTGAGGCTCAAAAAAATAAAAAACAAAAACATCGAAAGCGTTATGATGAGTCATTATAAAACAGGAGAAGAAATTGAAGTTAACCTAATTGACAATAAGAATCCAAAAGGTAATCTCATCATTGATTGCACTCCTTTAGTTCAAAACTTAGATAGACGTGGAAGTAAATACTTCAATACAGAGAGGAATGCTTTAGTAACCAAGGAGGAAGATCTGCCTGAAATTATTATTGAAATTAAACTCAAAGAACCAAAAGAAATAGATGATATATTAGAAGACGACGAGTTTGATTTATATCTAAAACGTAATGATAACGGAACGGAAATACACATGAACGGTATTGAACCAATAGCTTACCAATACCCATTCAATGACAAAAATTTATATCCGATATATGAAGATGGAGAGGAAGAAGACGATAACTACTATTATAGTAACGAACGTCTGATCTGGGGATTAAGAGTACCGGGAAATGTAGCACACACCATTGAAAAAGGTGATTTCCTGAAAGCCTATAAAGGTTTTGCCAAATGGGCACAAAGTGGTGGCAAGAATGAACAGAACTGGTATAACCAAGGAAATGCCGACGACAATCTATTGATTCATTACTAACTCATACAAATAAGAAAGTCCGCCTCCCAATAATGGGTAAGTTTACCATTATTGGGAGGCGGACTTTCTTATTATATTTCGACGTAAACTATCTTGTTTTATCCTTTTCTCTTTAATAAATCTGTCGGGCTCTCCCCAAACAGTTCTTTATAACATTTGGCAAAATAAGAAGGGGAACTGAAACCGACTTCATAACCAATCTCCGACACTGTCATATCCGATGAAGCAAGCAGAGACGCGGCTTTCTTTAGACGGGCAATACGGAGTAATTCATTAGGAGAATAATTAGTCAAGGATTTTATCTTACGATAAAGCTGTACGCGGCTCAACCCCATATCTTTGCCCAAATCTTCTACGTTCAAACCGGAATCTCCCATCTTCTCATCAATCAAAGCTTTGAATTTCTCTACAAATTCCTTGTCCATATCACAAACATCTTCTTTCGCCAATGCCTGTCCGTCACCAAAGAACTGTTTCAGACGGCGATGCGAATCTATCAGATTACGAACACGTGCCAACAGTAATTGAGAACTGAAAGGTTTGGAGATATAAGAATCCGCACCACCGTCGTACCCTTGAATCCTCTGTTCATCTAAAGAACAGGCTGTTAATAAGATAACAGGAATATGGCATGTTTGCAGTTCGCTTTTCAGACGGCGGCAACATTCAACGCCGTCAATACCGGGCATCATTACATCGGAGATAATCAAATCCGGGACATATTTCATAGCTTTGCGGATACCTTCCGAACCATCTGCCGCTTCAATGACAGCATAGTCTGCATGAAGTAATCCATGAACATACAGACGAATATCCGCATTATCATCAATGATAAGTACAGAAGGTTTGGAAGAATCATAGTTCTTCTCCAGTTCCTCTTCTTCAACGGGCACAGCGTTATTCAAGGGAGATACTTCGGAAGCAGAGGTTGCGGAAGAATCTTCCAAAGAAGACACTTCGCAGGTCCGTACCGGTAAATCGACAGTAAAAACAGTTCCTTGCTTTTCATCACTTTCCACTGATATAGTTCCACCGTGCAGTTCGACGAAAGCCTTTACTAAAGCCAATCCTATTCCCGAACCGGCATGATGCATATCTATTTTATAAAAACGATCAAAAATATTACGAATATGTTCGGCAGAAATCATCGAACCAGTATTAGATACAGTAAAACGAATCCAACGGCTATCATCTTTTGTCAAGGTGGACAAACGGACGGCAACTTTTCCATTTTCCGGCGTAAACTTAAAAGCGTTCGACAGAAGATTAAAATAAATCCGTTCCAACTTCTCCACATCGGCTTGTGTATGATAATTCGAATCCGGCATATTATCGAAAGAGAAATGGATATGCTTCTTACGGGCTGCCGCCTGGAAAGATTCATTCCACCCTTCAAAAGAAGAAAGGATATCTACCGAAACAGGAGTATATTCCATTTTTCCGTTCTCATATTTACGGAAGTCCAGAATCTGATTGACCAAGCGCAAGAGAATATTTACGTTACGCTGAATGAGCAACAACATCCGGTGCTGATCTCCGGTCAGCGTTCTGTCTGCCAATAATTGTTCCACAGGATCAGCAACCAAAGTCAGAGGGGTACGGAAATCATGAGAGATATTCGTAAAGAAAACCAGTTTGGCATGAGTCGCTTCTTCCAGTTGATGCGACAGTTGAATCAGTTGGTCACGCTGTTCCTCCAATTTATCCCGCTGTTCTTCGAGTTGCTTCTTCTGTTCTGATAATTCCCTATTCAACCGGTTCTTGGAACGGAGAGATTTATAAACGACAAGTAGCAATCCGGCCACCAATAACAGAATCAACAAACTTCCATACATGATAACCTGCTGGGTAGCTACCCTTGAAAGATAACCACTGATACGTCCGTTCAGTGTTTCGATTTTTTGGTCGAGTTCTGAAATATGAGTAGTCTGAAGTTGCATGATATGCGCATTGGTACGGTCGACAACAGCCGTATTCATCACCGTTTCGCGAGGATAAGATTTCTTTTCGAGAATGTTCATTGCCAGTTGCAGTACTTTATCTCCATTGGTAGGATAAATGAAAGTCGCGTCCAATACACTATCGAGCACGAGTTCCAGACCATTTCCCTTACCAGGCAGGGCGTCAATGCCTACAAAAATCATTTCTTTTTCCCGTCCGGCTTTTTTGGCGGCCTGATAAGCTCCCGGAGCTATTCGGTCATTATGCGCATACACAGCATCAATCTTCGAGTGACGTCGAAGCATACTGTCCATTTCTACTTCTGCCGGCCCACGCTCCCAAGCCGCATCTGCTTTATCAATCAGCTTTATCTCGGGAAAATGACTGATAGCAGCCATAAATCCCTGATGACGTTCCATGGCGGGAGTCGAGCCACTTAACCCAGTCAGTTCAACGATATTACCTTTCCCTTTCAGGCGGGAAGCGATATAATTGCCTACCGCACGACCGATTTCATAATTATCCGCACCAATATAAGCAGTATATTTATCCGAAAGAATTTTCCGGTCGACCGTGATGACCGGAATTCCTTTCCGGTAAGCCTCCTCAACAATTGGAGTCATGGGGGCAGCCTCATTAGCTGAGATGATCAGCAAATCCATTCCCTTATCCATAAAGTAATGAATATCTTCCGCCTGTCTGCGGTTATCATCACCGGCAGAACGTATCTCGACAGATACACCATCATAGAACATCGCTTCACGAAGTATCTCATCATTCATCTTATGTCGCCACGAATCATCACTACATTGCGCCACACCGATACGAAAACGGGGAGTATCCTGCCGACACGCCGTTATCCCAATAAGGCAAAGCAGTATTGCCGTCCAACGAAAATATCTCATAGCACTGTGCTTTTCTTTCTTCATCGTACCTCTTACCATACAAAATCCTATTCTATATCGGGATAAAGATAATGGTTTTCTTTCAAAAGAACACAAAGAACAGATTGAATAAGACGGAAAAAGTTCTCCATATCTGTTATATCCGTTAATCTCATTTTACCGCCAGTAGCTTGCTTTTTCAAAGCATACGTTATCAAAACAGAACCTCTCAAAGCATAACATTTAACTTTGAGAGGTTCTACATAGATAACAGATACTGATTCAATCTGCCAATATGTAAAATAGGATTATAATAGTCTGTCTTTCAACACCTGCGGCAGTTCCGGCATCGCCCCGCTCTGCGTACAAACGTAAGCAGAGACTTCCACAGCCAGTTTGTGTGCTTCGGGCACCGGCTTTCCATTCAATATGGAAGCACAGAAGGCAGCCGTAAAGGAATCGCCTGCACCTACCGTATCGGCCACGGGGACTTTCGGAGTCTCCTGGAAGGAAACAACCCCCGGAGTAAATACATAGCTGCCATTGATGCCGCAAGTCAGAATCAGCATTTTCAGGTTGTATTTAGCTAACAGAATCCAGCACTTATCCTGCAAGTCAATGCCCGGATAACCGAACATACGACTGATAGTCACCAGCTCTTCATCGTTTATCTTCAAGACATTACAACGTTGGAAAGAGTCACGCAACACTTCTTTGGTGTAGAAGTCCTGACGGAGATTGATGTCAAATATCTTTAATTGTCCATCTATCTCGGGCATTGTATCCAAGAAACGGTTGATAGTGGCACGGCTTGCTTCGTTGCGCTGTGCCAGTGATCCGAAACAAACGGCACGTGTGTTCAGCGCCAAACGTTTCAGTTCGTCCGTGAAAGGAATGTTATCCCAGGCGACACCTTCCTTAATTTCATAGCAAGGCACCCCTTCAGCGTCCAGTGTCACTTGTACTGTACCCGTAGGATAATCTACCCGTTCAATCTGAGTATTCAGTTTCTTTTCCTTGAATACCGACATGATCTCGTCACCCAGTTCGTCATTGCCCACTGCACTGACCACACGGCTGTCAAAGCCGAATTGTGAAACATGATAAGCGAAGTTTGCCGGAGCACCGCCTATTTTCTTTCCTTCGGGCAACACGTCCCAAAGCGCTTCACCCATTCCTACTATTATATTATTCATGATAAACAGAGTTTAATTGATTCTCAAATATAAAATTATTTTCTGATACGGAACGTATAAAACAGCAAATAAAGTACACCGACAGTCATGACGGCAATTGCGCCGTTCTGCCCCATTGAAGTGTCCGAAGCCACTCCCATAGCCAGCGGGAACACCGTTCCGCCGAAAAGTCCCATAATCATCAGACCGGAAACTTCGTTTTTCTTACCCGGCAAATAAAGCAATGCCTGCGAGAAGATAACGGAGAACACATTCGAGTTGCCAAAACCTATCAAAGCGATACAAACATAAATGATTGCCTTTTCGTGGAAGATAAACAAGCCAATCATGGCTGCCAACATCATAATAACACTGACAGCGAAGAAAGACTTCGCGGACATCTTGCGCAATATGAAAGATCCGAGGAAACACCCTGCCGTACGGAAAATGAAATAAAGACTCGTTGCAAAAGCCGCATCATCCAATCCCATTCCGATGCGCTCCATTAAAATCTTCGGGGCGGTAGTGTTTGTGCCCACGTCGATACCGACATGACACATGATACCGATAAAGCAAAGCAGGATAAACGGCTTGCCGAGCAAGGCAAGGCATTGTCCGAAAGTAGACGGTTTGCCTTCTTCCTTTTCTTCTTCAATCTGCGTGGCGTTGAGCAGAAGAATGGCGACAACGGCCACTATCATATAAACCGGGAAAAGAATCCGCCAGCCCAAATCGAAAGACGGAATAGCTTGCGTCGCTCCCCACATGGCAATGTATGGTGCCAGGAAAGAAGCAATCGCCTTTACGAATTGTCCGAAAGTCAGGCTGCTCGCCAAGCGGTCACCACGCACGATATTGGAGAGCAACGGGTTCAGAGAAGTCTGCATCAACGCATTTCCGATTCCCAACAGAGAGAAGGAAATCAACATCAACATATAACTGTCACCAAAAACCGGCAACAATAATGAAGCGAATGTCACGAGCAGACTGAGCAATACGGTTTTCTTCTGACCGATACGGCTCATCAACATCCCTGTCGGTACGGAGAAAATCAGGAACCAAAAAAAGACGAGTGAAGGGAAAATGTTTGCTTGTGAGTCCGACAGGCCGAGGTCTGCCTTTACATAATTGGAAGCAATGCCTACCAAGTCAACGAATCCCATGGCAAAGAAACATAGCATCACCGGGATCAGTTTGGAGAGAGAAGAGTTTTTACTGTTTTCCATTGTTATATCTATTATTTTATAAATTCTGTGTCCTTATGGCTTAACCGGTCCGCCCCTACGGGAATAAACCCGTTTACCGCTTATACAGTTGATGTTTCAT
>UMIA01032649.1_pt1 | contig 16544 bp, 12 predicted proteins | sample 1965701 | NCBI WGS metagenome assembly UMIA01 (sample SAMEA4836113, study PRJEB28245) | human gut metagenome | biome: gut microbiome; material: fecal sample | place: Denmark | collected 2008 | reverse complement strand
ATCTGCTATTTTTTGCTTTTTTAGTCATTCTTTTTCCGAAAAATCAATGTTTTGCTTAGTTTTTCGCTTTGCTCAACTGTATATATAAGTATATGACACAAGAAAAGGACATAGAAATGATGTTTCGGCGGCACTATGAGAAAATGTACAATCTGGCCAGATACATTCTCTCGGATGACGACGAGAGCAAGGATGTGGTGAGCGAAGTGTTCACGCATATTCTTGCTGATGATGTAGTCCTGTTGCCTGAGAGCGAGGAAGGCTATCTGATGCGGAGCGTGCGCAACCGCTGTCTCAATCTGATTGCTCACAAGAGCGTGAAGGAAAGAGTGGCGAAGCTATTGTTGGATGATGCCGACGTGATTCTTTCTGAAGACACCGACGAGCGTCTCGAACAACTGCTGCTTCTCATCGACGACCTTGAACCTCCCATCCGTAAGCTAATCTTCCGCCTGCGCTATCTGCAAGACAAGTCGTATCAGGAGGTGGCAGACGAGGTGGGAGTAAGCAAAGTGACGGTGTTCAACCATCTCTCTAAGGCAATGGACTGGATTAAAAGACAAATTAAATGAGCAAAACAATGAGTACGATGAACAAAGACGAAAAGCGGTTGATGCTCTTCGATATGCAGGAGCATCCAGAAAAGTATACCGACGAGCAGGTGGAACGCTTGCTTGCCGACGAAGAAGCGCAGGAGTTTCTACGCGACTTGGCTATGGCGAGAATGGCCGGCAAGAAGGCCACGCCAAAGAAGGTGGATGTGGACAAGGCCTGGAAGGAGTTTTCGGAAAAGCACAATAAGGCTAAGTCTATTGGCAACGGAGCAAACACTCCTCACCACAACCGAATGCAGATTGCAGCCTCTATCATTGGCATCATCTTCCTCTCGGGCGTAGCCTTGGCTGCCGTGCAGAACGGCTGGTTCAAGTTCGCGGTTTCTGACAAAGTTGCGGACAATAAGACTACGACAGAACAGACCGTAAAACAAAAGCCATCAGCCGACGACAGCCTTAAAGCCGTTACTGCAGAGCCAAAGGACTCGCTCGGCATGAAACCCGTCGTGTTCGACAATGCCGAGTTGGGAACGATACTTACGCAGATGACAGACTTCTATCACGTGAAGGTGAGGTATGACAACGCCGAAACACAGCATGTGCGTCTCTTCTTCAACTGGAACAAGACGAAGACATTGGAGCAGAACCTGGCGATTCTGAATGCTTTCGACCGCATACAGATAGAGTATGCCGAAGGAGAATTGGTCGTAAAATAAGAACGGAGGACGTATTATGAAAAACATATTTAAGCCAACGCCCGACAGCAGCAAGACCATCTGCCTGCTTCTTTTCTTTCTGCTGGCTTTCGTACAGCAATCTTACGGCCAGCGCATCACCAGACAATATAATAATGTGTCGTTCTCCGAGGCATTGAAGGACCTGAATGCCCGTCAGCATAAATACACCATCAACTTTGTGTACGACGAGTTGGAGGACTTCAAGGTGACAAAGAGCATACGCAACATGAGTGTTCCAAATGCCATCATGCAACTCATTGGCTTCTACCCTATCAGAATGACGCAGGTAGAGGACAACATAATGGTAGAATGTACGCAGAAGTCAACGCTTCGATATAAGGGACGCATTGTTGACGAGCGAGGCAATGCAGCCGAATACGCCACAATAGCCTTGCTGTCGCCCATCGATTCCACCATCGTAGGTCAGGGCGTGAGCAATGAGAACGGCTACTTTGTCATTCCTTCCAACTACAGAAAGGTGTTAGCCCGTATCACATACATTGGCTATAAGACCGTAAACCGTATATTCAACAATACGGAGATGGGCATCATCCGACTGCAACCCAAGACCATGACGGTCAAAGGTGTTGTGGTGAAGGGCAAAAGAAATACAGTGAAAGTAGGATTGAACAAGATAACCGTGGATGTAGCACATTCCTATTTGCAGTATATGGGAAAAGTAACCGACGTGCTCGGCATGATTCCAGGATTAACCTCCGACTTGCAGTTGTTAGAAGGTGGAACTCCAACATTTGTTCTTAACGGAAGACCCGTAAGTATGGCTGAGCTTAAAGCCATACCTGCGTCGCAGGTAAACAAGATTGTGGTTGATTCAAATCCAACAGTAGAATATAGCGCCGGCAATAAGGGCGTTGTGTACATCACCACCAAAACAGCATTGGGCAATACACTGTCTACAGAGTTAAGCAACACGTCTATTTTTGCCAGAAACTATGTGGATATGGCAAATGTGTCCATAAACGAGAAATACAAGAAGGTGAGCAATATTCTTACGGCAGGGTTTTCGTATTTAAGTACAACACAGATAGACAAAACCACAGAGACTGTATTCTTGCCACCAAAAGACATAGAGAGCGCAAAGGAGAGACATACGATAGGAAACGCTCGTACGTTCGAATGGTTCTATTCGATGAACTGGGAAATCAGCCGACAACAGTCGTTCGGCTTTCAATATACGGGCAACATAGGCAACACGCATATAAAAGAACCTACTTGGCAGACGATGAATGGAACCGAAATGACGTTCAATCAGAAGAAGCGAGGAGCAGACTATCTGCATAGTGCCAGCGTGAACTATAGAAACGAAATCGACTCTACACGCACACTCTCTATTATAGCCGATTACGCACAGAATCACTCCGATGAGACAGGATTGGCTGCCACTGTTCCTGCTGTCGCTACAGCAAGTGAGGGGAAATATCACATCGGAGGTACGCGCCTATCATACAACAGTCGTCGCAAGTGGGCTAACGTGTCAATGGGGCTTTTCTTCTCGACTATGAACAATAAAGGCAATTATGCCTACAATGCGGATGTAGAGACATACAATACTCACGAGAGTCTGTATGGTGCATATTTGTCACTTTCGAGACAATTCAGCAGCTTTTATTTGCAAGGTGGCTTGCGCATGGAAGCCGACCGTAGAAAGTTGGAGACCGGCGTGTCTGGAACGTTCACAGACTCTACAGAATGGAAACTATTCCCCAACTTGGTAGTAAAGAAGCGACTGACAGCCAAATCTTCTGTGAGCTTATCCGTAGGACAGACCATCGGACGCCCTTCGTTTTCCAACTTGAATCCCGGACTCTACTATTATGATGCCATCTCGTATAAGGTGGGAAACCCGCAGCTGAAGCCAAATATAACAACCAACATAAAGCTCAGCTATAACTATGGCAACTTGTTGGCATCAGTAGTCTACAACAGAAGTAAAGACAGAATAGTAGATCTGCCGTTCTGGACAGAAACGTCGGTTGACAATAAGAACATCAAGTTTATGCCTGTGAACTTTAACAAGTCAGAGAACATTGTGGCTACCGCTTTGTATAACTTTTCGATAGGTCCGGTCCAGGTAGATCTGACTGGTTCATTCGTCCAGCCCTTTGTCAAGGCAAACTATTTAGGAGAAGAACACTCATGGAACAAGGCTTCTTGGGATATTAATGCAAATGCGCAGTGGCCATTGAACAACCATTCAATTTTAGTATTCGATGCTTATTTCAACAGTGGCGGCACAAGTACGTTGTTCGACCATAAGAGTTGGTGGACGATGGATCTTGTCTATATACTTCGCATAATGAAGAGCAAGCTAAACTTGACGGTTGCTGCTAATGACATATTCCATACCGACAGGTCGAACAACTGGACAATGAAATATAACAACATACGGACAACAATGGATACCAACGGCGACACTCAACGCCTGGTAGTGAAATTGAGCTACAATTTTGGCACGTTGAAACTGGACAGCACTAAGAAATCTGCTTCAAAGGATTTCTTGAACAGATTGTGACAAGCGGCTTCCTGTTCAAAGAACCCCGCGATAAAATATCGCAGTCCGAGATTAAGCCAGCGTACACCACATGGTGACGACGAACGGCACGGTGAAGTCGGTGACGAAGCCGTGGTATATGCTGAGGGCTACGTAGCGCTGCCCTACGGTCTGCGTGATGATGGGCAGCGTGGTGTCCATTGTCGTTGCGCCGCCAGAAGAGATTGGAGCCAGCGGACCGAACCACTTGGCGAGCAGCGGAGTGAGCAGAAGCGTAATCATCTCGCGTATGATGTTAGCCAGCAGAGCAATGGTGCCGAGTTCGGCACCGCGATACTCGGTGATGAAGATGCTCGAGAGCGAGTAGTAGGCGAAGCCGCTGTCTACAGCCAGACAGTCGGTGAGCTGACGGTGATGGAGCAAGGAGCACACATCGTTGTTCATCAGGAAGAATGCCGTCATTGCCCCCATCCACGAACCGAGTATTGTGGCTACGGGTAGCAAAGCCAAGCGCGGATTCAGACTCTTTATCTCGCTCTTCATATCAGGATTGAGACCTATGCTGATACCTACGCAGAGCAGCAGTGCGCACAGCGCCACGAAGCTTGTGCCGCTGCTCAGCATCCACTCAGGCATACTGCCGCTGCGTCCTGCCAGCACGCCGAGCACGAAGAACGCCACTACTATCAGACTACCTTTCATCGCTTCTCTCCTCCTTTCATGCTTTTCCACAACGCCCACGCCAGCACGCAGCTGCCAAGCGTTGCGCTCACCGACAACACCATCGCCTCTACGCCCAACGTGGGCAGTGCGGCGATAAGCTGCTTGTTGCTGCCCACCTCAAGACCAAGCATGAAGAGCAGCAGCCATATCAGCCACGTCGTTAAGCGTCCGTTCAACGCACCTATCACGCCGACCTTTGAAGCCAGACGGGTGCGCAGGGTATAACCCAAGGCTATACCGAGAAATATAAACAATATTACTATAAACATTACTTTTGATGCATTAAGAGTTTGTGCGAAGTTACGACATTTCGGGCAGACTGCAAAGAAAAGAACTGAAAGTCTTTAGGCTTTCAGAATATTATACGGGAAGCCTAACGGCAAAACCTTTGCTATAACGCCACTTTCGATTTTTACAAATATTTGCAAGTGGTTCGCTTTTTACAAATAAAGGTTCGCTTTTTATAAATGCTTTGTCTGATATAAGCCGTAACTTTGCAAAGTAAAAGTTAGGAGGTATGGGCATCTTGCCCATACCACGCAGCCTAAAAAGTAAAAGAGTTTAAAAAAAGAATATATAAAAAATTTAAACAATACAACCATTATGGCAAACGAAAAGAAATTCAGAATAGAAGCCGACCTCTTGGGAGAGCTTCAGGTTCCTGCTGACGCACTCTACGGCGTGCAGACTCAGCGCGGTATCAACAACTATCATATCTCGCGTAAGACGATGAGCGACTACCCCGACTTCATCATCGCCAACGCATACGTAAAACTGGCTGCTGCGCAGACCAACCACTCGCTCGGCGTAATCAACGACGAGATCTCGGGTGCTATATCTGAGGCTTGCCGCGAGATTATCGACGGCAAGTGGCACGAGAACTTCCCTATCGACATGATTCAGGGCGGCGCAGGCACATCAGTTAACATGAACGTCAATGAGGTTATCGCCAACCGCGCCCTCGAAATCATGGGCCACGAGAAGGGCGAATACCAGTACTGCTCGCCTAACGACCACGTCAACTGCGGTCAGAGCACCAACGATGCCTATCCGACATCTATCCGTCTGGCACTCATTCGCATGAACATCCACCTCGTAGGCGCACTCACCGGCCTCATCAGCGCTTTCCGCTACAAGGCAGAGGAGTATAACGACACTATCAAGATGGGTCGCACACAGTTGCAGGACGCTGTGCCTATGACAATCGGTCAGGAGTTCAACGCATACGCCAACAACCTTGAGGAGGAGATTCTCAACCTCGAGCGCAACGTGAAGCTGCTGCACGAGATCAACATGGGCGGCACAGCCATCGGTACCGGTCTGAACGCCGTTCCGGGCTTCGCAAAGCTCTGCGCTGCCAACCTCAGCAAACTCACCGGCGAGAACTTCGTATCGGCAAGCGACCTCGTAGAGGCTACACCCGACACCGGTGCATACGTAAGCTATTCATCAGCATTGAAGCGTTTGGCTATCAAACTCTCAAAGATCTGCAACGACTTGCGTCTCATGGCTTCCGGTCCGCGCTGCGGCTTGAACGAAATCAACCTTCCGCCGAAGGCTCCTGGTTCTTCAATCATGCCGGGCAAGGTGAACCCTGTCATCCCAGAGGTTACAAACCAGGTTTGCTTCAAGGTTATCGGCAACGATACCACCGTCAGCTTCGCAGCCGAGGCTGGTCAGCTCGAGCTGAACGTGATGGAGCCAATCATCACAGCGAGCCTCTTCGAGAGCCTCACATGGCTGAAGAACGCCATCGAGACACTCACCGAGGAGTGCGTTCTCGGCATCACCGTCAACAAGGAGCGTTGCTACGAGATGGTGAAGAACAGCATCGGCATCGTTACAGCCCTCAACCCCATCATCGGCTACAAGGCAAGCTCGAAGGTGGCAAAGGAGGCTCACGCTACGGGTCGCTCCGTGTACGACATCGTTATCGAGCAGGGCTTGATGAGCAAGGAAGAGCTCGACAAGGCACTCGACCCGAAGGAGATGCTCCACTCACACAAGTTCTCTTTGAAATAAAGCAATAATGTAGGAGGGTATGGCATCCTTGCCATACCCACGCACCCTTCTACGCAGCCCTCATAGGAGGGTATGGCATCCTGCCATACCCACGCACCCTTCTACGCAGCCCTCATAGGAGGTATGGGCATCTTGCCCATACCACGCCACCACAAAACATTCAAAAGCAGAGAGCTAATAATAAATAGACAAGTAAACCTGTAAGCGAAACCATATTTCAAACAAATGGTTTCTGCTTACAGGTTTTTTTTATAATTTTGCACTACATCAATCAAAAGAAGACATATTCGATGAAAGTATACAACTTGGAAGAGTTTGCCACCAAATATAAGCTGAAGGATATATATGGAGCATACGCCGCCCACTTCTCCGTGAACGGAGAAGAGAGCGACAGCTTTTCCGGCTTTGACACATCCGAATACAACATATTTCATTGTATGGCGGAAGAGCGCACCCTGTTCACCAAACTACTCTTGGTGCATGAGGGTTGCTGCCGTATGCGCCTATTGGAAGACAACGTAGAGCAGAGCATACAGCTCTCAGCTCACAATCTGCTGATAACCACGCCACACGAAGTGGCACACATCGAACAGCTGTCTACCGACTTCAAGGCGGAAGCAATACTCGTCGACGAAAACTTCGCCAAACAGGTGCAACGCTACCAGCTCGACGACACAAAATACAAGAGCATAGCCGACATCTTCCACTTCGTGCGCGACATCGTGCGCCACCAGCATATCAACAAAGTAGAGATGATACGCAGTATGTTCAACGTGCTGAAGCTCATCATCGACGAGCTGCCCTACGAGCAGTGCTCCGTAACGCACGACCTCGGACACAAAAAGGAGGTGTACGAGGTTTTCCTTCACCATCTCTACCGCAACTATCGCAAGGAACGTCAGATACGCTTCTATGCTGACCTGATGAACGTGTCAACGGCTTATCTCTCGCGACTCGTAAAGGAGATAAGCGGATCGACCATAAACGAACACGCTACATCGCTCGTCTACAAGGAGATCTGCAACCTGCTCACGCAGACCGATATGACGATGGGCGAGATAGCCGACCATCTCAACTTCAGCGACCAGAGTGCCATGACCAACTTCTTCAAGCAGCGCTCCGGCATGACACCACTCGCCTACCGCAACAGATAAAAGTAAAAAGGTAAAAAAGTAAAAAGTAGGAGGTATGGGCATCTTGCCCATACCACGCACCCACAAAACATTTAAAAGTAAAAAGGTAAAAGAGTAAAAAAGTAAAAAGTAGGAGGTATGGGCATCTTGCCCATACCACGCAGCCACAAAACATTTAAAAGTAAAAAAGTAAAAAGGTAAAAAGTAGGAGGTATGGGCATTCCTGCCCATACCACGTAGCCACAAAACATTTAAAGGTAAAAAGGTAAAAGAATAACAGGATAACATATGAAAACACAAGACCCCAACAGCACCCCGTCTCACCGAACGCAGAAGGCTGCATCGGTGAGCGATATGACGGTCGGATCGCCACTGCACCAAATCACGAAGTTCGCACTGCCCTTGATACTTGGCTACATCCTTCAGCAGATGTACCTCGTCATCGATGCCGTCATCGTAGGCAGATGGATAGGCGTAGGAGCACTCGCAGCCGTGGGCGCATCCACCTCCATCACCTTCCTCGTTATGGGCTTCTGCAACGGAGCCTGCGCAGGCTTCGCCATACCCGTGGCGCAAGCGTTCGGGGCGAAGGACTACCGCAAGATGCGCATCTACGTAGCCAACGCTGTTAGAGTGTCGGCTGTCATAGCCACGGTGATAATGGTGCTCTCGCTTATGTCCTGCCACCGCATCCTGCAGATGGTGAACACCCCGACCGACATCTTCCACGATGCCTATACGTTCCTCATGCTGCAGTTCGCAGCCATACCGCTCACGTTCGGATTCAACCTCCTCTCCGGTCAGATACGCGCACTCGGCAACTCGCGCCAGCCGTTCTACTTCCTCATCACTTCCGCCGTTGTGAACATCCTGCTTGACGTTGTGCTCATACTCTTCTGTGGCATGGGCGTAGCAGGAGCCGGCATAGCCACATGGCTCTCGCAAGCAGTATCCGTAGCATTGTGTATATGGTATATACGCAAGCACATGCAACTGCTCATTCCGCAAGGCGACGAACGTCGCTACGACAACCGCCGCACGAGCATACTGCTCAACAACGGTGTGCCGATGGGCTTGCAGTTCTCCATCACCGGCATTGGCATCATCATGCTGCAGAGTGCCAACAACGCTCTCGGCACCACCTGCGTAGCAGCCTTCACCGCCTCGCTCCGCATAAAGTATCTCTTCACCTGCGTCTTCGAGAACATCGGCGTAGCAATGGCTACCTACTGCGGACAGAACCTCGGAGCACAGCGTATAGACCGCGTAACGCGTGGCGTGAAGGATGCCATCTGCCTCATGCTCGTCTACTTCCTCTTCACCTTCGTCGTGATATATCCCTTCGCCGACTACATGATGCAGCTCTTCGTAGACAGCGGCGAGGCTGCCGTGGTGAGCAACGCTGCGCAGTACATGCGCATCAACAACTACTTCTACCCCACCCTCGGACTGCTAACCATTCTGCGCTACTCCATCCAGGGACTCGGCTTCAGCAACCTCTCCATGCTCAGCGGCGTGATGGAGATGATAGCACGCTGCGGTGTCAGCCTATGGCTCGTGCCAGCTATCGCCTGGACCAGCATCTGCTTCGGCGATCCTATCGCCTGGATTATGGCTGACCTTTTCCTTATTCCAGCATTCCTGTGGGTGCAGCATAGACTGAAAGCCAAGCTATAATATTGCACTACTAATGCTATACAATTGGTGGAGAAAGACCTCATTATGACCACAGCTCCAAAGCATATAGAAATGAGCGACCCGATATTGGCGTTGTGGCAGAAAAAAATGGTTGTGGCAACTATCGAAGAGAATGTGTCGCACACTGGACAAAACTCTTTGCTACCGATGAGGTTGTTTATACCGAACCCATCATTCAGAACTTCCTTTCGTTCATTAACCACATGTCGTGCAGCGCAGATACATACGTTTCACTTGGTGGCTCCAATGGATGTGCTGACCAACTTACGAATTGGGACGGAACACAGAAGTTGGGGTTAGGAGCACCATCAAAAAAGAAACCACAAGGTTTATCCAGATAATGACAATGAGAGGCGATTTGTGGCGTTGGTTACTACAAATCGCCTCAAATTACAGAAATGTGATGCTAGAAGTAAAGATTTCCAATGATTTATTCTTTCGTCTGAATAAGATTTTCTACTTTTGTAGTCAATAATTGACAATTCTATCAAAAGAAAGTCTATTGGTTTAATCTAACCTCTGAGCAATAACATTGGAAGATAATACCAAACAGCCTTTAACGGCTGACGCTTCATTGTATAATGGGCAGCCTACCGACACAGGCTCATCGTGTCCAAGTGCAAGACTTACCTCTTGTACGCCCTCCATCTCGAAGAACAAAGGTGGGGTGTCGGTAGAGAATGTGCCTAATGCAAACAGACAATGGTTTGTTCTGCGAGTTTCGTATGGTCGTATCGTTAAGGCAAAGGCGTTCATCGAAGCCAAGGGCATGGAATGTTACGTTCCGTTGCGCTGCAAGGAGGTAAGGAAACAAGGAAAGCGGCGCATCATCACAGAACCGCTTCTCCCTTCCTTCGTGTTTTTCCGAGACACAAAAGACCAAGTGGATGCTTTGCTCTATGACGGGAAGAGCAACCCCACCGAAGGCAAGTCCTTGTTGAGTTACTACTACGACCATACCATCCAGTGTCAAGACCACCCTGACCGCAATCCTCCCCTCACCATCCGCAGCGAGGCGATGAACAACTTCATCCGTCTCACCTCCATCGAGAATCCCCACATCATCCCCGTTACGTCTCCCAACATCCAATACAAGATGGGCGACCATGTCGTCGTCACCGATGGCGACTTCAAGGGAATCCATGGGAGAGTGACAAGGATAGATGGTCAGCAAAGGGTGGTTGTGGAATTGTTTGACGGATGCTTGGTGGCCACGGCGTATGTGCCCGCTCCTCGGCAAGGCAACACCTTCGCAATACAAGTGCCCTAACCGCGAGATAGTATCGAGGGAAGAAACGAGGAGGAGAATTGAAATGTTGGATACACTATAACGATCAATATCGGTTAATCTAGAATAACACAAACAGCAAATAATAAAAATACAGCAACATAACTATGAAACCTTCAGAATCGGCAATTTATTCTTTTTATATTCCTAGAACAACATATCATGATGAGGAGTATAAAGCCTTTATAATAAATGGGACCTTTCATGTATTAAGTAATGATGGTGATTATATAAAACGGAATTTTGATAGAAACAACGATAGGTGTACGTCTCTTGATGAAGTAATAGTTGTCGGCTTCAAAAAAAACGATAGTTGCTTTCGTTTATGCAATACAGATTATGACATTAATTATTATGACGAAATCTACGTAATAAATAAAGATAACAAAGTTATATATTCAACGGAAAACAAAGATTTGTTTGGGTTCTATCGAATCGACACTAAATCCCTTATAATAGGCTATACTTATGAGAAACACGAAGGTGTTGCTGAACCTCAGATATTCAGGGGGAATCTAATATTGGACAACCAATTAACTACTAATAAATTTATCGGCCGCCATGACTATCACTATATGTTGTTCCAAAAATCGCCCAATGAATATTTCATCTACGATGAAGAATACTCTGAGGTAATAGATACTTTTGAGGATGTAGATTTTGTAAGAATAACGAAATGGGATTATCCATACAATTTCGTCTATAAAAAACATGGTGAGAGCGCATTGCGTATTATTTTTGGAAAAGATGAAGAGACTTTCCCGATAGACCACAACATCACGTGTCCTGATTGGAGTCAAATACAGTGTATTAGTAGTAAGAAGACTCTAATTTTGCATTATTGGGATCCTTTACTAGAAGATTGCAGTATAATACATAGCCAACATGGTTTTACGCTGATGCTAGAGCAAACGAACAATAGTAAGAACGCAATAAAGATAAGTACTTTTCAAAAACCGATATGTAAAGGCAAGATAGTGTCATTTAGAGATCCTTTGATTTTATTTACAGACCAACAAAATCGCAAATATGTTTATGATAAATCAGGTATCCTTAAAGGAGAATCATGGAATAAAGAAGAAAATTTTATTCGTACAGAATGTAATACAGAAAGCCATGAAACTATAGGCTATTATGACAACGAACTGACTAGAATTGGATTGTTAAGATGCGATGATTTAAAATGGGTAATTCCTGCGCTTTATAAATCAATAATTGATGAAGAAATATGTTGGGAGAAAAAAAATAATGAAGATAATTATTATGATTGTGATACAAAGTATTATATTACTCGTATAAATCTCCCTGCAAATGAAGAGGAAACCGAATCTGAATATAAAGATGGAGTTAAAGAATATTATGGTATTTTTAAAGGATGTGACTGCCTTCTGCCGTGTTCCTACAAAAACATAGAAAAATTATATATAAAAAAGCGTACCTTTCTGCTGCTTGAAGACTACAATGGATATAAAGGCCTTTTCTATGATGATAGAATTTTCGAGCCTTGTCTGTATGTGGATGTTGAATCGAATGCTTACTATATTATACTTAGGGCGATGCGATACACTTTCACAAAAGTTTATTATATTGACGATGCGGTTAATCTTCTTGCTGATGGATTTTTTGATTCAGCAAAATGTGTTAGTTATTCATGTGAGCGAAGAATCTCATGTTTAGATTTTCCAGAAAAAAGTTGGAATCGAAACGAAAGGGCACTTTATGTTGAAAACAAAGAACATCATTATGGCCTCTTTGTTGATGGTGAAATGGTTCTCGAATGTTTATACGATGAAATTGCAGTTTTAGACGCAGGATATAGGGAAGATTGTAAAGACGCAGATGGCAATTCAACATTTATAATGTGGTTCTTGGTGCGTATAGAAAATAAGGTTGGAATTTGTGATAGCATGGGAGAGATACGAACATCTCTAAATTACTCTACAGTTGACGTTGATAGCTATGGAAATAATTTTGTTCTATTGTTAGACGGGATTGCTTATACAGCAGATAAGAAAATGGTAAAAATATGTAGGAACAAAGAATATACATATAGAGGATTTCTTAATTCAAGAGCCATCATTTTTTCTAATGAAGATGGGACAAAATTCTGTATTTATGACTATAAAGGCAGCAAGTTAAAAAGCCAGATTTTCAAATCTGATGGTTCTAAAATTACAGAAGATAATATTGATTGCAAAGGCATATTTGTGTATGTTGCTTCCTCTGAGGATGAAAACGAATGTAATTTTTCAGAAATTGAAAAAGTTTTCTCAATTACGAGGAATGAGGTCGTTGAAAATCCATATTATCAGGATGAAGCCGATGAGCCATATTATCCAGATGATTGGGATTATGACCGTGAGACTTATTATGCATTAGGTGGAACAGATTACGAGAAATTTAAAGAAAATGGAGGCAATCTTGATGATATGATGGATGGTATAGGACTATAGATTATCATGCAAGAGCTAATAGAAAATACTCTTTAGGAATAGAAATATAGTGTTCTTCCGCTTTCCTCGTTGATAATACTATGATGTTTCGTCATGCATGCCCAAAAGGAGCAAGTCAAAGCATGCTCCTACATCAGAAGAGTATCAATCAGACACTTTTGAAGCTAACAGAGTTATCATATCAGAACAGAAAGATGGGCTAGCAAGATTTGTAGGCCTACAAAATTACAAAAAAAGAAAAAAGATAGAATTGTCAAGTATAATACCTGTACAAGGAAAAGCGTATTATGACATTTTCTCTTCAAAAATTGATAAAATCACTTTTCAAACATCATTATTTTAAAACTCATGCTCGAACTCGAACTACAACAATACCTCCTCCACGAGTACCCACAAGAGAATGCTCGCTGTGAATGGAAGGAATTTAAAAATTTGAAGAACTCGTTCTGTGGGGACGAGAAAAATGATGTTATATCCTACGTGTCGGCTATCGCCAACATGGAGGGAGGGCATCTTGTGATTGGCGTAAAGGATCAGACGCTTGAAATTGTCGGAACTGACATTTCAAGACTTACTTTTAATGGCCAACCTGCAAACACGCAGTCGGCAACGTTCAAACTCACGGAGCAATGCACTTATTTATCATCAGAGGGTCTAAGCATCGAAGAATTTGTAACTGATGACACAAACAAGCGAGTATGGATAATCCACATTCCTAAGCATCAGCCTCGTCGTCCTGTACTTGCTCACAAGAAGGCATGGCAGCGGATAGAAGATTCTTTGGTGGAATTGACGCAAGAGAGGATGGCTGTCATTCTTGAAGAACCTATCTACACCGTCAAAGACTGGTCTGCAGAAATTGTACCTGATGCCACAATAGATGATTTAGACGAAGTTGCTGTTGCCAAGGCTCGCCTGATGTTTAAGAAAGTGCACAGCCGCATACCTGCGGAAGAAGTGAACACTTGGAACGTTCAGACATTCCTCGGCAAGTGCGGTCTGATACGGAATGGTGGTATTACTCGTGCTGCCATTATATTGCTTGGCAAATACGAATCAGCCTTCAAGTTGCGTCCTGCTGTGACACAGGTAACATGGACGCGTCGTGATGCAAATCAAGACGTTGTTGACTATGAGCACTTCACCGTTCCATTCATATTAACGGTGGACGAAATTCTCTCAAAGATAGAAAACCTGACTTTGAGAGAAATGCCTGGCGGTACGCTGTTCCCGGATACAATGAAGCAGTATGATGATTATACAATTCGTGAGGCTCTTCATAACTGCATCGCCCATCAGGATTATGAACTTCAACAACGAATCAATTTCGTGGAGAATTCTGGCTACCTGTATTATTCCAATGCTGGCACATTCATTCCAGGCACTTTGGAGAATGCTTTGAGAAACGAAGAGCCTCAGACGCATTTCCGCAATGAATGTTTGTGCAGAGCTATGGTTGACTTCAATATGATTGATACAGTAAGCCGAGGCATTAAGAAGATGTTCAGCGAGCAATGGCGTAGACATTTCCCAATGCCTGACTACGAGATTGACCCAATTAAGAAGAAAGTCGTTGTTCGTATCTATGGTAATGAAATCAATAAGCGATACACTGATTTACTGAAGACAAACGACACTCTTTCTCTATGGGATTGCATCTCACTCGACGCTATACAGAAAGGCAGAACCATTCATGAAGACGTTGCCCAAGATTTGCTCAGACGTGGACTGATAGAAGGTGAGACTCCGCATTATAACATCTCTTTGAGTATCGCAAAAGACACGCACCAACTACCTTCTTACACCAAGACAAAAGGATTGGATAAGACTAAATTGCGCCAGATGGTTCTTCAATATCTAAGTAACGCTGGTGAGGAAGGTGCTAAGAGAGACAGTATCTACGAATATCTGAAGGATGTGCTACCGCAGAATAAAACTGAAGAACAGCAAATTCGTATGCTTGGAGATTTGCTCAAAGGCATGAGTAAGGAGAGTATAATAAAAGCGGAAGGACGAACTTGGTATATTGTCCCTCAAATATAGCGAATTTTGACGGAATTATAGCGGATTCGTCATAATTATAGCGAAATAGTCGCTGTAAGTTCGTCATAACTCATACAAATCCGTCGAATTTCGACGGATTTTATAGCGAAACCGACCGATTATAAAGGATTTGGTCAAAAACCGACCGATTAAATCGAATTCAAAAAGCAAAAGATATATGTTATTAGGAAACAAGATAAAGGAATTAAGAGACAAGCATGAGGTGCTGCAACGTCAATTGGCAGCATATTTGGAAATAGACACCCCAATGTTCAGCAAGATAGAGCGTGGCGACCGTAGGGCAAAGCGAAGCCAAGTGATTCTGTTGGCAAAGTACTTCCATATAGACGAAAAGGAAATGCTCACCCTATGGCTTGCCGACAAAGTTTTGGATGCCTTGGATGGTGAGGAAAAACTGAGCATTGACGCAATTGAGGTTGCTAAAAGCGAGTTAATGGATGTTAACCGCTAAAGTCAAGTACAAGAAGCAACATTAGACTAAACCTTCGGAAGAGAATTCTCTTCCAATCAATGGGAACTTTATGGTATCAAACCAACTTGATATTATAAAGTTCCTTTTGATTTACAGACACTTACAAAACACTTACTGGTTCAAGCGCGGAGAACCTACCTGTTGTCCATTCCACAGCTTGAGGCTCTCGCATTGGTTATGTGTTGCCAAGTGATTTTATTTATTGATTACCAAGCTATTGTTGTCCAACACAACATGATGGGCTGGGGAGCATTCCACAAAAGAAAGAAAAAGAGCTGTGGCGATAAAAGAACAGAGAAATGGTAACATTCTATTCGCCAACAAACTCTTAGATTCGTAAAAAACATGACAATTATACGAAACAATATACGTTTGTCAACTTCTACGGTTAAATATCTGTAATTTATAAATAGTACAAACGTTTTTGCTGAAAAAATAATGTATTTTTGTAAACACAACGTATATAAAAACAAGACCCGATAGCTTGACAAATCAGAGGCTACCGGGAATCAACACTACAAAGATAACGTTTTTTCTTGTTACAACCAAGTAAATGAACGAATTTTATCTGCCAAACGAATGCAGAGATATAAATATACTCACATTCCAAACTGATTGCAGAAATGGAATTCGGTGTATGGAAATATATGTATTCTGTTTCAGACTCCATGCATCGGAAATAGACACCAGTTATATCGTCAATGAATACCAGAAAATTCAGACTTTATTCTCTTGGATGGGAATAGATTCTCGTTCAATGTTGTATGGGCTCGATCATGTGCAGAGTGTCTGTTCCAAAATCAACGCCTTAAAATAAGGCGTATTTGCATTCTACTCCCGATTCTAAATGCAAAGATACGCATTAGGTGTCTCAATATACGTTACAGG
>UMIA01082646.1_pt1 | contig 16705 bp, 10 predicted proteins | sample 1965701 | NCBI WGS metagenome assembly UMIA01 (sample SAMEA4836113, study PRJEB28245) | human gut metagenome | biome: gut microbiome; material: fecal sample | place: Denmark | collected 2008 | reverse complement strand
TTTTATATTCCTTCTACATAAATTGCTTTCTCCGGGGTGGCTGGACAAGCATATTCGCATTTGCCGCAGCCCACGCATATGGCTTCGTTGACCTGTGGAATCAATGTGTCGCCGTGTTCCACCATGTCGATTGCTCCTACGGGGCATTTGCGGAAGCATAGTCCGCATTCGGAGCCGTCGGTCTGAGTGACGCAGTTTTTGAGCACGAACTTTGCTTTTCCCACTGCGTGCGACTGTTTCTCGCAGAGGCTTAGGGGTTTGAGTGCGCCGTCGGGACAAACCTGTGTGCAAAGGTTGCATTCGTGCAGACAGTAGCCGAGGCTGTAGTCAAGATGCGGTTGCAACATGTGGAGAATGCCGTATTCAGTTGCCGACGGGCGTATGATGCCCTGCGGACACTTGCTTACGCAGAGATGGCATGCGGTGCAGTGGCTCAGGAAGCTGTCGCGCGACGATGCCCCTGGAGGCACCACTGCCTTTTTCTTGGCGGGAGACTTGCCTTCTGTTATAGTCTTTGCCGCGGAGTCGGCTTTTGCCGCAAGCGTGCCTGCCACGGCGAGGCCTACGAAGCCGAGGAAGCGGCGGCGTCCGTCGTTGCCGGTGCCGAGGCTCTTTTTCTGAGCCGGGCTATAGGTGATTGCATTGTCGTGGCATGCCGGAATACAGTCGAGGCACATCACGCAGCGGCTCATGTCGACAGTGTGGTTTTTCGCGTCGATGCACGAGGCCTTGCATTCAGCCTCGCAGCGCCGGCATCCGATGCAGAGCGATGTGTCGATTTGTATGCGCATCATCGGTTTGCGGCTGGCGAGCGACAGTGTGGCGCCGACGGGGCACACCGTGTTGCAGAATGTGCGTCCGCCACTGAATGCCAGCGCGCCGATGGTGACAAATGTGATGCCGCCAACGGCGATGCCTATGGCTGACGGAGCGACAATGGCACCGACCATACGCACAAACGCGCTGTAGGGGTCGAGTAGCGACGGTACTGCCGCGGCTCCGGCAATGCCGGCGATGATTGTGGCGGCAAGCACGGCATAGCGCAGACTGTTGTGGGCGGAGCTGTAGCGATAGCGGCGTTTGGGCTTCTTTTTCAGCTGCTTACCGATGCGTGCGCAGATGTCTTGAAACAGACCCAATGGGCAGACGGTGGAGCAGTAAACTCTGCCGAGTAGCGACGTGGCGACAAGCCAGAACGCCAGAATGCCGATATTGAGCGACAGCAGAGCGGGCATCAGCTGAATCTTCGCGATGGCTGAAAAGCCGTGGGGGAGCACTGTTGTGGCAATCAGCAGTGTGAGCATGATGCCCAACGCCGCCGACAGCGTGATTCTAAGTGTTCGTAGTCGTTTCTTCATCGGTCGCATATGTCTTTTGCGGCACGCTCGCGCGCCTTGTCGATAATCAGTGATATGTGTGCCATCTGTTGCGGGATGGCTATGCCTTGCGGGCATTTGCCGACACACTTTCCGCATCCGATGCAGAAAAATGCCGACTGCCGGTGGTCGAGCAGCTGCATTCGGCGCACGAATTCTTTTGCCTTTATGGCGAAAGCCTCGCTGGCGGTGTCGCCGTAGGCGTTTGGCAGCATGTCGTCGTCGATGAGCGCATTGTGGATTGTGAAATTCTGCGGAATGTTGATGCCGTAGGGACATGGCATGCACCGCTTGCAGTCAATGCAGTGTATCTTTGAGTTTGCGATAAAGGATTTCAGCGCGGTTTCCCATACCGCCGACTCTTTTTCCGAGAATTCGGTCCCGAGAGCCATCGCTGTGACGTCCTCGGCAAGCATTGTCAGGTCCGACGGACTGTCGACCACCGTTGTCACGCCTTCCTGCCGGGCTGCGGCACGGAGTGCCCAACCGGCAATCGGACGGTCGGGAAACGCGCTGTAGAGCACGTCGGTGGCATCGCCGTTGAGCGCGCGCAGCATGCCGTCTTTGGTCGGATTGGTGGCAAACACGAGTTTGCCGGCGTCCTGAGCCGCAAAAATCGCACTGCTTTGCGCACCGTTCATCCGCAGGTCGTCGATGGCGTTGTACGGGAGACGGAAAAAGTCGAAGCGCCGGTCGGAAAGGAGGGCGTCGAGAAAGTCTTCGTCGCTTCCGATGTAGTCTATTCCGAGATGGCGTATTTTGCCTTCGTCAAGCATCTTGGTTAGAAACGCAAGGATGCCAGAGTCGTAATATTTCTCCTTATATATATCACTGCTGCCTATGGCTTGCAGCGAATAGTAGTCGACGTGGCCGGTGCGCAGCAGCTGCAGCTGCCTGTCGAAGACGGCTTTAGCCTCCGCCACGGTGTCGACGCTGAATGTGGGCATCGATGTGGACAGCATAAAAGAGTCGCGGCTGCGATTGGAAAGAGCCTCGCCGAGCATCCGTTCGCCGTCGCCGTCGGCATAAGCCCATGCCGTGTCGAAAAGCGACACTCCGGCATCGGCGGCGCGTTGGATGATTTTGATGCCTTCGGCTGCCATCTTTCCGCCGGTCTTTGGCATCGACATCGTGGATATTGCAAGTGGCGTAAAACCATTGTCCATACGCTTCAGCATAGGCAGTTTGGCTGGCAGCCTCACGTTGCCTTCAAGCCGTTTCGGAGGAGTCTTGTCGCCGCAGCCGCCCACAGCGCCCGCCACTGCCAGTGCTGTCAAGCCAGCGGCGCTGCGCTTCAGCCATTCGCGCCGGTTCATTGTCACAAATTCTTTTTCCATATATGCAAAGGTAAGGAAAAAGTTGAATATGTCGGAATTTTTATCACATATGCACATCGAGTCTCTTGGGCAGAGAAGTGGGGATGCGGATGTAGCCCGACGCCCATTCGCCGCTCCATGACGCCTCATAATATAGGTGGTAGCGTCCAGGGCGCAGTGCCTGCAGGCAGGAGAAGTGAATGTCGCGGTCGGTGTGGCATATTTCCGCCAACTTGTCGTCGGCCTTGCGCTCGATGATTTTTATGTCGTTGTCAATCACCGTTATGGCGCAGTTCACTTGGCAGTCGGGTGTGTCGAGATGCACACCGTGACGTGTCCATTCAAGCCGCCCATCGCTGTCGGTTGTCATCACGATGCCGTCTTCGCCGCTTGGCTCGTTGGCAACGCCGCGCGCAAACAGTGTCTGAGCCTCGCCTTTGTCGGCAGGACGCGCCATCAGTGCCACCAGCGCTATCGCCACGGCGAATGCGATGACGTAAAACTCAAGCGAACCGATGAATGCAAGCAGTATCATTTACTTGTGGATTTATTGTCGGGACAGGTGTATTGTCCTTTGCCGCGGGTGCGCCTGCCGAATGCGATGGCGTGATGCGGGCAGGTGTGGTAGCAGGCGAGGCAGTTGAGGCAGTCGCCGTGCCATTGCGGCTTATGGCTGGAGATTGTGATGTTGGCGGTGGGGCAGGCGGCGGCGCATCGGCCGCAACCCACACAGGCGTCGGTTGTGGCAAACGGTGTGTCGTCGACGTGGCGCATGAACCATGGGTAGATTATGCGCGATTTCAGCCATGCGACGCTGCCGTGGTGTGTGAAGTCCCCCTTCTCCATCGCCTCGATTCGCCGGCACAGGGCGTCGGCCGCTTGCGGGACGGCGGATAGTTTGCGCTGCTCCACGTCAGACTTGTCTACGTCGAATCCGGGGAAGATGACGTAGGTGTTGGGCATCTGCACGGAGTATGCCGCATCGGCAGTCATGCCTTTCGCCTCCATCACTTCGCGCCATTGCCTGGCGGCAAGTCCGCAATCGTCGCCGCACGTTGCCACCATGCAGCAGTATTGTGGACAGCCGTTGACGCGCAGACGGGAGAGGAAGTCGGCAAAGCCTTTGGGCAGTCCCCACGAGTGTATGGGGAAGACGAAAACGAGCTTGCCGCCGTCGATGCTGACCGACGGCTCTGCGGTGCGTAGCAGCGGGCGGAGGTCGACGACGTTGTCGACGAGACGTTCCGCCAGCAACTGTGCCACACGCCGGCTGTTGCCCGTGCATGAGAAATAGGCTATCATCAGTGTACGGTCACGAGGGTTGCGCCGAAGCCGTATTCGCGGAACGAGGCGTCCTGCGCCTCGCAGTTCTTGTATTTGCGTTTAAGCTCGTCGAGCACCGCCTTGCGCAGCACGCCCTCGCCCTTGCCGTGGATAAACACGATTTTCTGACCGTGGCGGTTGGCGTTTTCATCCATCACGCGGCGGAACTCGCGCAGCTGCACGTCGAGCATCTCGCTGTTTGTCAGCCCGGCAGTCGAATCGAGCAGCTCGTCGATGTGCAGGTCTACTTCGACAATATCGCCTTTCTTGTGCTGTTCGGGCTGATGCTTTACCACGGGACGGCGAGCCTTGTCGGCGGCTTTCTTCTCGCGCATGGCGCGCTCCAGCTCTCCGCTGTCAATCACCATCTGGCGTTGTGGCACATCGTTTTTCACGATGTCGTAGGCAATCACGGGATTGTCGAAGTACATGTTGTCGTGGAAGCAGTGTGTCTTGTAGAATTTTGTGGCATCAAGACGGAACTCCACGGCGGCTGGGTTCTTCAGACGGAACGCCTTGTCGCTCTTGAATGCCACATACTGCACAGCCACGCGCTCGCGTTCCGGCAAATCCTTATGGCGCAGCTCCTCGAGATGCACCTGTATGTTAGGCTCCACGATGCCCGAGAAGCGGCATGTCCATTCGCGGCTGTCGCCACGCGTGGCATATACCACATATAAATAATAGTTGCTGTCGTTGACCAGATAGGCGTCGAAAGTTGTGGTGTTAAGATGCTTCGCCTCGCCAGGCTCATAGCCGAGCACCACGTTGAGCACATCGCCGTCGGCGGTTTCCACCACCGGCACGTTGTTTTCCGACACTTGCGGCCTGGGTTGCGGCTTTGCCACCGCCGGAGCTTCATATTTGCTCGGCTCGTTGCTGCCGAACTTCTTTTTCGGCACGATTCCGCCGTCGGGGTCCACTACCACGCATTCGCGGATAAGAACCGGTGTTTCAAAGCCGTCGGGCTCTTCAACGTATGCAATCTTGTCGTCTATTTTTGTAACTTTTCCGCCACCAACAGCGTTGAGGTAGCGCACGATGTCTCCAACTTTCATAACTTTTTCTCTTTAATGTGTACAAAATTAAGCAATCTTCGCCAAGAAATTTGAAAAAATGACGCAAAAATTTGCACAGCAGAAAAAAACGGCATATCTTTGCACCGCTTTTGGGACGATGAGTCTCATCGGTTAGGATTGTCTTATGGTGTAATGGTAGCACTGCAGTTTTTGGTTCTGCCTGTCCTGGTTCGAATCCGGGTAAGACAACTCGATAGAGGGATTGCTTCGGCAATCCTTTTTTTGTTTCCATACGTCTCGCTGTGTCGCCGTCAGAAGCACGCATTTATGAGTTGAATTACCGGAGATTTGATAATTGTAAAAAAATGTATGCAATACAAAAATAAAGTTACAGAACGCGAAAAAGGGAAGCCAATTTTCGTTTGATATGGGAAAAAGAAAGTAAGTTTGTGGTGCGTAAAATGCCCGTCTTGGAGGCGACTTAAGCCCTATTGTAGAGTTTTTGAGTAGAATTTGAGACGTAGTGTTAAAAACGTGCTGTTGGGAGTTGAAAAATAACGTTTGTAAACTTAAAATTTAACAACCGGCGGTCAAAAAATAAGAGAGAGATTAAACCTTTTATAAAACTAACAAACTGTAATTATGAAGAAACAGCTATTGCTACTGTTGTTTTCCCTCTTTGCGGTTATGGGTTATGCCCGCACGGTGACCGGTGTGGTTACTTCGGCGAGCGACAAAGAGCCCATTATTGGCGCGTCTGTGCAGGTGCAAGGCACCACGCGTGGCGCTGCTACCGACCTTGACGGAAAATACACGCTTGAGGCTCAGGACAATGACGTCCTTGTGGTTACCTACGTTGGTATGACTCCGCAAAAAGTTAAAGTCGGCGGTCGCGACGTGGTTGACATTGTGCTGCAAGAGAACTCACAAGTTCTTGAAGAGGTGGTTGTAACCGCCATGGGGCAGACACAAGAAAAGAAAAAACTGAACTTCGCCGTTCAGTCACTTAACGCCGACGATGTGTCGGCAGGACAGAGCGCCAACTTTGCAAACAGCTTGCAAGGTAAGGTTGCCGGTCTGCAAGTGTCAACCGGCGGTAGTTCGCCTAACGGTTCAACACAGGTGATTATCCGTGCCATTTCGTCAATCAACATCTCGCAGAGCAACGAGCCGTTGGTGATTGTCGACGGTATACCTATCCGTGGCAGCGGCTCGAGCCTTGGTGACTTGAACCCTAACGATATTGAAAACATGAGTGTCCTGAAGGGTGCGGCTGCATCAGCCCTCTACGGTCAGGAGGCTGCCAACGGTGTCATCATGATTACCACAAAACGTGGTCAGGAAGGCACAATGCAGGTTACTGCAACTGGCGGTTGGGAAATCTCAAACGCTATCCACACTCCGAAAATCCAGAACCTCTATGAGGCTGGCGGTGGCGGATTCTATTCGCGCAACGCTGCAAGCGGTGGCTGGGGTTCATATCTCACAAGCGAGGACCGCGTATATGACAATGTGGGCGACTTCCTCGGCACTGGATTCCTGCAGAAATACGACCTCTCTCTGTCGGGCGGCAGCAAGAAATTCAATGCTTACGCTTCTGCAAGCTATATGAACAACGAGGGTATGGTTCCTAAGGATTATAAGAATCGTTTGAGCGTGTTTGTGAAGACTGACTTCAAGCCGTCTGACCAAGTGAGCGTTCAACTCTCTGCCAACTTCGTAAACTCAAAGAGCCGCGGATTCGGCAACAGCATGTCGCCAATCTACGCTTGGCCTATTAATAAGGATATGTCTGACTACGTTACTAAGGAAGGCCGTCCTAACTGGTGGGCTCTCTACGACAATTGGGACGACCCCGAAATTCTTAGCGACGCAGGCCGTATTGTAGCAACTGTTTCTCCTTACTACGGTCGCTACTACGACAAGAGCGAAACGGAGGCTACTCGTATGATTATCAACGGTCAGGTAAGCTACGAGCCAATCAAGGACCTCGTGTTTACAGGTAAGATCGGTTACGATAAGGGCTACTCAAACTATGAGTCCTACACCGTGTCTCGCTTTGTAAAGACCGACTTCGAAGATCCTGAATCTGACGCTTTCTCCAACTATCAGCATAAATTCGGTTCTTACTCGTTCCAGCCTTCAAACAGCTCGCAGCTCACTGCGCAGATCGTTGGTACATATAAGAAGACTTTCGCTCAGGACTACACACTCAACGTATTGGCTGGTGCGGAATATAAGGAAAGCAATGGTGTCGAGGCTTCGTTGGCTGGTCAGCGCTTCCTCCTTGAGGGCGACTTCTACAGCTTCATGAACACCGACCCAAGCTTGTTCTCCAAGGCTGGCGACTACAAGATGTCGTTGTATCACTCTCGCAAAAACAAGTTCGGCTATTTCGGCGAGCTCCGTTTCGACTACAAGGGTATGGCACAAGTTTCTGTGACAGGCCGTTATGATGGCTCTTCAACTTTGAAACAGGTTGACTGCACATATTTCTACCCATCGGTAACCGGTGGTTTGATTTTCTCTGAGTTGTTCCACTTGAGCAACAAGGTGTTCTCTTACGGTAAACTCCGTGGTAACTGGGCGAAGGTAGGTAAGGACGCTCCTGCTTATCGTTTCACCACTTCTTATAAGAACTGGGAATTGTTCCCTGACGGTGGTTGGGGTGTAGACGCAACAACAGCTGTAGCCAAATATCTTGAGCCTGAGATGACAAGCTCTTGGGAAATTGGTGCAGACTTGCGTTTCTTCGATTCTCGCACTCGTTTGGATGTGGCTTGGTATTCTACCACTGTCGACAACCAGATTGTACAGGTGCGTGTGTCGCCGACATCTGGTGTTATCCAGGAAACTCGTAATGAGGGTTCTATCGAGAACAAGGGTCTTGAGCTGACATTCGGTCAGGACATCATCCGCACCAAGGACATCAACTGGACTGTGAATGCCAACTTCTCGTTCAACCGCGGTAAAGTGGTTTCGCTTCCTGAAGGCGTGTCTGAAATCCAGGGCGGTCAGTATGGCGACATCTTCCCTACGGCTTATCTCAACGAGTCAACGACTGCAATCTCTGGTAAGGACTATCAGCGCACTGCCGACGGTCAGATTATCTGCGACGAGTCTGGCTACCCGCTCATCAACCCGGCAAAGGGTAACTTGATCGGTAACCGTGAGCCTGACTTCCTGCTCGGTCTCGGTTCCAACTTCCGTTGGAAAGACTTGACTGTTAGTTTCTTGTTCGACGGCCGTTGTGGCGGTGACGTTGTGAACGTTACACGTCGTGGCTTGAACAGCAACGGTATGGAGGCTTTGATGACAAAATACCGCAGCCGCGAAGTGCTCGTGAAAGGTGTGGTTAAGCAAGCCGACGGAACTTATGCTCCAAACACCACTCCGGTGCTCTTCGATAGCAACTTCGTCAACAACTATTATAATGCAGTGTCTTCAAACTTTATCGAGGACGGCTCTTACATCCGTTTGAGCTACGTGACTGTGGGCTACGACCTCAGCCGCTTCCTCTCGAAGAAATGCCCGGTTAAGGGTCTGAAGGTTTCTGCAACTGGACGTAACCTCTTCCTGCTCACCAAATACACCGGAACTGATCCTCAGATCCTTGCCGGTACAGGTGGCGGTACAGGTGCTGCCGGCATCGACAACTACAGTGTGCCGACTGCACGCTCGTTCAACTTCTCACTTAGTGCTACATTCTAAAAAAACGAGGAACAGTATGAATAAATTCAAAATAATGGCATTGTCGCTGTTCGTTGGTGTCCTCGGCACCAGCTGCGCCGACATGCTCGACGATAACGTAAGTTCTGACAAATCAAAGGGTATCACCGCCGAGATAGGACTTCCGACAATAGTCTACTATGCGGCACAGACCAACTACGACCACGCCGAATACTACATCTATTTGTCGCAGTGCCTCACAACAACAGGCAAATCGTCTACAGGTGCATATGGCTACAAGAGCGGTTGGGAATTCTTGACTATGAACCGTCATCCGCAGTGGCGCCGCCACTACTATGACATCGGTCGCAACGTGAACGAGTTGATGATGAACGCCGACAATGTGGGTTCGCCAAACTACAAGTTGATTGCTCGCGCAATCCGCTTGATGTCGACACAGCTTACAACCGACGCTTTCGGCGATATGCCTTTGAGCAACGCCTACAAGTCGAGCTCGCCTACTTACGACACTCAGGAAAGCATCTATGCTTGGATGCTCAACGAGTGCGACCAGTTGGTTGCCGATTTCGAGAATCCTGAGTACACTCAGGCTCCTGGCAACCAGAACATCACAAAGAAACTCGACCGCGTATATGCCGGCGATCTCAACAAGTGGAAAGGTCTGGTTTATGCAATTAAGGCTCGTCTGTTGCTCCGCAACATTCCTAACGTTAACACTTCAGCCGCTACTTGCGATGCTATCATCGCCGCAGCCGACAAGGCTATTCAGATTTGGCAAGCCGACCCGATGTACGGCACATTCTTCGGCAGCGAGCCTCGCTACAATTTCGACGGTGGCACGAAAACGCAGAACTGCCCGTGGAGCGAGCGAAATCCATACGTTGGCGATTGGCAAGAATCGCGCCAAAATAACTTGACTGACGCTGTGCCTTCAAAATTTATGCTCGCTGACATTATGGGTGTGTTCAATCAGAGTGATGCCACAAATGCCGGTAAGTTTGTTGCACGCCGCGGCTATGCCGACGACCCTCGTGCCGCTTTGCTTTTCACTCCGCGCACAGGTCCTACATCGGCAACCAACGATGCTTCGACTATCAAACTCCGCTGGTTGGAAAACAACATCGGTGTGCCTAACTCGAAGTTTACAAAGAACGCTTATCCTAATCTCTACACTGGTGCTTATGCCGGCTCTCCCGATGCCTACGTGCCTTTGTTCACAATGGAGGAGCTCTACTTCATCAAGGCCGAGGCTTACTATTGGAAGGGCGACAAGACAAAGGCTTGCGAGCTTGCGAAAGAGGCTACCCGCGCAAACATCGAGCGTCACCTCGCCGCTTTCCAGAAAGCGCATCCTGAAGTGATGTATCCTGGCAACATGACTGCTTCCGGTTATGTGAAACTTGATGCCCGCGACAAAGATGGCGATTTCACAAAGTCTAAATATTACTGGGACGCTATCGTCGATGCATTCCTCGATGATGCTACAATGCCTGAGAAGGATGAGAATGGCAAGAGCAACCCGCAGCGTGTAAGAGGCGTGACCGACCCTGCGACAAAGGGTAACCATCACTGGTTCTTCAACCCATCTGAGTTCTCTTTGAGCGACTTGATGGAAATGAAGTATGTGGCTATGTACATGCAGCCTGAGCAGTGGACCGACATGCGTCGCTACCACTACAGCAACAACCGTAACAACCACGGTATTGGCGCAAACCAGGAAATCGTTTATCTGAAACTCCGCCGTCCTTACAACCTCTACTCTCCATACTGGATTGACGGTTTGACCGACGCGCAGAAGGAGAACACTTGGATTCAGCGCATCAACTACGACCCAGAGACTGAGGAGAAGTACAACAAGAGCGAACTTGAGCGTCTCGGCGCTTACAAGAACTTCGAGTGGCTTCGCAAACCGATGATTTGGGCTGAGGAGGCTGGTGTACGTTCTTCTTTGACCGGCAAATAATTGTTTAACACTAAACAGAATTTAAGTTATGAATTTGAAATATAAATTAGGAGCCACTGCTCTCGCTTTGATTGCAATGACATCGTGCGAGACCAACGACCCGTTCAGCGACATTATGGATGCAGGCCAGCCTGTGCCTACTGTCACTTGGTCGGTGGGCAGCACCGTGGCTGCGGCCGGCGACAGCATCGAGATTTCCGGTAAATACTACACCGACAAGAATCACACTCCCGACCACTCTGAGGTTTGGGAAACAGTGGTGCTCAAAGAAACTGCTGCCGCTACTGTAGGCTTGACTTCTTCTTTGAAGTACACTCAGACTGTAAACGTCAGCGACACTGTCCGCACGTCAATGACGGCTTCGTTCCCTCACTCCATGGCTACGTGGAACGGTCACGAATGGCAGCTCGACACTAAGATCCCTACTTCGCAGACTTTGAAATCTGTAACATGGGCTACTCCTGAAAAGTGGGACCAGAAGAAGTTTGATTCTTACTATCCTGCCGACTTCAAGCAGACTTTCACCGACAAGGTGATTGACTACCTGACTAAGGACAACACTTACTATTCCGACCTCCGCGGTGTGTATATCAACTACGATTTCACTGCAGAGCAGGTGCAGGGTGTGATTGCAAAATATCCGGCTCTCGACCAGACTGCCCTCAATTCTCTTGTTCCTGCTGAAGGCACTGAGAAGAGCGACGTTTGGTTTACCGACGCTACGGTTGTTGTAGGCAAATACTACACTGACATTGTCGACGGAAAGACTGTATATCACGAAGTGCCGACTGCCGACGCAACCGACCCTTCAAAGACTTACTATGACGTCTACAAGTCTTCGCCTTGGGTGTTCTGCCGTTACGACGACAACACTGGTGGCGTTGTCACTGCAGTGCGCGACGAATATATGCCGGTGTTCAAGGATTTGATTTCGTTGATTCCTTTCACCGACTGGGTCTACAGCACTTCCGACAAGGTTTACAAAGTTGACTTCTCACGCAAATACAGCTTGAACCTCGTGTTCAAGGTGTTTGACACGGAGGGTCACTGCGGTTACACAACCGGTGAGTCGGGCATCAAGCAAATTGAGCTTAACTAATTAAAACTGAAAAAGACAAATGAAAAGAATATTATTGAATATCAGCTTTGTCGCAGCGTTGGTGATGATGGTGTCGTCGTGCGTCGACCCGGATCCTGACTACAAGGATTTCCCGTCGAAGGATGTGGACTTCACATACGCTGTGGCTCCAAGTGCCGACGGTCAGGTTCAATATGGTCAGGACTACTATGTGGTTTCCCACATCCAGTTCACCAACACTTCCTACAAGCAGGGCAATCCTTCTTGGGACTTCGGCGACGGAACAACATCAACAGAGAAGAATCCTGTGCATAAGTTCGAGAAAGCCGGTACATATCAGGTGAAACTGACTATCGACGGCGTCGGCTCGCGCACATATCCTATCATGATCTACGACATCGCTCCGGTGCTGTCAATCCAAAGCCAGTCGGCTGAGGTGTTGACTGTAAACGACGTTGACGTGGATTTCAACATCTTCCTGCCTAACCCTGAAAACAAGAAGGTGAAATATGAATGGACATTCCCGGAAGGCGCTCTCGACGCGGATGGCAACCCGTTGACAACTTTCGTCGGCTATGCCGATGAGAATGGCAAGGTGGACTATCCTGGCAAGGTGCACTTCAAGAACATCGGTTCGCAGCGCATCACGCTGAAGGCCACTTTCGACATCGACGGTGAGAACCGCCAGTTGGAGGAAAGCTATGTAAACGTTCAGGTGGGTGCCGACAAGGAGTATCAGACTCTCTATTTCGCCACAGTGGGCGGCAACATCAAAGCGATGAAGATTATCCCTGACAGCGAACTTCCTGAGGGCACAAAGAACCTTCCGTTCGATATGGGCGTAAGCAGCGGCAACATGCCGTTCAACTTGGTGTACTATAAGGATGCCGACGGACAGGGATGGATTTATATCCTCGATGCCGGCAAGCAGTACACTTACGTGAACGATGCCGACGGCGTGCTCGGCGACGGTAAAATCAATGTGATGACTGTCGACGGCAAGTCTACAAACCTGTTTGTTACAAACGTTGGTCAGACTGCATTCAACGACCCGTTCTTCGGAACTGTCGATGGAAATGACCTGATCTACTCTGACCGTAACACCGGTTTGCGCAAAACTGCGCTCAACACCCGTGGCGGTAAGGAGAGCAGCACATACTTGGTGAAGAACGACCAGCTCGGTTACTACTCTCGCGGTCTTGCTTACGGTGCTATCAGCACAACTATCGAGAAGGACTCAAAGGGTATGTACTGGTGGGGTAAGTGCTACAACGGTAATGGTATCTATCGTTTCAAGTCCACTGACATTGTTAGCGACTACAAGACTGCCAAAGCTCCGTATGGTATAATCCTTAAGGACGTGAAGTTTAAAGCATTCACTATCGACGAGGCGCGCAAGTCTCTCTATGTTTGGCGTTGGGGCGACAGCGACGGATTCTATGTTTATCCATTGCCTGCCGACAACGAGACTGTCGACAAGAAAGGCTTCTTGAAAGGTCACGACTTCCTCATGATGGCTGATGCGATGAACTCTACAGCCGATGAGGGTGTATACTGCACGCAGATGGCTCTTGACAAGGAGACTGGTAACGTCTACTTCGGCTTCAACAAGGCTGCCGCCGACAATTCGGCTTTTGCAACGGGCTTGAAATACTACGACTATGCCGCAGGCAAGATTGTCAGTGTGCCTGTCGTTGCCGACAAGATTCTGGGCATCGTAATCAATCCTAACAAGACGAAACTGTTCTAACGGTTTCCTGACTGTATAGAAAACATCAATAGCCGTTCCTTTTTGTTGTCAAGCAGGGGGACGGCTATTGCTTTAAAAAGAAGATACAAAACAACGAATATGATAAAGAAAATCTTAATGACTGCAGCCGCTTCGGCGGTGTTGTTGTCGGCGGCGTTCCAGGCGCAGGCATTGAAGCGTGAGCAGAGAGCCACGTGGATGTCGGCGTATGTTGCCGACTGGCCTTCGAGCCCGATAACTGACAACAATGCGGAGGCACTTAAAACAATTTGTCAAAACAACCTCGACTCGCTGCAGCGCAACAATTTCACTACGATTTATTACCATGCGCGTACAATGTGCGACGCTATGTACGACTCAAAGTATGAGCCGTGGTCAAGCTACGTTTCCAGCACACGCGGTGTGGCTCCGGCGTTCGACCCGATGGCATATCTTGTTGAGAATGCCCACAAACGTGGTATCGAGGTGTATGCATGGATGAACCCTTACCGCTACATCAACTCTACCTACAGCACGGGCTGGGGTAATGCCGGCGGCGACAAAAACTATGAGAACAGCCATCCTGACTGGTTGATAAAGTGGGAGAATAACGGAAGAACATGGACCATCCTCAATCCGGCTCTCCCGGAGGTGAAGCAGAGAATTATCGACGTGACAATCGACCTGATCAGCAAGTATGACGTCGACGGCGTGGTGTTTGACGACTATTTCTATCAGAACGGTCTTCCGGCAAGCTATGACGCTGCCGACTATGCTAAATACACTGCCGCTGGCGGCACAATGTCGCAATTGGACTGGCGTCGTGAGAATGTCAACGACATGGTGCGACAGCTCTATGCGGCAATCAAGGCGGCAAAGCCTTGGGTGCGCTTCGGCATCGGCCCTGCAGGTGTGGCTGGAAAGCATGCCGACGATTATGGCCTCGAGCCATGCCCTGGCAGCGACTGGCAGTATGACGGCATCTGCTCCGACCCGTTGGCGTGGCTTTCAGAAGGCACTATCGACTTTATCTCGCCGCAGGTGTACTGGCGAATCGGTTATTCGGCTGCCGACTATGCAAAAATCACCCCATGGTGGTATAAGGCGGCTGCCAAATTCAACCGTCAGTGTTTCATCAGCCAGGACTTGAGCAACACGCAGGGCAGCAGCTGCCCGTTGTCGGAGTTCTACGACCAGATTACGATGACCCACACCAACGTGGTGGGCGAGTGCCCGGGAATGGTCTATTTCCCGTGGAAATCGCTCTCTGCGCGCCGCGAGCGCGTCGACGGCAAATGGTTGTCGCTGTTCCGCTATCTGCGCAACACGGTGTTCGACACCAAGGCGCTCACTCCTGCCACGACATGGGAAAAGGTGGCGTATCCTGGTTCTGTAAGCAATGTTGCCCGCAGCGGCCGCACCCTGACGTGGAACGGTCCGGACAACGTGCGTTTCACCGTCTATGCCGTGCCGTCGAACGTCGACAGCAAGCATTTCTATAAGGATGCGCAATATCTGATCGGCAATTCTTACAGCAAATCGTTCGAGATCCCAGCAGAGCTTCCGAAATATGAAGGTTTCGGCATCTCCGACGCCAACCTCGGCAACTACCGCTATGCCGTTGCCGTGCTCGACCGCTACGGCAACGAGTACAGCGCGGTGTTTGAAGGCGCTGCGGTCACGGCTTCTGAAAAGCCGGTGATGACATATCCTGTCAACGGCGAATTGGCTTCGAAGGGATTCCAGTTCAAGTGGAATGGTTCTGCCGAAGTGAGCGAAATCGCAATTGCCACCGATGCGGCTATGAAAAATGTAGTAGCTCGCTTCGAGGCAAACGGCAATGCTGTGTCGTCGGCTGGCATGTGCAACTTTGAGCCCGACGTGACATACTACTGGACTGTCACTGCCCGCGGCAACAACGCTACCGACACGGAAGCTGGCAAAGTGGAGTCGTTCATGGTCGACATCTTCCGCCTGATTTCGCCTGCCGACGGCAGCGGGAACGTTGAGCTGACCCCTACAATCTCGTGGTCGGATCTCGGCAAGGGCACATCGTATCAGCTGCTCGTGAGCAGTCATGAGAATTTCCAGAGCGTTGTGATTGATGAGACAACAACGGCTACATCGTTTGCCGTTCCGCAGTATGTGCTTTCAGCCGGCGTGAAATATTATGCCAAGGTTATCGCTACAGTGAACGGCGGAACGGAAACCACCGACGTCTTTGAATTTACAACAAAGGCTGCAAGCGTCCCTACTCCTACGTTTGTCACTCCGGCTGCCAGCGGCACCACACTCCATGCTGACCAGGTTGTCGCCGTACAGCCGGTGGAGGGCGTGGCGTCGACCCACTTCGCAATCAGCGAGAAGGAGACATTCCCGGCGCGCACGTCCTACAACGGAACATATTCTGTGGGCACGTTCTGCACTCCGGCGCTCAGCGACGTCAAGCTGGTGTCAAAGAAGCTGGAGGACGGCAAGTCATACTTCCTGCGCGCGCAGTTCAACTACTACGTCGACGGTAAGCTGACAACGTCCGACTGGACTCCGGTTCTCTCATTCACCTACAATGCCACTCCGATGGACGGTGTGGACAGCGTTGCTGCCGATGGCATCACGATTGTCGACAATGTGCTTTCTGCAGGTGTTGCAGGTATGCCGGTGGCTGTGTTCGCCCTCGACGGCAAGCAGGTGCTCAATGCGGAAACCGACGCACAGGGCAATGCCGATTTGTCGGTTCTCGTTGGCGGAACATATCTTGTCAGCATCGTTGTCGACGGTGCGGTCAAGACAGTGAAATTCGTTAGAAAATAGCAATCACTTGCAATAAGAGAGAGGAGCCGTGCCGGAATAGGCGCGGCTCCTCCTATATATACTTGGCTCTCTCTGCGACGGCTCGTCGCTCAGAGCAGTAGGTGTCTGTCCGCAGGGCGGTGCCGCTGAGGAATGGGTGCCTATCATCAGCGGCGGCGCTCACGCGGCGCAGTCGGTTGTCCACCAGTCCCCCGACGATGTCGGGGGTTAACTGAAAGCGTGACCGCTCACGCGGTCAGTTGGCAGCGTTGGCCAGAGCAGGGGGGTTGTTCCGCTCGCGCGGTCAAGTCTGCGGTCGCGGTTGAGAGAAGACATCGCCGGTGTAGTAGCGCATCTGCGACGGTGCGGATGGGGTGTTGGTCCGCAGCGCGGACCCGTTTTCAGTTAACTTTTATCTTTG
>UMIA01068029.1_pt1 | contig 16774 bp, 15 predicted proteins | sample 1965701 | NCBI WGS metagenome assembly UMIA01 (sample SAMEA4836113, study PRJEB28245) | human gut metagenome | biome: gut microbiome; material: fecal sample | place: Denmark | collected 2008 | reverse complement strand
AAATTTTGTTTTGGGGCTTGACTTTTAATAGTTAGTCTTTCCGAATAGTATAGCCTTTGTCAATCTTTAACTGTAGGCTGACAAATCAGCTCTCATCAGACTTGACAACCGCCTTATTTTTTGCTTTTATCCTGTTGTATAAGTGGGCATCAATAGTTCCTCGGTCATACAGCATATCAATCAGCGCTAATGCTATATCCGTACTGTCAATTTCAACTTCCTGCATTAAAATTTCTCCTTTCTGTTTCACATTTTGATTTCACAAGCATAGCGGCCACTTGTGGAAAACAAGTGACCGCCATAATCTGAAATCAAATTGTACGTCCTATTCGACACTACTTCCCGGACATACGAGGGCGAACCACCGACCCGGCTGCTGGAAACAGCTCCCACTTCCTGTACCACATTGTTGGCAGTACCGCCGACGCCTTGAGAGCATCGCCACGGTGCGTATCATGATTGCTGACCCTTCGCTTGAGGTATGTGTTCCACGCCACCTCTCCCGCCTCTGGGGGGCGCTCCACCGCCGTTACAGCGGTATCCTCGCGTCAGAGCCGGGACGCACCTGCCGAAGCGCTCCTTGGGTTGCGGCAGGGTCAGTTGTATGTAGCCGGTGATTCGGATATTCTGCTTTCAAGGTTCTCAAGGGGAGAGAGCCTTATTTTTGCTCTCATAATATAAAGACTGTTTTCGGAGAAAAAAATTAGAGAAAATTAGAAATTTTTTTCTTGATGCTGAAATTTGTTTGTTTTATACTGTAAGCATACGAATGTGAGGCGATTCGACTCGTGAGACATGAGGGCGGGAACCTAATATATGCTCTTTCCAATGGGAAGCTGGTATCCGTAGAGGATGTTCCTGCGGGGCTCAAATGTGACTGCTTTTGCCCCGCCTGCGGGGAGCAGCTTGTGGCAAAGAAAGGTCAGAAAATGACCCACCATTTTGCACACAAGGCAGGCACAAATTGTGCTTTTGGGTATCAGACCTCCTTGCATTTACTGGCAAAGGATATTCTTGCTAATGCCCGCCGCATGGTGATTCCGGAGTTATATCTGCGCCCGGACAAACCGTGGCTCAGAGATCACCTTATTTCACCTGCGAGAGAGATTTTAATTGATGAAGTTGATGTCGAGCAGAATCATGGCAGCATTATTCCAGATGTTGCCGTCTATGCGGGTGGAAAAAAGTTCTTCGTAGAGATTTATGTTACCCACGCAGTTGACGAGGAAAAACTCTCTAAGCTGAAACAAGCAGGAATCTCTACCATTGAAATCGATTTAAGTAAGGCTGACCGATATATACAAGCCGCAGACTTATCAGAAGTTCTTCTTGGCAACAGTGAAAATAAGAAATGGATATTCAATACGCAGGTGGACAAGTGTTATCAAGCATTTCTCCAAGTCTCGGAAAAAAGACGTATTTTCCACAAAGGACATGTAGCCTATACGGATTTCTGCCCAAGAAAGCTGCACTGGGTCAATGGAAAACCCTGCGCCAGCCAGCGTGAAGACTGTTTTAACTGTGATTATCAGTTTGAGGTTGGCGACGATTATGTGCTTTGCATGGGGCAGTCACTTGTTACTTCCATTGATGATTTGAAGAAGCCACGAAAAGAGCGCCGCCCTTGCCGAACATCACCTGTGAATTTCAAGACGATGGCAGATGCCAAACTTTGGATATGCCCAGATTGCGGCTATCCCTTGCACCGCGTAGAGGGGAAGCATGGCTCCTTTATTGGGTGCAGCAATTACCCGTGGTGTAATTTTACAATGCCTGATAATAGCAAATAATGGGTTGCCCGACACATCATCGGACAACCCATTTTGTCTTATTTGCTTGTAAGAGTTTGATACATTTTCATCAGTTCGGCAACGCAGGCGCTCTCGCTGGTACGGGCGGGGCTGCCTTTTACAAAACCATAGGCATCCATCACAGCACGGTCATTGGCTTGGTGCGCCTTGCGCTGTTCCGGCGACATGGTCAGTTCATCGTAAAGGTCTGCCAAGCTGCTGTCCGGGTAGAGCGCACGGGCATCGAGGGTAGCCTGCGCAGTCTGCTCGATTTTTAGCTTTTGCTGTTCAGTTGTGGTCGGCCAAGTCCAGCGCCGTTATCCAGCAGAACCTGATTGCCGTAGCTGCCGTTCCAGCCACTGACCAGTACCGTACCGCTGTGGGCAGCTAGGATTGGCGTACCCTCCGGCGCGGGAATATCCGTGCCGCGATGCCCGGCGTTGCCGAAGGCATCCACCTCCCCGAAGTGGCAGGATATATAGGTGTGCCCCGGTAATGGCCAGCACAACGCGCCATCGGCAACGGCAATCTCGCCGCACAGGGCAAGCAGGCTGGGGCGCATTTCCTCGGAAAGCAGCTGGTGCAAAATGTCCCGTTGGTCTTGCGTAAAGCGGTACAGATCTGCCAGCGCGTCCACCGATTTGCTGCTGACCGTGATGTGCAGAATGTACTCCGTGAACGGCTTCTGGTCGGGTTCGTCCTCGGTCGGTTCCGGCGCGGCGGTCACCTCCTCGACTTCACAAGTGATTTTGTGCATCGACCAGAAAGTATCTTGTATCATCTGCTTTTTAGCTTCATCAATTACGACCACATCGCCGTCGTTGTTCAGGTTGTTCTGCACGGCAAAGACGGCCAGCACTTCGGGCCAGTAGCTCGCCCAAGTGTGACCGTCCTCGTAGTCGTATTCCATCATAGTTTCGCTGCATTCCGGGTGCGCCGACACAATGTCGTTGATTGCCGTGCCGAAGTCGGCGTTGGTTTCCGCAACGATTTCGGCAAGGCGGATGCTGTTCGGGTCGCCGGATTCATCGGCAAACAAGATGCCCATCGGTGAACCGATGACAGCAGCAGCCGCGCCTATGACCATTGCCAGCATCAGCACCACGCCGCCTGCGCCAAGCAGCGCCATCAGCGCACCGGCTGCGCGCCGTATCGTGCGCGCCAGCATCGCTTTCAGCCGCAACCAAGCAGCTTGCAACACCGTGCGGACTCTGCCCAGCGCGGCTTGCCTGATGCCGCCTCCTGAAAAGACAGGGACAGTATCGGGCAGTCTGACGCCGCTGCCAAGCACCGTGCCGCCCGCCTGCTTTTGCAGATGGCGGCGCACCGCTTCGCGCGTGAGGTGTTGGCGTTTCAGCGCCTGCATTTTGTCACGGTAGGAATCGGGAGTTTTGACCGCTTGCTTATCCAGCGCCTTTTTCCGAAAGTGCTGACGCTTGCTGATTTCTCGCCGGTCGGAACTCTGCGCCGGAGGAGCGTTTTCCGTTTCAACGGGCTGGGCGACGTGCGTGGTTGGCACACGCAGGCGCTTTTCCTGCAAAATCCGGAACTGACGGTAGCTGATTCGTCCTGTGTCCAGCACCTTATTTTGCAGGTTCTCTGCCGCGTGTGCGGTTTTTTCGGAAACAACCGTCTGGGCGTATTCTTCCGACGTCTGTTGCTCGGTTCCTGCTGCCGATTCCGCCTGCCGCACTGTCTGCTTGTGCTTGCTTTCGGCTTTTTGCAATGCCGCGCGTATCAGCCGCTTGCGCTTATACTCCATAGTCAGCGCTCCCCACGATTGGCGGCGCTGCGCTCCTGCATCAGGCGTCTGTACTGGTCAGGGGTGCATTTCATCGGCATAATGCCAATGGGGGTCGGCAAGAACAGCTCCGGGGTACGGAACAGCTTTTCGTAGTAGCGGAACTGTTTGTCGGTCAAGCTGCAAAATTCCTCCCCGGAAAAACCGCAGATAAAGAAATTGCCCGCGATTACATCGTAGTCCTCAATGCAACGGTTCAGCGGCAGGCCGTCCACCTTGCCCGAATCGTTGCAGATAAGCGCCACTTTGTCCTTTGACCACGGGTATACGGCTTGCATATACCCGCCGACAAGCCGCTGAAGGGGATGCAGCTCATTTGCAGCAAGCTGTTCTTCCGGATACTTGCCCGGCTGAACATACAGAATACGGATTTTGTTTTCGTTAGACATTGCTATAACTCCTTTTTGACAATAAAAATACCGCTGTATCGGGTGATACAGCGGGCAGCTTGTAGAAAAAGGCTTCTTCAAGCAGTAATATGGGGCGCGTTTCGGAGCGCAACCGCCGCACAGCGGCGGCTCTTGGCGAGGAGATAGCACTCTTTCTTTTTCGGCAAATTCGTTGAGATTTAAAGCAAATTTAGCAATCTTTATGCGAACGAGGCAGGAAATGCCTTCTGTGGTTCATTGTTTTCAGAGAAGGTCTTGTTAATTTATGATTATCCGCACCTTGCTCAGGATAGCCGAAATGACAGGGCATTGTCGGCTCTATGGTCGCGGGCGGGGCAATGCCCCGCCCCTACCGGGCAGCGTCCCCTTACCCCTGTTTTGCAAAAATTTCGTCCAGCGTATGGGACAAAACCGCCATGTCAATGGGCTTGGCGACGTGCGCGTTCATGCCCGCCGCAAAGGCTTTTTTGCGGTCCTCGTCAAAGGCGTTGGCGGTCATTGCCACAATGGGGATGTTCGCCTTGCGGGGGTCGTCCATGGCGCGGATCTTGCGCGTGGCGGTGTAGCCGTCCATCCGGGGCATCTGGATGTCCATCAAAATCAAATCGTACTGATCGTCGTCGGCGGTGTTCATACGCGCCACGGCGTCGGTGCCGTCCTCCACGCTGTCCACCTGCAGCCCCGCCTGCTCCAGAATGGCGGTGGCAATTTCGCGGTTCAGGGCGTTATCCTCGACCAGCAGCACCTTTTTGCCCGCATAGCCCGCGTGCTGGGGCATCTGCATGGGCTGCGGCTCAGTCTGGGTGTGGGTCAGCACGGCGCGCAGCTCCGACATAAACAGCGGCTTGCCAACAAACGCCGTCACGCCTGCCTCGCGCGCCTCCTGCTCGATATCCGACCAGTCGTAGGCGGTCAAAATGATGATGGGCGTACCCGGTTCAATGACCTTGCGGATGCGGCGCACCGTTTCAATGCCGTTCATATCGGGCATCAGCCAGTCGATGATATACGCCTTAAAATCGCGCCCCTGCTCGTGGGCTTCCTGCGCGCGCAGGATTGCCTCCTTGCCGGAGGTCGTCCAGTCCGCCGTCATCTCGATCTGGCGCAGCATCTTGCTGACGCTCATACAGGTCTGGGCGTCGTCATCCACCACCAGGGCACGCGCGCCGCGCAGCTCGGGGATGGGCTGGCTCTTGGTCTGCGTTTTGCTGATCTTGCAGTCCAGCGTAACGGTAAACTCGCTGCCCTTGCCCTGCTCGCTCTTGAGCGTGATGGTGCCGCCCATCATATCTACGATGTTTTTCGTGATTGCCATACCCAGCCCGGTGCCTTGGATGCCGCTGCGGGTCACCGTCTGCTCACGCGCGAAGGAGTCAAAGACGTGCTGCTGGAACTCCTGCGACATACCGATGCCGTTGTCCTTGACGCTGAACACATAGGTGGTGCAGCCGCTGCGCGGGCAGGGCTTTTCCATGACGCGGATGTTGATGGTGCCGCCCGCCGGGGTGAATTTTACGGCATTGCCGACGATGTTCAGCAAAATCTGGTTCAAGCGCAGCTTGTCGGTGATGATATCCTCGTGCTGGATATCCTGCGTATCCACATACAGATCCAGCTGCTTGGCGCTGATATTGCCCTGTATGATGGTGCGCAGGTCGTGCAGCACATCGGGCAGATGCACGGGGGCGTTGTCCAGCTTGATGGTGCCGCTTTCAATGCGGCTCATATCCAAAACATCGTTGATCAGGCTGAGCAGATGCTGCCCCGACACGCTGATTTTTTGCAGGTAATCCTTGACCAGCTCGGCGTTGTCCAGATGGGTGGTCGCCAGCGCCGTAAAGCCGAGGATGGCGTTCATCGGGGTACGGATGTCGTGCGACATACTGTTCAAAAATACGGTTTTTGCCTTGTTGGCGTGTTCCGCCGCCGCCAGTGCGCTGCGCAGGGCGTCCTGCTGCTTTTGCTCGGTCTGCTTTTCGGCGGTGGTATCGCGGGTGGCAACCAGCACCGCCGTGACGCTGCCGTCATCGTCGGTGCGCTGGGGGATCAGCAGCGTGGTAAACCACAGATCGTGGACGGTGCGCCCGGTGAACACCAGCGAGGTATGCTTCTTCAAGCGTGCCGTCATGGTGGTCGCGTCCATAAATTCCAGATATTCCGCGCGGTACGGCTCGGCAACGATGGCCTGCGTGCACCGCAGCATCTCCTCGCGCTGCATGGGGCGGATGCGCTTATATTGCTCCTCGCCGGGGACATCCTTGAGGGTTTCGACGGTGTTTTTCTTCAAGTCCAGCAGCATGATGGAGTCATACGCCGTACCCAGCGCCGTGATGATGCCCATACGCTTTTGGGTTTCCTTTAAGGCGTCCTTGTCGGCGCGGCTTTGCAGCAGCAGCACCATCAAAAAGATCATCACGGAAAGCGCGAGGTAGGACACGCAGATGATGTTGCGCGTCAAAAATACCTTTCCCGCCGGGAAAAAGACAAACACCTCGTACTTGCTGATATTTCTGCGGCTGCCGTACCAGACGCCGCGGTTGCTGTGCAGCTCGACAATGCCGCCGGACACACGGGTTTGCTTGTCGTTGTACAGCTGCCGGCATTCCTCGCTTGTGCGGTTGAGCTGCGCCGTACTGTTGCTGGTCAGCACGCGGTCATCCTGACAAATGGTGGCAACGCCGCCATCCTCCAGCGGGAAATGATCCAGCAGGTAGCCCACCGTCAGATCGCCGACATCCTCGCTGCTTTTCTTCACATAGGCGATCAAAAGTCCCGGTGCATCGGTGCGCGCAAGGGCGGCAAAATCGTAAAGCTTGCCGTCCTGCTCGATGTTGGCGGCGTAGGATTTTTGGGGGCAGTCCAGAATATCGCGGACATAGTCGCTTTGCAGCTGCTGCTTCCACAGCTGCATGGCGTTGCCGTCCCGCGTGCTTTGCATTTCCAGCTGCAGCTCGCCGTCCAGCACCAGCACGCCGGTCAGCCGCTGGGTGTCGGCAAAGGCGTTGAGGTCGCTGGGGGTAAAATCGCCTTTTATCGTCATTTCATCGCGCAGGGCGGCGGCCTTGTCCTGCAGGCGGGTCAGGCTTTTGATGCGGTCGTTGGCGGCGTCAACCTCGTACAGATGCAGGCGCGTTTCCACATAGGTATAGGTTTCGTCCAGGGTTTGGCGCAGCATGGCGCGGTCTATGTTGGTAAAAAGGACAAAAACGCCGATGCCCACCACAATCAGTGCCAGCAGAAACAGCTGGTTTCTTCTGCTGCGTGCGTCTTTAGGCATTTTCATCCCCTCCCATCGCTTTTTGTGCGTCTACGCCGTATTTTTCCAGAATGCGCCCCGTGGTGCCTTCGTACTGCATCTGCTCCAGCGTCTGGGTCAGCGCGGCGGAAAGCTCGGCGTGGGTGCCTTTGGCAAAGGCAACGCCCAGCTCGCTTTTCATGGGGCTTTCGTCCAGCAGGCGGTACGCAATGGTTTCGGTGTCGATCCACCCGGCGAGCAGCGCCTCATGCCCGCAGACCGCGTCCACATAGCCCTTGCGCAGCGCGGCGAACATATCCTCGGTCGTGGCAAAGCTGCTGACCTGCCCCGCCGCCGGCAAGTCGGAGGGGATCTTGCCCAAAAACAGCCCCTCGCCCTTGGTGGTGGCCTGCACGCCGATGCGCTTGCCCGCCAAGTCCGCCAAGTCGTGGATGTTGCTGTCGGCGCGCACCGCTACGACCTGACGGCTGTACATATACGGACCCGACCACTGGTATTGGTCGGCGCGCCCGTTCATGCTGAAGCACGCCCAAAGGCAGTCCACGGTGCCGTCCTGCAGCAGGCTGTCCTTGTCGGGCCAGTTGATTTCCTGAAATTCGACCTTGTACCCCAAGCGGGAGAACGCCTCGGTTGCCAGCTCAACGTCGATGCCGGCATATTGCCCGTTGCTGTCCAGATAGCAGTACGGCTCAAACGGGTCCATACCGATAGTGACGGTGGGCGCATTGGCGGGCAGCGCGTTATTTTGCCCCGCGCAGGCGCACAACCCCGCCGCCAGCGCAAGGCAAAGCCCCCCGCGCTTTGCCCGGGAAATGCACGCAGCCGCAGCAGAACGTAAAAAACGGAAAATCATGGAACACCCCACTGTATTTTGGATAAGATTTTATAAATATTGTGTGATATTTTTACAGTCGCTAAATTTAAATTATAGCATAGATTAGTTTTTTGGGCAATAGGAGTGCGGAAAAATCAGGGCGACAGGTCGTTTTGCATTTTACGCCCCGCAAATGGCAAAATCTGATAAAAATTGTTACTTCATGTAAAAAACTTCAAAAACAGCTTGAAACACTTTTGCCGCAATAGTATAATAATATCGTCATTTTTATGGTAACTCGGCGCAAACCCCTTTGCGGACAGGTCGCAAGCGCAGGAGTTCCTATGGGGCGTGTAAGAATAGCTAAGGCAGCGCTGCGTTAAAGCACTTGCGCAGTACTGTCTTCCGAAAATGTGAGGCAGGTACTATTGTATGATGAAAAAAATCTCTCGCTGCTCTTTTTTGCAGGTTGTCGGTTTGCTGGCAGCTACGGCAGCACTGACCGCCTGCGGCGGCAAGACCGAAACAGTTAAAAAAGACGATACGCACGAAGTCATCACCTTTATGGCACCCTATATGGAGGAAGAAGCCTTTATTGAGCAGGTACACAGCGTTTACCCGGAAGTGAACATCGAGATCGTGCCGTACAGCGGCGATAACACCACCACCTGCCTGCAGAATATGTTTGAGGCGAACGACCTGCCGGATATTTGCACCCTTACAGTCTATGATCCCATGACCTACCATGTGTCCGACAAGCTGCTGGACCTTTCCGGTTACGATTTTACCGACAACTATGTAGAATCCCGCCTGCAGGAAGTATCCGATAACGGCGCGATCTATCTGCTGCCCTCTTCCTACAACTGCTACGGCATTACCTACAATAAGACCCTGCTGCGGGAACACGGCTGGGAGCTGCCCAATTCTTTCGCTGAGCTGGAAGCACTGGCTGCTGAGGCAAAGGAAGCCGGGGTCGATCTCTGCCTGCCGCAGATCCAGTACCCCGGCTATGGTTTCCAGTATCTGTGCAACATTGCAGACGCCGATTTTCTCGGCACACTGGACGGTAAGCTGTGGCAGAAGGATTATCTGTCCGGCGAGGCGAATGTCAGCAATACCCCCGGCATGATGCAGGCGATGGCGTATGTCCAGAAGTGGAAGGACATCGGGATGCTGAACGACTCCGGCGATGCCCTTGATGACAATGTGACCCGGCAGAGAATGACCGAGGGCAACACCCTGTTTTTGATAGGCGGCACCAACGGCATCGTGGAATCGGATGACAATGCCGATAAATTCGGGTTGATGCCCTATCTGTCAGAGGACGGCACCCAGAACGTTTTTGTGCTGAAGGTGAACCGTTTCTACGGTCTGAACAAAAAGCTGGAGCAGAACCCCCAGAAGCTGGAGGATGCGCTCAAGGTGATGCGCGTGCTTTCCACCGTTGAAGGCTCCAGTGCCTTGATTCCCGCAAAGACGCTGAAATGCAGCCTTCTGCCTTTCAAGGATGCAAAGGCAGATGACACCTACTACGCCGATGTTGCCGATGTCCTGAACGCGGGCAATACCGCGCCCTTTATCTACTCCGGCTGGGAAAACACCATCGTGACCACCGGCACCAAGATGCTGGACTTTATCAAGGGCGATGCCACCATGGAGGATGTGATCCGTCAGATGGATGAGGATCAGGACAGTGTGGTGAACAACACCCCGGATACCATCACTACGGTCACGGAGGAGCTTTCGCAGGAGGACTGCGCTATGCTGGTGGGGCGCTGTTTTGCGCAGGCTACCGGCAGCGACCTTGCGCTGGTTTCGCTGAGCACTTGGATTCCCGGCAATCCCACCGATCAGAACCATCACGGCGTAGCCGCCAAGCTGTACGCCAAGGGCATTACGGATTACGACCTTTCGGTCATCCTGCCCACCGGTTGGAACCGCACCATCCAGACCGTCACCCTGACCGGGCAGCAGATCAATGACCTGCTGGCTACGGGCTACGATGCCTACGGCAACGGCAAGGGCTACCCCTATGTGATGGCAAGCCCGGTGCAGCCGGAGGCGGACAAGACGTATCAGGTTGCCATCTGCGGTGTGAGCGACCAGTTGGCCGCCGAGGCTGACGTCGTGGACAGCGGCGTGGTGGGTATGGATGCCGCAAAAGCTTTCTTTGGCGCATACACCTCCATCAGCCGGGCAGATACCGCATGGAGCTGAATAGAACGGACAGGAGATACTGGATGTGAACAAGAAAAAATACAAACATCTGCTTTGGGGCATCGGCGTTGTCAGCCTTGCAATCATCCTGACCCTTCTTATCGTGAGCCAGACCTACATCCGGAACCTTGTCTATCATGAGCGGCTGAGCCAGATGGAGGAGGTCACCCACCAGATGTTCCGCAGTCTGGATGATGTGATCGACACCCACTGGAGCGATGTGGATGTGCAGTGCAATTATTTGTACAACACCCCGCTGGAAACCGATACCGATCTCTATCGCTATCTGAATAAGCTGTCGGAGCTTTCCAATTACCCTGAAAAACAGACTGAGCTGGTAGCCGTGGATGCGTCCGGACGTTATTATACCGAGCATGGCAGCATGGGGTTGCTGCGAGAAATGGACTATCTGGCAGACTCTCCGCAGCGGGTCAGCTACGTTTCCAACTCGCTGACCGTGAACGATTCCCGGATGGTGTTTCTGGAACAGCTTGCCACCCCCATCACACTGCAAAGCGGAGAAAAAGAGATCACCCTGCGCTACTTTGGTATTTCGCAGAGCATGACCCAGCTGAACGATTATTTCCGCTACGATGCCTACGAAAATAACAACAGCGTCTATGTACTGGACAACAACGGTTTCAAGCTGTTCAATGCCAATGATACCGAACTGCTGAAGGGGCATAACGTATACACCGTGCTCTCCCAGATGTCCTATCTGCACGGTTCTTCCTTTGCGGAAGCAAAGGAGCAGCTTGCCCGCACAGGCTCCTGCTATTCCAACGCCGTACTGGACGGAACCGAGTATTTCTACGCCCTGAGGCAGATGAAAAACGCCCAATGGACGCTGGCATTCCTTGTCCCTGCAGAATATGTAGCAGTGAATACGCAAAAGCTGGTCAACATCGTCATGGGCATCATCATAGGATTTGCCGTGGTGCTTTCGATCACAGCAATTTCCGTTGGCTGGTTCTTCCTGCGGGAAAAACAGCGGCGAGAGCTGCGGGTCGAAAAAGAAGCAAACCTCCGTCTGGAACAATATAACATCCAGCTGACGAAGGCAAACGATGAAATGCGGAAGGCGCAGGTCATTGCCGCCGATGCGTTACAGACTGCCGAGCGCGCCAGCAAGGCTAAGACGGACTTCCTCTCCAACATGAGCCACGACATCCGCACCCCCATGAACGCCATCATCGGCATTACCATCCTGATGAAAAACGAGCTGCATCAGCCGGAAAAGTTGGCCGAGCATCTGGGTAAGCTGGAAAGCTCCGGTCAGCTGCTGCTGGGCATCATCAACGACATTCTGGATATGAGCCGCATCGAGAGCGGCAAGACCACCCTGAATGTGGAAAAAATGAACCTTCCCAAGCAGATCAGCCAGCTGGACAGCATCATCCGCCAACAGGCAGGTCAGCGCAGCCAGACCTTTACGGTGGAGAGCCATCTGCAGCACGAAAACGTGCTGGCCGACCCCAACCGTCTGAAACAGGTACTGATGAACATCCTCTCCAACGCGGTCAAGTATACACCCACAGGCGGTCACATCCGGTTGGAGTTGGACGAGCTGCCCCGGAACGAACATTACGCCCGATACCGCTTTGTGGTGCAGGATGACGGCATCGGCATGAGTGAGGACTATCAAAAGACCCTTTTTGAACCCTTTACCCGAGAGGAAAAATCCGGCACCAACAAGGTGCAGGGCACGGGTCTTGGTATGGCTATTACCAAGAGCGTCGTAGACCTGATGGGTGGTTCCATCAGCGTGGAAAGCGCCACCGATAAGGGCACCCGCTTTGAGGTGGTGCTGGAATTTCCCATTGATACCGAAGCTGATACGGTGCAAGAGGCACAGATGCTCCCGGAGGAAGGAGAAATCGCTTCTCCTCTGTCCGGCATGAAGTTCCTCTGCGCCGAGGACAACGCCATCAACGCCGAGATTTTGCAGATGCTGCTGGAAGCCAGTGGTGCAAGCTGCACCATCTGCTCCGACGGTCAGGAGATTGTGGATACCTTTGCCGGTGTAAAGCCCGGTGATTATGACATAATCCTGATGGATGTGCAGATGCCAATAATGGACGGCTTGGAAGCCACCCGCCGCATCCGCAGCGGCGAAAACCCGCTGGGTAAAACCATCCCCATCCTTGCCATGACCGCCAATGCTTTCCTTGAGGATATGCAAAAGAGCAAGGAGGCCGGCATGGATGAACACCTGTCCAAACCTGTGGACATCCGCGCACTGGAACAGACAGTAAAACGTTTCCGTGTTACCCCCCCCCCGAAAATGAATAGTGGTAAAGCTCGTTTCAGCAGATGAATGATGCCTGCATCCGACAGAGTGAAACCCTAGTTTCAAATCCAATTCGCAGTATTATAAAAATAGCGCTCACCGAAAAGTGGGCGCTATTTTTTATACACCGGAATGCTTATTCCTGCTGCATGGTTTGTCCGCATTACAATATCTGTGTTGCCGATGCGCAGAACGCAAATGAATGGTGATCCGCGTATTATGGGTGATTGTATCATTCCTCTGCGGTTGCCTCACCCGGTTTGGTCGTGATGAGCTTATACACCGCCGTATCCTTGGGTTCCAGATTGGAGAACGGTATCATGCTGTTGCCCATCTTGATAATGCCGTGACCCTCGCTGGCGTTGCGCAGAAATTCCAGCTGCGGCTTGGACAGCCCGTACAGGCGTTCCAAGGCTTCCAGACTTTTCGATTGCCGCAGCATAATGACAAACTCGCTGTTGGAAAGCAGCGCATACGCCACGGGGTTATCTAGATAGTCCTGAATATCCTGCGAGATGCCGGTGGCGTAGGCATTGTACTTTCGGAATCTTTTCCAAGAGGAATACAGGAAATTGGAACTCATCGGGTCCTTTAACAGCACATGAATCTCATCAAAGTAGATCCATGTGGCCGCCGTGGCGTCCTTGCGGCGGTTGGTCATCACCTGCATATTGATGAACTCCAGCAGGGACATCATGGCAATCGGGCGGAGCTGGTCGCCCAAACTTTGGATATTAAAGCAAATCAGGCGGTTGTTCATATCCACATTGGTGGTGTGGGAAAACGCCTGCAAGCTGCCGTTGGCGAATACATCCAGCATCAACGCCAGCTGCTTTGCGCGGCGCAGGTTGGATTTGTTCAAATCCCGATACAAATCACCGAGCGTCGGGCAGGGCGCTGTGTAGCCGGAGGCAATCAGCGGTTTGTAAATGTTTTTGAGGCTGGCAGCAATCAGGCTTCTGTCCTCCGGCTGAAGATGCCCATTCTCGCCGATCAGCTTGTCCAGCATCGACAGCACAAACTCGATTTTGGCAACATCGGGCGGCACATCGGTCTTGGGGTCGTAATGATAATCCAGCGGATTGAAGTGTGTCCGGCTGTCCACCGACACCTTGATCGCCTCGCCGCCCAGCGCCTTGACCAGCAGCTCGTATTCATTTTCTGGGTCCACCAGAATGAACCGCGCGTTCGGCCAGCGCAAAAACTCCATTATAATTTCCATCTTCACGCTCATGGATTTGCCGCTGCCGGAGGTTGCAATCACCATCGCATTGCCGTTGATGAGCTTGGTGCGGTCGCCCACGATCAGGTTGCCGGTAATTGCGTTTCTGCCGTAGAAGATACCCTGCGGGGATTGTACCTCCTGTGCCACAAACGGCACCAGCGCCGTGACGCTGCGGGTCAGCATCATGTGGCTGCTTTCCACACGTCGCAGCCCATAGGGCATAGCTGTGTTAAAGCAGTTTTCCTGCTGAAAGCGCATCTCGGTAAAGCGGCAGTTAAAGTTGGCGGCTGCCGATTGCAGTGCATCGGTTTCCTGCCGCAATTCGTCCGGCGTGTCGGCAAAGAACGCCACACTCAAAAGCACCATAAATACCTGTTGGTCACCCTCACAGATGGCATTGCGGATACCCGCCAACCGCTGTACAGAATCGTGCTTTCCAACACGATGATAACAAACTTTTCAAACGGCAGCCCGTCATAGCTTAAAAATCCCGCGGCAGCAATGGGTGCCGCGGCAAGGATGCACAGCCAACTGGCGGTTTCCTGCCCCAACAGCGGTTTTGCCCATAAATAAATCAGCACCGCCAACCCAATGGCGATGCCGGAACAAAGTAACTGGCGCAGGGTCAGCCCCATAAAGATTTCTTCTTGGTAGCGCCGGATGTCTTTATTGATCGGTATCTGCATACTTTTACAACCCCATCATTTCGTGGATTATGCGGTCAGAGCCTTTGATCAGCCCGACCAGCACAAGCATATTGAAGATAATTTCGGTCAGATAACTCCACACCATTGTGGTTGCCTCGCCGCCTGAAACTGTGGGCGTGCTGACAAAGGCGGCGTAGATGACACACGCCAGCACGATGACAGCACCCTCCAAGCAGACGCCGACATAGCTCTTAATAAAGGAAATGCCGACCGACTGTGTGCTTTCCCCGGCAAAGCTCGCCAGCGGCAAGGGAGCCAGCGCCGTGTACATATACAGGCGAAAGAACCGCCCGTACACGGTGAGGATCATCACGAACGACAGCACTGTGATGAACAGACTGCCCAGAATCGTGACGAGCCACAAGGGGATGCTGGCTAAGAAGCCGACATTTTCAATGGCAGACTGCACCTCACCGGGAAGTGTGACCATTGCCTGCGAGATGCCGCCCATACCGGCAGCCATATCACTGACCACGCCATTGCAGATGGAAAAGATGTTGAGCATGATGTCCATACCGTAACCCACCAAGGTTTTGGCGGCCACAAAGCGGATGAGGTAATGCACGGCAGCCTCCGGGCGTTTGAGTTCATGGAAGTTGGCAGTGTTTTTGAACAGCGATATGGCAAAGAACAGCACGATCAGCGCATAACCGATGCCGATCATCGCATTGTGCAGGCTTTGCATTACGCCCCATACCGCCCCGCCCTTAAAAGTTTGGGGGCTGGTTGTTACCAGCCCCCAAAGCTCTGTTAATTTGCCGTTCCAAGTGGAAAAGATATTGTTCAGATTTTCTACGATCCAGTTTTGATTCAAGGTTTCACCTTCTTTCCGGCAAAAGAAATGACCGCCTTGCCCGAAAGCAAAACGGTCATACATTCGATATTATTCTAAATACTGCGGCAGATTCCATGAGCCTCGCAAAACACGGTGAATCTCTACAATCTGCTGCACTTCTTGAACACGATAGAACACAAGATATTTATCGGCAACCAGTTTTCGATAGCTGGGGTCGTGTTCATATTCCTCACACATATTGGGCGTTGTGGACAGCCTTTCTATTCTTTCCCGAATTTCACGCAACACACGCGGTGCCGTCTTAGGGTAAAAGCCTGAAAGGTACTGTGCTATATCTGTCAGGTCCTGCACGGCAAGGGGCAGGTAGTTGATTTTATAGGCCATATTCCTTGCTCAGCGTCCCCCATACACTATCGTGATCCTGCCACTGTGTGTTCGGGTCAGCAGCCTGTCGCTTGGCTTTTGCCAGTTCCTCGGCCACATACCGCTGATGCAGGTATTCTTCATATTTGGCGTAGTCCTCAATATTGATGAGAACAGATTCTCCACGTCCCTGATTGGTAATGATTACATGATTGTGTTCTTTGATAATGCCAGAAATCTCAGCATAATGATTACGCAAATCACGCGATGGGCGAACAAATGTTTGCATCATAGTAGGCACCTCCTATTCATTAAGATTGTATCACAATTTGACTACAAGTACAAGTGCCATATGGCATTTTTCACAGAATCATATCCAGAATATCCTTGGCAAAGTAGATGATGACACCACCAAAGAAGGTCATAAAGCCCTGCGCACGCTGCCCGGCATCGTGGCTTTTGAGGGCGAGACCGATCTGCACAATGCCAAAACCCAGCAGAATGGCACCAATAGCTTTAATGGCACTGAACACAAAATCGCTCAGTGCATTGATGGTCGCCAGCGGGTCGTTGGCGGCAAAGGCGGGCATTGCCATGGTAAAGGCAAGGGCGGCCGTGGTGGCAGTGACCAGATAGATGCGTTTGATTTTGCGCTGGCGGGCATCGTTTTGGTCGGGCGTATTATAGTTTTCTTTCTTGTTCATTGTGAATTTCCTCCATGATTTTTTTGATTTCTTCGTACATTACATCGGTGATTGCGGGCTCGGTCAGTTCGGTCACAACATCGGGCGATATGGTCTGTGCGGTTTGCGCATAGTCGTCCGGCATACGGTAAGGGGCGGCTCCGCCGTCCGGGGTGCGCTTTACATTGGGATGGCGCATCAAATCAAACTTGTGGTCTATAACCGGCGGTTCGCTGCGCAGCAGTACCAGACAGTCCCCATCATCCATGCGGCGGATCTCATCCGGGCTGCAAAGGTCGCGGGCGGTAAGCTGATAGCTGTCACTGCTGGAACCGCGGCTGCCGCGCCCGATGCTTTGGCTTTTGGTGCGTTCGGTCATCTTGCCGATGTACTTGGATAGCCATTCAAAGGTGGCATATTCGTTGCCGCCGAGGTATATCAGG
>UMIA01072425.1_pt1 | contig 16863 bp, 18 predicted proteins | sample 1965701 | NCBI WGS metagenome assembly UMIA01 (sample SAMEA4836113, study PRJEB28245) | human gut metagenome | biome: gut microbiome; material: fecal sample | place: Denmark | collected 2008 | reverse complement strand
TCTTCCCCATCGTGACGCTCATCATCATGGACGTGTTCCTGCAGAAGATGCGCCTGAAGAAGAACCGCAAGTGCCTTGTCATCGAGGAGGCATGGAAAGCCATCGCCTCGCCGCTGATGGCCGAGTACATCAAGTACCTATACAAGACAGCCCGAAAGTTCTGGGCGAGCGTGGGCGTAGTGACACAGGAGATACAGGACATCATCGGCAGTCCCATCGTGAAGGAAGCCATCATCAACAACTCCGACGTGGTGATGCTGCTCGACCAAAGCAAATTTCGTGAGCGATTCGACGAGATCAAGGCGATATTAGGATTGACGGATGTGGATTGCAAGAAGATATTCACTGTCAACCGCTTGGATAACAAGGAGGGAAGAAGTTTCTTCCGTGAGGTGTTTATCCGACGTGGATCGACGAGCGGAGTGTATGGTGTGGAGGAGCCGCACGAGTGCTATATGACCTACACCACCGAGCGAGCTGAGAAGGAGGCATTGAAACTCTATAAGCATGAACTGAAGTGCAGACATCAGGAGGCTATCGAGCGGTATTGCAGAGATTGGGATGCCAGTGGCATCGGGAAGTCGTTGGCATTTGCGCAGAAGGTCAATGAGGCGGGGCATGTGCTCAATTTGACGGACGATGGAGCCACTCGCCGCTGACACGGCGAGCACGGGGGCTGATTGATGGAAACGGAAATCCCGGAATAGACGTAAAGCCCAGATGCCCGAAAGCAAAACTTTCGGGAACGGTGGCTGGGTAGTATTTACGATTAGTAGTAAATACGATTAGTAGTGAATACTACCAATAGTAAATACTACAAGTAGTAAAGTAGTGGAATAGTAGAAACTGAAAGTAGTAAAAACGTAAAGTAGTGAAGCAATGAGACGTTTATACCTTATTATAATATATATGTGTCTTACACTTGTCGTGGGAAGGGTTCATGCGCAGTATTACAGCGTGAACTACGACAAGCAGATCGTTGCCGCCATGGCTGCCGCATTCGGTGCTGGAGCTATGGCAGAGAGCTATTATAACGAGCAGGTGGGCGAAATCTTGAAGCACTACAATGCCGCAGAGGTTGCCACTGCCGGCATCTTCGCTGCCAAGTTCTTGGAGCGCAAGGCATTCACCGACCTCGGCATTTGGAGCAGTAGCACGGAGAACTACTATTACCGCCGCATCCACAATATGGTGGCGAACAAGATTATGCCCAAGATATGGACGGTGGCAGGAATGATGCTGAAAAGTCCGCAGACCGCCCTCTACTGGGGCAGTTACCTGATGAAGATATGCGCCGACACAAAGTCGCTGTGTATGCAGTTTGAGAGTGTCGTGACCAACAGTAGCTTGACCTTTGCCGACATTCAGTTCTTGGAAATCAACCAAGAGATAGCCGCCATCCTCAAACTCTCGGAGATAGGCAATGTAGATTGGCAGCAGCTGTTGGATGACATCGCCAGTGTGCCCGGCAACTTCACCGTGGAGAACCTCACCGCCGACATCGAGACGCTTTACAATATGGGAGCATCGTTGGCGACGGCAGGTATCAACGGGGCATCAGGCGCACTCTTGCAGCAGAGTGCCTTCAACGACCTTTTCAATGGCAAGGTGAGTAAAATCATCGACATCTATGACAACTACCATGACCTCTATGAACAGGCAGAGAACGGCATCGGCAGCACACTCCTTAGTCTGGTGGGTGGCGAGGACAACGTGGCAGCCCTCTTCGACCTCTCCAACTACAACATCACCTCGTGGATGACAGACTATCTGAGCGAGACGCAGGGCAACTACTATACACAGCGTTGGTACATTGCCCGACGAGACCAAGGCAGCGTAAGCCTCTGTGACTACTATCCGCCGACCGATGACAACAGTATTCTGAACGGTGACCATTGGTATCGTATCAACACCTCCGACCCCAACTTCTACCCTAACAGCACGCAGCGAGAGCAGATACTGGCCAACTCGGAGAACCATGCCGGATGGAGCCGCAGCCGTGTGCAGCAGCTCAACGCCCAGAGCGACGGCTTCACCTATACGATGAACTATTGGATGTCGTCGTACATCATCAGCCGTGGCGGCAAGCAGACCAAGAAGGCCTACGCCTACGAGATACACGTTACCAAGAGCTGGAACAACGTGGAAGAGGTGTATGAGGATGTCTTCGACTCCTACAGCATGGACTTGAATACCTTCAAGCGTCAGTTGCAGGCACGTCTCTCGGAGTATAACGACAACGAGGAGGGCTATGTCTATTACATCGGCAGTGACGCACGCCGTTACTATCAAGCCACCGATGCCGCCAAACTGAAGGGCGTGGAGAGCGTGACCATCAGCGTCACCTGTTCGGACGGTGTCACCCTCGGACAGGGCAGCACGCAGTACAAGTGCCGTGAGTGCGGCGGTTCGCTCAATGCCCACAGCAAGGAATGCGCCATGAGGACAAGCGTATCAGAAAATAATCTCGACCTATCGGAACTGGACGAGAAGGAACGTGAGGCGAATAGCAAGATAGCCCTGTTGGAGGCGCAGATAAGCCAGTTGGAGACAGAGAACAGGAACCTGCTCACGCAGATAGCCAATGCCTCTGTGGAGGAAGCCCCTGCCTTGCGGCAGCAACATAATGTCAACAAGACGAAGATAGACAACCTGAAGAAGGAATTGGCGACATGGCAGCAGCAGTTGGCAGACATACAGAATGCCAAGAGCGAGGCGGCTAACGACAATGCCACCTCCACCGATGACTACTACCGCATCCCTGCCATCATGCAGGATGTGAAGTCAGCCTACAATCTCACGTGGCAAGGTGCCGGTTCGTGGAACGGCTACACCTACGTCCGAACTGCCACCATGCCCAACATCAACGGCATTATCACCTTCAAGGCGACACTGTCCATTGCAAGGAAGCCCAAGTACTTCCTTGGCATCAAGATACACCGTGCGATACTGCAAATATCGTGGGAGCTGACCTCGGAATACACCGACACACAGGTGGTGGATGTGCTGACCCTTGACCCGAATGCCTCTGACGAGGAGAAGACGAGGCAGGTGAACAGCCGTATCTCGGAGATAGCCCAGGAGTTCCCGTCGTGCAGCATCACCACAGAATATGCCAAGAGCGAGGCAACCCAGACCGCCGACAATGACGATGTAATACACCTGCTCTGGTCGAGCGACCGTCTGGAGATAGCCCGTGAAGTAGATAGCCGTATCACCAAGATTTACGCCGACTTGGTATCATTAGAAAAAATGATGCACTACAAGCGCAGCATCATTGACGTGCTGAAGGACATTCTTCCTTCAATCGACGCAGACCAAGGTCGCAGAAGGACACTCATTGAAGAGTGCTACGAGCGATGGAGAGAGAATGCAGACCCTAACAGAGGGAATGGTGAAGATAACGAGAACGAAAACTGAGGGAGGAACGGAGAATGAGACATACCATCATCATAGCTCTCCTGCTGATTACCCTCTTCCCCAATACAGCCTTGGCGCAATGGGGATTCGATGCGGTATCGGTGGAAGCATACATCAACGACCACAAGAAGCAGCGCAGCCTCTTGCTGGCACGCAGCACTTTGGAGTACAGCAATCAACTGCTGCATGAATACAGCAGTGAAGAGGTGGGCAAATACAAGGAACTGAATGTGGATTTGGACAAATACACCCGGGCCTTCGACATCATCGATGTGATGTACCAGTCGTTGCGCACGGTGCTGAACGTGAAGAGCACCTACCAGACGGTGAGCGACCGCATCAGTGACTACAAGAACCTGTTGGAGGACTTCAATGATAAGGTCATCAAGCGGAAACACATCGAACTGGCTGACACGATGCTCATCAGCATCAACAAGAAAGCCATCGACAACATATACAACGAAGGAAGCCAACTCTACCATAGCGTCAACGACCTCGTGTTGTATGCCACAGGAGCGGCAGCCTGTTCAACTTCCGACCTGCTGATGGTGTTGGACAATATCAACAATTCGTTGGACCTGATAGAAAAACATCTGAACCAAGCCTACTTCCAGACATGGCGGTATGTGCAGCTGCGCATGGGCTATTGGAAGGAGAAGGTGTATCGGACGAGGACGAAGGAAGAGATACTGGAAGATGCCTTCAGCCGATGGAAAGTGGCAGGAAAACTTGACTATTGACGGATTGTAAACAAAAGAAGAACGGACATGAAGAAGACAATGATACTCATCATGGCGGTAGCAACCACCATCAAAGCCACAGCCCAGAGCGTGACCTACAACCACGACTCCTCCAAGCAGAACCAGATAACGGTGATGGAGACAGGTGGCGGTTCTCTCACCCCTGAGTTCTATTATTGGCTGTTACATAACAACTATAAGAAGACAGCGGCAGAGAAGAACAAGTTAGGTTTCCGCACTCTTGCCGGCATCAACCTCTACAACCAAGTAGATGATGCGGAGAAGATAGACTCTGCCCTCACCAAGCGTGCTGAGGTGGAAGCCTTGAACGTAGCCGACCGACAGATAGACCTCGCCTGGCTTGCCGAAAGCAGCAAGATCAACGGTCAGTTGGACAAGATGAAGGCGAACATAGACCATATCATCCCTACAGGAGGCACCATCAACGACAAGCGTCGGTGGGAGGAACTGTACAATATGTACCAGTGTGCCGTGAAAGCCACCAAGGATGCCTATATGCCCAATGCACAGAGAAAGCGGCAGTATCTTAGCATCTATGCCGACCTGACGACACAGAACGAGACACTACTGAAATACCTTGTGCAGCTCAACACCCAAAGCCAGACTACCGCCCTCTTGGCAGCCACCAACGACCGTGTAGTACATAAAGGCAGCATCATCAGCGATGCCAAGAGCCGTTGGCAGGAAAACATGAAGGGCGTGAGGAGCTCGACAGGCACTGACGGCGATGATGCCAACAGCGGTGAGGGTGAAGAAAGTGTGAACAGATAGAAATAAGGGAAGAGAAGAAATAATCACAAAACAGCATAGAGATATGAACGATATTCAGATTTTCAACAACGAGGAATTTGGAGCAGTCCGAACCACAGGAACACCAGAGCAACCCTTGTTCTGTTTGGCTGATGTGGCAAGAGTTCTTGGACTAAAAACCAGCAAGTTGGTACAACGACTTTCGGATGATGTACTTTCAAAGTACCCCATCTCGGATAGTCTTGGAAGAGAACAGGTTACAAACTTTATCAATGAAGACGGACTGTATGATGTCATCCTTGACAGTCGCAAACCCGAAGCCAAACGTTTCCGCAAGTGGGTGACATCGGAGGTGCTCCCCTCTATCCGCAAGCATGGTGCCTATATGACACAGCAGACCATCGAGAAGGCATTGGCAGAGCCAGACTTCCTGATACGGTTAGCAGTCAATCTGAAGGAAGAACGACAAAAGCGTCTGCTTGTCGAACAGGAGTGTGAACACCAAAGGACACGCATCGTTGAGTTGGGATCCAAGGTGGATGACCTGCAACAGGAGGTGACGGAGATGAAGGACAAGGTGAGTTACCTTGACATCATCCTTGCCACGAAGAGCAGTGTCCTGGTCACACAGATAGCACAGGACTATGGCGAGTCGTCCATCCGCTTCAACCGACGTCTGAAGGAGATGAACATCCAGTATCAGCGTGGCAAGCAGTGGATTCTGTATGCCGACTACAAGGACTGCGGTTATGTGACCAGCGAGACCTACCTCATTAAACACAAGGACGGTACGGAGGATGTGCGCATGAACACCAAATGGACACAGAAAGGTCGCCGCTTCCTCTATGAGAAACTGAAGAGCGTGGGAGTCATTCCTGTTATCGAAAGAACATAAAATAAAGAAATAGCTATGGAATCAATATCAAAAATACAGTTACGTCTCTATGCCGCCAAGAGGAAAAACGGCAAGTGGCAGTTGGAGATGTCAAGGATGCCGAAGCGAATCAGCGTTATCGGCAGGACACCCATCGTTGATGAGCATTATATGCCATCTGATTTAGAGGTAGTTTCAATGTCAAAGCTTCACAAATATGTCGGAAGTTACTACGGCAAGATTGTGAAGACCCTCAAAGAGGAAGGCATCATCACCAAGGAATATGGAATGTGGAAACTGCGTGAAGACCTTCAGGACAAGGGCATTGCGGTATATGTCACAGGCAGGATGCGCTGCTTCTACCACTTCTATCTGTCATGGACACCGAAAGGCATAGAGTTTATCAAAGAGATTATCAACAATAGAACCAGGCACTGATGGCAGACAACATACTCAGCGATTTCGGCATCAACATCCTCGAAGAGGAGATTGACGATGTGATATTCCAGACCAACGAGTTCCTGACCGATGCCACCTTCACAGGCTCACAAGGGCCGTTCTGGTGGATCCTCCAAATGTGTATGGCATTGGCGGCACTGTTCTCTATCATCGTGGCGGCAAGCATGGCCTACAAGATGATGGTGAAGAACGAACCGTTGGACGTGATGAAACTGTTCAAGCCCTTGGTGGTGAGCATCATCCTCTGTTGGTGGTACCCACCTGCTGACACAGGCATGACCAACAGCGGCAGCAGCTGGTGCGTATTGGATTTTCTATCCTATATTCCCAATTGCATCGGCAGTTACACCCACGACCTCTATGAGGCAGAGGCGACCCAAATTTCCGACAAGTTTGAGGAGGTGCAGCAGTTGGTATATGTCAGGGACTCGATGTACACTGACCTCCAGGCACAGGCAGACGTGGCGCATAAGGGCACATCAGACCCCAACCTGATAGAGGCGACGATGGAGCAGACGGGCGTGGACGAAGTGACCAACATGGAGAAGGATGCCAGCAAACTGTGGTTCACCTCACTGACGGCAGGGGCCGTGGTGGGCATCGACAAGATAGTGATGCTGATAGCCCTGATCGTGTTCCGCATCGGTTGGTGGGCGACGATATACTGTCAGCAGATATTGCTCGGAATGCTCACTATATTCGGTCCAATACAATGGGCATTTTCGTTGCTGCCCAAGTGGGAAGGAGCGTGGGCGAAGTGGCTAACCCGTTATTTGACAGTTCATTTCTACGGAGCCATGCTCTACTTCGTCGGTTTCTACGTCCTGTTGCTGTTTGATATTGTGCTCTGCATACAGGTAGAGAACCTGACGGCCATCACCGCCAGTGAGCAGACGATGGCAGCCTATCTGCAAAACTCGTTCTTCTCGGCAGGCTATCTGATGGCAGCGAGCATCGTGGCGTTGAAATGCCTGAACCTCGTGCCCGACCTTGCGGCATGGATGATACCAGAGGGCGACACCGCCTTCTCAACCCGAAACTTCGGCGAGGGCGTGGCACAACAAGCCAAGATGACGGCTACGGGAACCATGGCGACCGTGATGAGATAACATGTGAGTGTGCGGTGAGTCACCGCACCTCCTATTGAAACAAATAAAAGTAACCATCAAGAAAAATGAAAGCAAAAAATGAAATTGAGCGTTGGCTCAAAGATGAGAAATTCATGGCGTTTGCCAACAAGCGTGCAAAGGAAGAGTTTTTCAATTCCGAAAACAACTACATCGACCCACAGTATGAGGAGATGGCAGAAGGCTTTGAGGATAACGACGAGTATGTAGTGCCTATGGTAGATTACCTGAGTTATCGCTTGCATCGTGCCAAAATCTACAGAAATCGACGGAGACGTGAACGTGACATCTGGTGGGTGTGGATCCAACTGAAATACGAAGGCATCTACGTAGAGGCTTGCATCAAGTATTACGCCAAACTGGTGGAAGAAGTTGAGAAGGACATATACACCATCCTGCACCGTGAATATGTGAGAATGAAGAGAAATCAGACCTCAAACAAGCAGTAACGTATGGTAATCAAGAACTTAGAAAACAAAATCAAGCTGGTGGGCATCATCTGCTCTGCGTTCCTCATGGGCTGCATCATCATCTCGGTGTCGAGCATCTGGACGGCGCGCTGCATGGTGACGGACGCGCAGCAAAAGGTGTATGTATTGGACGGCAACGTGCCCATACTGGTGAACCGCACCACGATGGAGGAAACGCTGGATGTGGAGGCAAAGAGCCATATCGAGATGTTCCACCACTATCTTTATATGTGTTTTTCATAAGAATCAACAGCAAGCGAAAGGAATATATAAATGCTATATATCAGTGTTTTACACAAGCTATGCAAAAGAATAATGGATTCCTATTTTCGCTAAACAGGGTTAATTTTGTTACTTTATTTGCTACTATTTTGTTACTTTGAAATTATATTTGTAATTTTGCAGTTGGAAAATGACTGTATAGTAACAAATAAAACTTCACATGAGTGCTGCAAAATCTCATATAACGCTTAAATACAAGGAGATGGAAAACGGAAAGAAGTCCATCTACCTTGACTATTACAAGGACGGTAAGCGCATCCGCGAAACCATCCGTCTCTATTTGTTACCCGAAACTTCCAAGAAAAACATTAGTGCGAACAAGAAGACAATGAAAGAGGCCGAAGCCGTCCGTGCCGCAAAAGAAAATGAATTGCTCGCCGCTCGTTTCGGCATAGAAACCAAAGAACCGTCAGGCATGAGCATAGGCGAGGCCATTGACGAATACGAAAAAATTATTTCCTCGAAAGGTGACGCTTCTACCGCCACAAACATAAGAGGCATAAAAAAGGCCGTGGCTGCTTATCGTGGGTTAGACACGAAAGTGGTTGACATTAACGAAGATTATTGCGATGGACTGGTTGACTTCCTGCACAAGGACTATGCCGGACAGTTCGGGAAAATCAGCATGACAACGGCAAGGGCTTACATTTATCTTTTCAGCAGCACACTCAACAACGCAGTCACCAATGGGATTATCGGTGTGAATCCTCTCCGTTTCGTGAACATTCACGGGCGCATCACAAGGGAACGTCCGCTGAAAAAGTTCTTGACCGTGGATGAAATAAAGGTTTTGGTGAATACCCCATGCCCCGTAATGTCAAGACCGCAAGTCAAACAGGCTTTCATGTTGAGCGTCTTCACATATCTGTCCTTTGCCGATGTCCTCTCACTCAAATGGAAAGACATAAAGACGAACGAAGGCAAAACAGCCATTGAAGTACATTCAAGAAAATCATCCATCCCGTTGACCGACATATCAATGCGGTGGCTACCCGAAACGGCAAGTCGTCGTGGACTGGTATTCAAAGGATTGCCGAAGAGCACGGAAATATTGAACATCCTACATCTTTGGGGCGAGAAAGCCGGGCTGAAACAACCGCTTAATTTCAGACTTGCGCAAAACACCTTTATATATCTATTGCTCACCACCGGTACCGACATTGGAACTGTCTGTTGTATGCTTGGGCTGACACCTAAGACAATGAGGGGGTATATGAAGATGATTACCGCCAATCAGCAACAGGAAAGTGAAACAGCACCAGTTATACCTGTCGAATAATAAACAAAATAAATAAAACACCATGCCCAGACCAAAGAAAGTAATCAAGGCGAAAGAGCCTGTCCGCATCCGTTTCAAGGAATTACAGAACGGCAACAAGTCAATCTATCTTGATATTTACCGTAACGGGAAGCGGACGTATGAGTTCCTGAAACTCTATCTTGTCCCGGAACTTGATCCTGCCAGCCGTGCCATGAACCAGCACAACATGACATTGGCGAACAAGATTAAGGCAGACCGCATCATAGAACTGACCAATAATGAAAAAGGCGTTTCCAATATCATGTTGCGTGGACGTATCAAGTTGTCCGAACTGCTTGACCTTTATGCAAGGTGGCTGGAGGACAATGGCAAGCATACCACGATACGCAGTGTAAACTCCATACGAAAAGCGACATCCCAGTTCCGAGGTGACGTTTCCCTCAGGATGATAGACAAGGACTATTGCATGGCTTTCATGAATTTCCTTCGGAACGATTACAAGGCAAGGACGAACCGCCCCATTACCACGACCACCGCTGCCGGGTATGTCACCGTGCTCAGTGCCATGCTGAACTGGGCAGTACGGAATGACTATCTGTCCGAGAATCCTTTCACGCACATAGCCGCAGCCGACCGCATCCACCGCCCTGAAAGCAAGCGTGAGTTCCTGCATATAGATGAATTGAAGAAACTGATAGCAACGGAGTGTCCCACCCGTCCCGCCGTCAAGCAGGCTTTCCTATTCTCCTGCTACTGCGCCCTGCGTATCAGCGATGTTGTCAGCCTGACATGGGGCGACATCCACAAGGACGGCGACCAGTGGAGGGTGTTCACAGTAATGGAAAAGACAAAGGACCCTATATATCTGCCGTTATCCCAACAAGCTATGAAGTGGCTGCCGGAGCGTGGCGATGCAAAGGATGAAGACAAGGTTTTCGACCTTCCCTCAGAGAGCCGTATCTGCATAATCCTTGACAAATGGGCGAAAGCGGCAGGCATAACCAAGCATGTGACCTATCACGTGAGCCGCCACAGCTTCGCAACGATGATGCTGACCCTTGACGTTGACATTTATACCACGAGCAAGCTGCTCGGACACAAGAACATTGCCACCACGCAGATATACGCGAAGATTATCGACCAGAAGAAAGACGAGGCGGTCAACCGTGTCAATGACATTTTCAAAGACTAACACTTATATATGCGATGAAACGAATCTCCGACAATTTCCTTACGATGCTATTGCCGCTTACAGTGGTAGCCGCAACCGCATTCAGCATAGTTGCCGCCGTCGCTTTCCGCATGGGAGCGACCACGGCAGGGTTTGTGTTTTCCACCCTGTCCATAGCCGGGTGGATCGGACTGGTAGCCGAGTTTTTCCTCCTGTACGACATCATCATAGACAAGTGGCTCTCCAAAGACCGTTCCGTCCTGACCGCCTCGTGGTTTGTGCTTTCGCTGTTGCTTGCTTTCGTCTTTACACCGGACAAGCGCATGGACTGGAGCACGTGCATTGTCATGGCCTCACTCTTTGCCGTGTTTTTTCTTTTGCCCTGCATCATCGGGATGGCATACGGCAGACAGATAAAATCATGGTTGCGGCAAAGGTGGGACAGCCTTGTCCCAAAGAAGCGGCAGCACACGGATGAAGCAGGGGAAAAGCAAATCGAAGCCGTGCTTTCAGCGTCCACGCCACCTGTCACAATGAAGCAGGAGGATGAAATCAGGCATTATGACAGCCTTGTCTCAAAGGTGCAGCCGGAACAGATAAGGAGACTGCCCGAATCATTGCAGACCAACGACGCGCTGTTCCTGCTGGTGCTGTTCCGTGAGGACGGTTATCTTGACACGGACTTCCGGCCGCTGATGAAAAAGGAGGATGACGAAATCAACCAAACGCTCTATGCCTATATCGCCAGTGCCCTTTGCGCAGCCCTGAAAATCAGGAAAGGCAAATGGGTCATCTTCGAGAAGTTCTGGCCGCTCAACAACGGCGCACAGCTGGCAAGCAACTTCAAGACCGCCTACAGGGACAACCCGTCCGAACACCAGAGGCATATCGCCAAACTGCTGCGCAAAGCGACTCGCCTTCGTCCGAAGCTCGACACCTACGACCTTGAAGAGTTCAAGAAGGTCTGACCTGCATTATCCGTACAATCCTCTTCCTTGTTCCCGTCACCGTAACCCGATGGCGGGATTTTTTATGCCCGTCCGTGAACAGGCCTTTTTCTTTCCGCGCTTATAAGTTGCCTTGTGCGGACAATCCGGGATTATGGAGGGTTTATAGTTCCCTTATACTTCGTTTCTGCCCCGTTTATAGTTGCATTTATAATTCGCAAGGTTCTATGTTTGTGCCATTTATAGTGATTGCTCCGGTAAAAATCCGCCATACCTTTGCACTGTCGCCACGACAAAGGCGAAGCAGATTATTCACTAAAATATACGCACATGACAGAGCAAAGAAAACTTTTAAGCACTAAAGAGGCGGCCGAGTATTGCGGCTTCAAGCTCTCCTATTTCCGAAAACTGATGATGCGCCGGGCCATCCCGATGTACAAACCGACAGGCAAACTGTGCTTCTTCAAGAAAGAGGATCTGGACGCTTTCCTCACGGGTGTCCGTATCTCCTCACAGGAAGAAATCGCGGAGGAAGCCAACCGCTACATCGCAGGACGGAAGTAAACAATCTTTTTATTCACATCAAAAAACAAACGTAGTATGGAACAGAACAGGAACATGGAACAGGGCGGCACAGCCGCAGCCGTTCCGGCAGAGAAGAAGAACGAGAACCGTAAACGCGAGGTGAGCGGTAAGGACGCACAAATCATCCGTGCGTTCTTGGAGAGCGTAGGCATCTACGAGGCGGACGCCTTGCGCGTGAGCATCGCCATCGCCGACGTCAAGATGACGGCAGAAAACATTTCAGCGGACGACCGCCTTGCGCTCAACCGCTATCTCAACAGCAGTACGGACAACGACCGTATGACGGCAGACAACACACAGGGACATCGGCTGAACCGTGCATTCGGATTACTGGAACGTGTGTCGGAGTTCTGCGACAAGCAGCAACTGGTGACGGTAAACAGGGCATTGCTTTCCATTGCAGTAAACGCGGAGGACATCAACCGTGCCGTGTCAAGCCTTGACAGGCGTCCGGCATCCGTACAACCGACACAGGCAAACACCGGAAACAACGGAGCTGGCAAGTAACCGTATGCAAAAGATAGAAAGGCATTTAACCTGCGTTCATACAACCTCTTTTTTCTTCCCTTCTTTCAAGATTGGAACAATTTAGAGTATCGCACGAGCAGCCGTTGCCCTTTTTCATCTGACACACGATTATGGGAAAATGAAGCCGTGCAGGGTACAACAAAAAGATAAATTGGTATTTCCATACCGGTTCCTGCACGGTTTTATTCTTTTCCAAAAGCAAAAATATCACACTTATAAAGACAAAGTTTTATGGACAAGGAAACATACAGATTCATGTACCCGGCAGGTATCGCATCCCTGTCATTAGTTTTTTCTCAGAAGGCATTGCAATGGCTATGCGGGACAACGACAGATGATGGCGGCAGGGAAACAGTAAACTTCATATTGTTTGGCGACCTGTTGGCGAGAATGGCACTTACAGCCGGAGAGGGCAAGGGATTCAGAAGACCGCTCACGCTTTCCGCAGGTCAGGCGCAGTATTCCGAAGAACAGCTTTCCACGCTATGGAACATGGGCAGGAAGCGCATACGCAACCTGCTGGGCTCACTCACGGACATGGGGCTTATCGACACTTGCCGTTCAAGGGTGGCATCCGTGATGACCTTCCCGTGCGTCCGTGGGTGGAAAACAGCGGATGGAGATTGCATAACCAACCCATTTGCCTATGAACAGAGGGAATAGTAAGAGCCGAATAACAGCCGGGGAAACAGCCGAACCGACAATAGCAGGGCAAACAACACCCTTACTGTTGTTCCACAGTCCGGCAATAAGCGGCATCCGTCCCGTGCAGGAAGTGGCAGACAGACGGGAGGAGTGGCATGGAGCGATAGCGTTGAGTTGCGAGATATGCCGAGGTATTACCGCCTTCGGACGGTATTACCACGACGCTCTCGCAACGCCCCGAAAGGTCGTTGTCCCAGCCGCTCGCAGGCTCGCACCTTCCCTTTTTTAGATACCGTTTCACTACAATTTCAAGGACACCAGTTATATGAAACACGAAGATACTTCCAATCAGGAATCCGGGCAGGAAAAGCCCGTTATAAGGCGTGACAAGGTGGTGGTCACCAAGGTCACGAAGCAGGAACTCTCGCAGATAAAAAGCACCGCCGGGCAGTGCGGCATGACACGCAGCGACTTCATACGAGCAAGAGCACTCAACTACCGACCGAGACAGCGGCTTTCCGTTACGGAGGTGGACGGTCTGCGGCAGCTTGCGGCTTGCAGGACGGACATGGTGAACTTCGCCAACGCCCTGCATGGGCTGAACGATGACGAGAAGGTACGTCTTTTCCACCATCAGCCCACCATGCTTGAATGGTACGAGAAAGTAGCGCGGGTGACAGACCGTGTCACCGACTTCCTGCAGTCCGCGCAGAAGGCGAACAGCTATCCGGCAGGGACAACGGACGAAGAGACAGAGGAGGATGCCGTATGATAGCCAAGGCAAAATCCATCAGTCACGGCATCAGGGCGATGCTGTACGTGTCGGGCGAATCGAGGAACAAGAAACATCCCGAAAAGATAACGCGCATCTGCGACAACTTCATGCCGCAGGGCATGGACGCTTCAGGTATCTGGACGGAAATGAAGTTCGCCACCATGGATCGCCCCGACATCAAGAACAAAGTCATACGCTTGGAGATAAGCCCGGCAATGGAGCATACCGAAGATTTCACGGTCGAAGACTGGCAGCAGCTGTGGAACGATTTCGCGGCGGCTTTCGACAATCAGGAAATCCTGAATGATGACGGCGAGGTCATTTCTGTGCCGACCAACATATCGGGCAGCAAGTCCTCCGTGTGGCTGCACAGGGAATCAGACAGCGGCATACCTCACCTCCATGCCGTCGTGTGCAGGATTGACGAGAACGGGGACATCAACAACGACCATGCCATCCACATCCGCGCACATCGGGCGGCGGAGAAAATTGCCCTGCAAAGGGGATGGATAACATCCCGGCACATACATGAAAGCCGTATTCCGCAAGTTAGCGAGGACTGCATGGAGGCTTTGCGTGAACTGGACGAATGGTCTTGGAAGGGCTATGCGGAGAAACTTGCCGCCAGAGGCTACGAGCTGTATCTGCGCAAGGACAATGAAGGTATAATACGCGGCTATGTGCTTCATAAGGGCAGTTCGAGGTTCAAGGGCTCGGAACTTGGAAAGGGACGCAACTTGACCGCATCCCGTATCGAGCGGACTTGGGAGAAATTGCATCTTGGACAGGCTGAACAGGAAAGTCCGACACCGAAACAGCCTGTTGTAACGCCCCCGGAGTCGTCTGTTCACACCGAAGTCGGACAGAGGCCACAGACCAATGCCGGACGGAACAATCCGATTTATGAGGACTACAAGGAGTGGCAGCCCGACCGCCTGCGCACGGAGTTCGGGCATGATGGAAAGAATTACGACCGCTATATCCCCGAAAAGGTGCTTGACTGTCTGAATGACGAGTTCGATTTCCGGGAGCTGGCCAACTGGCAGGCTTTGCAGAATCTGGCGATTGCCTTTTTTACGCTTGTCGCTTCTCCTTACGGGGAGGTTTCCGGCGGTGGCGGAGGCGGCTCACAGTCCGACCTCAAATGGGGGCGTGACCCGGAAGAGGACGAGATAGAGTTTGCCCGCCGTTGTGCGCGTGAGGCTTCGCACAGGATAGGCAGACAAATGAAATCAGGAATGAAACGTAAATGACAAACCTAAAAAACATCAGTGACAATGAGACAACCCGATACGTCCGCCCTACGTGAGCGGCTTAACAATTATACACCCGGACAGGAACTGGAACAGGACAAGCAGGAACTTGAAGGGCTGCTTCAAGAAGTGAGTGACCAAATTTTTGCCATGCGCAATTTGCTCAAGGAAATCAATAAACTCAAGGAAGAACTGCACGGCATACACGGAAGCCTGATGCACACGGTCAAACGGGAGCGGGCGGCTTTCAATGCTTTGGACGCGGCCAAGGACAGTGCGGACAACATTGTGAATGGTATCTGCAACGCCATTGTAAAAGCGGAACGGCATACCATCATCCAAGCCACAGTCGGCACGGATGAACTGGAAAGGGTAAACCAATGTTCTGCAGCTCACATCAAGGCAGAGGAAGAACTTTTGGAAAGGCACAGGAACAAGTTAGCCAGACACCTCCGCGACAACGAAGGTGTCTGGCTTTCCGACCGATGGCTCAAAATTCTGTTCGTCGTGCAGTTACTTTGTTACCTTGCGGTGGTATTATGGGCATTGTGTAAGAGGTAAGATGTACTCCTATTTTCCCAATGATTTGAACATTTTACTAATGCAACGCTTCTTTTGTTCCATATTGGGATGGACATAGAGGTTGAGCGTGGTTGAAATGTTGGAGTGTCCTAACAGAACACTCACTGTTTTATAGTCACACCCGGCCTCAATGCAGCGTGTGGCAAAACTGTGGCGCAGCCCGTGGTATTTCAATTTTGGAATGCCGAGTTTGGTCATCAATTTGTTGTAGTAGTTGCGGTATGTGCGTGGTTCTGTAGGGTGCTCGTCATTGGTAAGCACATAGAAATCATCATTGACAACCTTTTTTAACGGTTTAATCATTGTGAGTAATTCTTTGCTCATAGGTATTGCACGGCAAGAGTTTTGGGTCTTGGGTGTGTTGATGACAAGTTCCGTGTGCTTCTTCTCTCCATCAATGATATAGATGCGTTCAATAGTACGACTGACGGTTATAGTGCCGTCAGCCACATTGACATCGCTCCATTTCAAAGCACATATTTCCCCGATGCGTAGCCCTGTGCTAAGGCTGATATAAATGCCAAGCCCTGTAAAGGTGAAATGACTCTGGATATAGTTCAGAATTGCCCTATGATGGGCTACAGACAGCACTTCCAGTTCCTTATTTGCAGAGGCCGTTGGGTACTTTATATCCCATTCGTAATAATTCATCCATTCATTCTTGACCCCGTACTTCATCACCATTTTTAGGACTATCAGAATGTCCTTGACGGATTTGATGCTCAATCCTTTTTCCAACTTTTGCAGGACGAAAGCCTGCACTTCCTTTTCATGGAGCGAATCACTATCCCCGAAACAAGGAATAATGTGGTTCTCCAAGATTAACACATAAGCCGCCATTGTGGACCGCTTCACATAGGGTCGCTTGTACTCTTTCCAAGCTACCGAAATTTCTCTAATTGTCTTGTTACTCATGTTGTTCATTTAATGATAAGTCTCTATAATTAGAGAAATATAATGAGCGATGTTCCCC
>UMIA01092653.1_pt1 | contig 16898 bp, 20 predicted proteins | sample 1965701 | NCBI WGS metagenome assembly UMIA01 (sample SAMEA4836113, study PRJEB28245) | human gut metagenome | biome: gut microbiome; material: fecal sample | place: Denmark | collected 2008 | reverse complement strand
GCTAACACAAAATATCAAGTTGCAAACGATAAATTTTTGGAAGCTAAGGAATACGCAGATAAATTAATTTCTATCTGTAAAGCTTTTGAAATGAAAGCTCAACTACTACAAACATTCTCATCCAATATCAGAAAAGAGTGAACACTATTTATTAATCGCATAAAATTATTATTTATTATGAATGTTATTCAGAACTTACTTACTAAAGAAGCTGCATTAAGAGTATCTCAGAATATTCCCGGGATTCCAACTGAAGATCGAATCCTTTTAGCAGTACCCAAAGATGATGCAAGAACTGCCAGTGGGATAATCATTCCTGGTAAACCCGAGGATTATCCCAGAAAAGGGGTAATCGTAAAAATGGGATTAATGGAGCAGGACAGAAAGATCAATAAACATTTAGAAATTGGTCAAATCGTTACTTATGGGAATTACGCTGGAAAGGATATTTCTTTCGATAATGGATATTCTTTAGAATCTGTTAAATTTGTGGTACTCTCAATTGAAGAGGTTATCTATATAGAACAAAACAATCATTAATATTTTGATATATCATGAAGAAAGTAAAAACAGAAAAGAAAGGTCTTTCCATGAGGGAAAAACTTTTGGCTAGAAAAAAAGAGCTGGAGAGGAAAGGATCTGGTGGTGGAATGATTTATCCTAAAGAAGGAACCATTCGCTTCAGGATCAAGGATCCAGGTGAAGATTGCGAACTAGCTATCGAAATTATTCAGTTCTATCTGGGTCCAAAATTAGGTGGAGTAATCTCTCCAGCTACCTTCAACGAAGATTGCCCATTCATGGAGAAATACCTGGAACTAAAGGAAAGTAAGGATGAAGATGATAAACTTCTTGCAAAGAAACTGGTTCCAAAAAGAAAATATGTAATCGCAGTAGTTGCATATAAAGATGAAAAGGGAAAAGAAGTCGATGAACAGAACATTGATAAACCAATGTTAATCCCCAAACAAGCTTACCAGGATATCATTGATCTCTACTTGGATGAGGATGAATGGGGAGATATGACTTCCATCAAAAATGGATACGATTTGAAATTAACCCGTTCTGGTAAAGGTCAAATGGATACCACTTATACCATTTCACCATGTCAGAAAAAACCTCTGGATAAGAAATATGCTAAGCCAGTTAATCTTGAGGAAATGGTAAGAAAACATATCCTTCCTTATGATGAACTAGAGGATAAATTAAACGAATTTCTTTGTGGTGGGGTTGATGACGATGATGATGATACTCCAAAAAAGAAAAAGAAATCCTTAAAGGACAAGGATAAGAAGAAAAAGAAAAAAGCTAAAGGCTTTGATATTTAAAAAATCCATATCACTCGTAATAAAGTTAAAGGGAGTATGCCTTCAATTGGGTTGCTCCCTTTTTTAATCTAAAACAAATCATCATACACTATGGCAAAGAAAGTAAAGATAGGGATAAAGGTCCCAACATCCAGCGAGCTTAATAGAAGGTATGGGAATTTATTAATTAATCCCAGTACACAAGAAAGACCCAAGTTATGGTTACCCTCAAGATTCTTAGCTTTAAATTATCAGTATGGTGGAGGAATCCCTTTTGGTAAGATACTGGAAGTCATGGGCCAAGAATCAAGTGGGAAAGCAGTTCCTTTGGATTCTCCAGTTTTAACCCCTACTGGATATAAATTAATGGGAGAATTATCTCTATCAGATAAAGTAATGGACCCAGTTTCTGGGGATCCAATCTCCATTATTGGAATATACCCTCAAGGGTTAAAACGAGTATACAAGGTTACATTTAGAGATGGTGCTTCAGCAGAATGCTCAGAGGATCATTTATGGGAAGTACAATTCAGATCTCACAATCAGTATAAGTCTCAAGTATTAACCCTAAAAGAGATTTTAGAAAAAGGGTACAGAACAAAAAGGGCTTCTGGTAAAGGTAAATTTAAATATAAATATAACATACCAAGTACCATACCGTTAAACTTTGAAAAAAAAGAGTTACCCATTCATCCATATATATTGGGATACATATTAGGTGATGGAGGTTTAGGTAGAGCAAATTATATTATGTTTAATATTGGATTAGAAGATGCTGATTCATTTAAACATAATATTTCTAAGTTCCTTAAAGAAGGGGCTGAATTAGAAGATAAGGGCATCTATGAAAATCCATTTGGGAAAACTCATAGATTTATCTTAAAGGGGTATTCAAAGGAAATAAGATCCTTATGCTTAGAGGGGAAATTATCCTCAGATAAGTTTATCCCGGAAGATTACCTTTGGTCTTCAGTAGAAGATAGGAAGTACTTATTATCGGGATTACTTGATTCTGATGGTACTATTGGTGAACAGCACAATCGAGCAAAATACTCCTCACGATTTAAGTTCTCATCCACTTCTTCAAAGATGATAAAACAGTTAGTACAAGTAGTACGATCACTTGGGGGATTTATAACAGAACCAAAATCGAAGGTTCGAGAACGTCAGTTCGAGGGTTATGAAAAAAGAATTTCAAAGGAGATTAGAACTGGAGGTAGATTGCCATTTAATCCATTCATGTTAGAGAGAAAAAGAAAACAGTATCAAGTAAAAATAGAGAACCAAACCAAATCCGCTAATTATAGAAGGTCCATTATCGATATCTCATATATTGGTAAAAAAGAATGTCAATGTATAAAGGTAAGTTCTGAAAGAGGGTTATTCATGTTGAATGATTTCATTGTTACTCATAATACTCTGGTAGCTTATGACTTTGCATATTGTACTCAACAATTGGGAGGCCATGTTATTTGGGTTGATGCCGAGCAATCTTGGGATAATTCATGGGCAGAACAAAACGGAATAGAATTGGATAAAGTTACAATCATCAGTTCAACCGAGATAGAAACAATTTCTGATGCTATTGCCGATTTATCCATTCTATGGAGAAGCAAGTTAACTCATAATGAACCAATCCTTCTAGTAGTGGATTCTATAGCTGCTATGGACTGTACAGAAAACATTAATATAAAAATGACCGATGGTAAAGCCGAGATGGGGGGCAGAGCTAAGGCATTGTATAAAATGTTTAGGATCAGAACAGAACTTCTCTCTAAGCTGGGCATCACTCAAATTTATATCAATCAATTAAGGGTAGCTTTAAATGTGGGATTTGGTCAAGATAACACTACTTCAACTGGAGGGAAAGCTCTTGGATTCTATGCTTCTATCCGTTCTGCATTTTATGCTGGAAAACAAGTTACTAAAAAGGTAAAGGGTAAAGAAAGAAAGGTAGGGAAGTTAGTAAGTATACGCCCAATTAAGAATAAGGTATCACCCTTGAGGAATACAATCTCTAAAGCTCCCATATATTTCAATCCAAAATACGTTGAATATGTGGGTTTTGATAGATATCATGGATTTGCAGATATTCTGGTTGAAGAAGACGTATTGGAGAAAACCTCTGGAGGCATCTATAAGTATAAGGGAAAAACAGTTGCAAGAGGTGAAGAGAAATTTCAATCTGTAGTAGAAGAGGATGATAAGCTTAGAAGAAAATTGATTAAAGCTTGTGGAATAAACACTATCAGTGTTACCCAGAGTAAAATTGATGAGCTTGTAGAAAAGGGTATAAACCTCTTCCCAGTAGATGGAAATTTGGATTATGAATCTCAATCCGATGATTCAGAAGATGAAGAAGAGGAAGAAGAATTCGAAGATTAAAGTAGTGGTAGCCATTGTCCCAAAAGGGATGATGGTACCTTGCTTTCAAGTAGTATCTGCAGGCTCATTAAATAATCCCAGAGTTATATTTTTATATCAAGAATTACAATGAAAGAAGAAAGGATATTATTAGTCGATGGAAACAACTGCTTGATGAGAGCTCATTTCAAATTCAAGAATAAAGGGTTCTCAAATGGTAAGATTCCAACAAGTGCAGTATATGGGTTCTTTAAAATCCTATACTCAAACATTGTAAGGTTTAAAATCACTTCAGTAGTAGTATGTTTCGACTGTCATAGGTCTAAACTAAGGACTGATATGTACCCAGAGTATAAAGCTCATAGAAAAAGGATCTCAGAAGATTGGGATCAAATTTTCAAGGTACAGTTTCCCATTATTAAACGTATCTTAAGGAACTTAGGAATTGTTTATGTATGGGATAACAAAAGGATCAATGAAATGGAAAGTGATGATTACCTTGCATTGCTTTATCAAAAGAATTGCTTATCTCAAGTATACTTATTATCATCAGATGAAGATTTTGTTCAACTTCTAGCATTTCCAAATATCAAATTGATAAATCCTTCTAAAGATATGCTAGTAACACCTAAAAATTGTAAAGATGTATATGGGTATACACCAGAACAAGCAGTAGATATGAAAATCCTATGTGGAGACACATCTGATAACATTTCAGGAATAAAAGGGGTAGGTCCTAAAACTGCTTTAAAATTCTTAGAAGAATATGGAAGTATAAGGGAGTTCTTAAAATCCGATCAGAGGGATAAGAAATTCCCTAAATCCGAATTAGAACCCATATTCAAACGAAACCAACTGTTGATAGACCTGTTCTATTATCTAACAAAGGTTAATCCAGAAGTAATCCCATATCATGATAAAAAACATGCAATGGATAGGATTACCTTAAATGAGATATTTGAGAAATATCAACTCAAATCTTTCATGTCATCAGAATTTATGAAACCATTCAAACAATTAAAAACTTACAAATATGAAGAATAGAAGGATAGTAATCTGTGGGCCGGCGGGTACTGGGAAGAGTACTGTAGCCAGAGCTATTTCAGAGGAGTTTGGAATTAAATATGTTTCTGGGAGTTTATATGATTTAATGCCCAATCTCCCAAAAAATCATTATGATTTAAATACCAAGTATGATACCAATGAAAAACACAAAAGGAATTTCCAAATCCTAAACCTAAGGTATCATCAGTATATGGAATTAGAAGGTAGCTTTGTTACAGATCGTAGTCTGTATGATACTGCGGGTTATGAAATCCAAGAGAATTCCCTGGGACTCCCAACCTGTGAAACACATGATTTTATCGAAAAGATAAATGCTATCAATTATGATCTTATGTTAAAGGAAAAAGAGATAACCCATATTATTTTCATTCCTTACAAAAGGGATCAATTTGAAAGATGGGAGATAGAAAACGATGGCAAACGCATTACTAATAGATACTTTCAATACATGGTAAGTGCTTGTCAAACTTTGGTATTCAATGTCATTGGAGTAGAGCAATCTTTTGGCCAGCTTATCAGAAACATATTCAGTAAAAACAAAGTTGGTACTTTATTTGTACATGATACTAGCTGGGAAGTAGAGAAGGGATATGATCCAATCGATGGAATTAAACTCTTAGAATTAAATGAGATGGATCACAGTAAACGAATGAAAGCAATCAGAAAGTTTTTAAAATGAAAAAGGAAGTTATAGCATTAGCCTTTTCGGATATTCATCTAAATAATTGGACAAAGTTCAATCAAAATGGGAGTCGAACAGATTCCCATTTTTTGATTTTAGACAAAATTTTCAGAGAAGCAATAAAACAAAAGATCCCAGTTTTCTTTTGTGGGGATTTGGTACATACTCCAGAAACAATCAATATGGAGTTATATATTAAGATGTCTAAGCATTTCGATAAATATTCCAATGAGCCAAAGCTTCAAGTATTTGGGATCTCTGGTAATCATGAAATACCAAATTTGAACACATATGATCAAAGGTCATATTCTTTCTTAACAGCTCTTGATCTTCAATATCATTGGTTTCATTGTATGGATTGGAAAACTATCCAGTGGCCAACATTTGCATTGCATGGCATACCATATCTGGATCATAATATTGGTTTAAAGCAAGCATTAAAAGAAACAAAAGTAATTAAGGGTAAAAAGAATATCCTATTACTACATACTGATTATGCTGGAGCCCGAGATACAGATGGTAGAGAAGTTGGTTCTGTAGAAAACTTCGATAGAACATTACTCAGAAAGTTTGATTTGGTATTATGTGGACACATACATAAATTTCAGAAATTAGAGAAACATGTATACATGGTTGGAGCACCTTTACAACAAAGGTTCACAGATGAAGGAAACAAAATGGGTTATCTTAAGATATATTCTGATATGTCCATTGAGTTTGTTCATATTAAAGGATTGCCTAAGTTTAAGACAGTGGGCAGTGTGGAGGAAATTAAAGAGGACGGAAATTATTATAGAGTTCTCAAACCTAAGGCCTCTAATGATGAGTTCAGCTCAGAAAGCAAGGTTATACAGAAAAACTATTCGAAAGTTAAAGCAGGTAGACGATATCTTCGAATACAAGGTATCAAAGATCCCGAAAAGAAGAGACTTCTTATTGAAATACTTAAAAAGGCAGAGGAGGAAGAAGTATGATTAAATTCATGAACATGGAGATAAAAGGATTCTGTTCTATTCAGGATCTTAGTATAACATTGGGTACAGAAGGAATCCATCTGGTTAAAGGAAATAATGGTAGTGGGAAAGCACAACCTTTAACAGAGCCAGTTTTAACCGAAAAGGGATGGAAAAAAATGGGAGAATTAACTTTGAGGGACAGAGTGATAAATCCTGTTGATGGAAAGCCCATAAAGATATTAATGATTACAGATAGGGGGTCTCTACCCACATATCGAGTCTCATTTTCTGATGGTACTCATACAAGGTGTGCAGGGGATCATTTATGGTCTGTTTATACTAAAAAAGCTAGACATCATTTACGAACTTTTGATACTGAAACTTTATTAAAGTCTTACAAGAGAGAGAATCCATCCAACCCGGGAACTTTCATATATAGGTATGATATTCCAATAACTAAGCCCATAGATTTTGGAAGAACCTCAGACTTACCAATACACCCTTATGTTTTAGGGTTTATTCTGGGGGATGGGAGTATAACTGGGAGTAGGCCTACTGTACGTGTATCTACCAATTCAAAAGATTGGGAAGAGGTAGTAGGTAGGCTAAGGCAGTTTTTACCAAATCTCAATATGGTAAGAGAGGGTACAGAGATAAGAGGTACCATAAAACATTTCAGGATACATGGTTTAGGTGAACAATTAAAAGAGCTTGGATTATTAGGATGTAGGTCTAATAATAAATTTATTCCGGATATATACCTAAATGCTTCGATTGAAGACAGAAAATTACTTTTAGCTGGATTATTGGATACTGATGGGAGTACTCCATCTAGTAAGAAGAAAGCTAAAACTTGTATCAATTATTCCTCTACATCCCCATATTTAGCTAAACAAGTTGCTTATATATTAAGAAGCTTAGGTGAAGTTGCTTCTATAAAGGAGCGGGATAGAACTCCAGAGGGCAAAGCTGTAACCTACACAGTACATTGTAATATAACATTTAATCCTTATATGAGAGGGTATAAAAAAGCCATACTTAACAGTCACATGTTAACCTCTAAACGGAGAAATAGAAAAGTAAAGAAGATAATCGATATCTCTTATGTTGGGGATTTACCAGTTAGGTGTATAAAGGTAGGCTCTCCAGATGGCTTATATATTACCCGGGACTTTATTGTTACTCATAATTCCAGTTTCCTGAATGCTATCAGTTGGTGTTTATATGGTAAAACATTAAAAAACATAAAAGATGTAAATACCTTAGAATCCTGGAGACCCAATGATTATAAGGGTACAATGGTAAAAATCTTTTTTGAGAAAGATGGCTCAATACATCAGATAATACGATGTCAAGAATATAAAGGTAAAGTAGAAGAGGCTAAAGGAGGAAACAGATTACTCTATCTAATCGATGGAGCCCAAGTAAAAGAAAAATCCAAACCAAAGATTCAAGAACTTATCGAAAAAGATTTGGGTAGTAGCTTTAGGCTTTTCAAAAACACAATCACATTCGGTCAAAGACTCCAGCGTATAGCTGAATCATCTGGTCCTGATAAAAAGGCTTTGTTCGAAGAAGCTTTCGAAATAGGTTATATTACTGTAGCAAAGAACATTGCTATGGTAATGAAAAAAGAAACACAACAGAAATATGATGAAGCATACTATCGAGTTAAATCCATAACTGAAAGATATGAAGATGCAAGAAAAAGTTATGAAAAATTCCGAGATAGTGAAAGGAATTATAAAAAGATCTTCAGAGAACAGGTTGATCAGATCGAAAATAAAATTACATTGAGACATGAGAAACTTGTTAGATTGGAGAAAAAGTTCGACGAAAACCTGCTAACTAAGAGCTTAAAAAATTTGGACCATCTTAAGAGAGAGTTAACCAAACTTAAAAAGGAAGAACTTAATACCAATCAACAATTAACCAAAATCACAAGTAAAAAAGGGGTCCTGGAATTTATTGAATCCATCATGGGTTTATTACAGAAAGGGAAATACAAGGTTGCATATAATGACCTTAAAACCTTATCCTCACATTTCAAATCATCGGAAGAGATTAAGGATAAAAAATTTAAGACCCAGTCAAAAATCTACGATGTAGAATCTTTTTGTAGAGAACAAGAAGATATTAAAGATGATATTACTACTTTAAAGGGTGAAATTACTAACCTGATAAAAGAAAAGGGAAACTTAAGATTAGAGAGAATAAACATAATCTCACCTCAGTATCGAAAACAGAGAAAGGAATTAAAAGCTAAGTTAGAAAAACATCGTAAAAATTGTGAAACTCAGAAAAAGGCATTAGAAAACCTAAATTGGGTAATCAATGACCCATTAAGTAATTCTGGGATGAAAACTTTTATTTTCGATGCTTCATTAAAATCCTTGAACGATTGTTTGGATGATTACAGTAGTATAATCGGATTTAATATAAAGTTCACAGTAAACACAGAATCATCAAAAAGGGATTTTGTAACCTTAATCGATAAAGATGGCCAATTGCTTCAATACGAAGAATTATCCGGAGGTGAACAACAATTGGTAAATGTGGCTATGGCATTTGCATTACACTCTATCACAAGCGTATCATTGGGAATAAATTTACTTTTCTTGGATGAACTTTTCGAAAACTTAGATAAGGCAAATATCGAAATCGTAATGGACTTAGTGAAATATATAGGTAATGGGAAAAGCATTTATATAATCACTCACCAAGAGAATTTTTCAATCTCAGGTTCTAATACGATTAAGGTAAAAAAAGACAATGGTATTACCACTATAATCCCATAATACTTAAAATTCAATACCAAATGTCAGTGAACAGTAAAAATAAAGGATCCAAAGCTGAAAGGGAACTTGCTAAGGTATGGGAAAGATGGACTGGCTATAAATTTTCTCGAACTCCCATGTCAGGAGGTTGGGCTAAATCTATCGAATCTTTTGGAGATTTAACCTGTACTGATCCGAAACATAGCCACAAATTCCCTTTCAGTGTTGAATGTAAATCCTATAAGGGTATAACATTCAATGATATTCTAAAAGGTACAAAATCCGATGTACTTAGGTTTTGGGAACAAGCATCATATGATGCTAACCGATGTAATAAAATCCCATTATTATTTATGAGAGAGAATGGGATGGCAAAGCAAACCTATTTTTTAGTATGTGATGTAAAAGTGGGAAAGCTAATCGTAGATTTATCCAAGAAAAGCTTAGACATGATTGCTTTGAGCTGTTCATTAGGGAATCTACTGGTGTTCAATTCAAACGACTTAACGGCGATTCCCTATAATGAATTCTATAAAGCAGTAAGGAAATTATGAAAAAAAGAGAATATGTATGGTGTATATGCCATATAGATAATAAACTTTATGGTTCAATCGAAGTTGAGCTTAAAAAAGCAAAATATGATGATATCAAAGTATACATTCCAACACTTTCAATATTAAAAAAACGAAGTAAAGGAAAAGATATCTATGAGGATGTACCCATGCTATTCTCTTATGGCTTTATCAGAATGAGAAAAGAAAAAGCATTCTCAAGGGTATTCCTACATCGATTAAAAAAGGCGATCCCGGGAATCCATTCTTGGGTAAAGTCTCCAGAGACAATGCACCAAAGGAAAATAAAGGCCAGGATTCAAAATGCCGAAGATTGGGATGACTTCTCTATTGTAGCAACAGTATCCAGAAAAGAAATCAGAAGATTAAAAAGACTCTCCAAAGAAAACAAGGTTTATTCTAAATATGATATTGCCCAATTAACAGTGGGAAGTTATATCGTATTAAGAGGGTATCCTTTTGATGGTGTTCAAGCAACAGTATTAGAGATAAACCTTAACACACAAAATGTAAAGGTAAAATTATTCCCAAATGGAGGTGAAATCGAAATATGGTTACCTTTTGAGAATGTTCTTTACAGTACATACTTGGATTATGATCCAGATAAATTAGCTTATGATCATGTCGAGGATAATATTAGCAATTCTTATAAATTAACTACAACACAAGAAGAGGACTCATTATGGATGGATTAGTAGATAACAAAGCATGGAATTGTCTTACTAAAGAAGAACAACAATCCTTATCTCTTTCAATTTCCTATGGTAAATCCTCCTGGGAAGTTGGAGAGATAATGGGGATCGTACATTACAAGTATTTGGAATTAAAAGAAAGATCAGAAAGGCTTTTCAGATTGTTTCATGATTTCTTTGAACTTCATGATAACATCTTTAAGCCTGTTCGTTGTGTTGATCAAAGATTTGTAGATTATATAGAAGCTTGTATAGAACGAAGAGTTACAAGAAAACAAGCTTCTGACCCTTTTGGAGATGCTGCAATGTATGTGGCTCCAATTAAAACTCAATTCCTAATAAAACAGATGGCTCTATTAAAAGAGTCTACCGATCCATGGGATATTGACACATACAAGCTTATCATGGAATTCGATAGATGGAATAATTGGAGAATCCTTCCAAGGAAAATTCAACAGCCATCTGCATATAAAAGAAGGAATAATCGAAGAGATATCTTTTATATCAAATACATCTGTAGCTTGGATTCTGAGCAAGTTCAAAATCTCATAGATCAATATTGGTATTCAAGGAAGAAACAATGTTATTACTTTGTTGTATTCGATTATGATAGGTTCGATGATGGGTATCAGATAGTACCTGTAAAAAAACGAGACAGTACTTTAGAGAAGCTATCTAAACTTTATATCTATGTATTTGATGATAAAGACATGGCTGATGTATATGGCTACTTGGTAGTAGAATTCCAATATGGGAATAAGACTGCAAAGAAAGGTCAAGCGTTCTGGCCAAATTATCGTCAAACAATCGAAAAAGCAGTAAACTACAACAGTGTAAACAATCTAGATTTTTATGCTGAGAAATTAGATTATGCTTATCAGAATAATGATAAACAGAAGTTACTGAATTTCGAAAAGAGAGAAAAGAAAAAACGTAAAGGATTACAAAGAGCTAACGAAAACTCATTTTACATATGAAAACATTAGAAGAAAAGTACAAAGATTACAGAGATTTGTATTACAAATACTTTGTATGGATGGGAGATGCTACAAAACCGGGAACTTACATTCCTTTATCCAGAGTAGACTTAGTAAACGGTTTAGGTGAAATTGGGGATGGTACCATTAATTTTGCTGAGCTCCTGACGTTAGAACACCTCCTTAATAGAAAAGGTACAATGTATGCTACTGCCTTTACAAGGTTAGTATATGCTGCCAAGAATTATTTCAAGGGTTCCTTTATTACTAACAAAACCTATGATGGCTTTTTTGTGAGGGATGATATTAATCCATTAATGGCCGAAAAATTTAACCTTGAGTGTATTGATTCGATGGCTTATAATTCATTGAAACTAACATCTTCAGAAGATCCTTGTTATTCACCTTTTGTTTCTCAAGATCAAGTATGGAACTTAATGTTGCCTATGTTCTTTACAGATTTTGGTTTACAGAACAGATTAAAATCAATCTTAGATTATATCATTGTAAACAAGCATAAGGTATATAATCCCTACCTCTCTGAAATCTTACATTATTATACATTTTTACCTTCAATGAATGAAAAGAGGGTTAAACCCTGGGATAGGATTTATAACAGGATGAAACATTTCAAACCCAACATCAAGGTAAAAAGGGGAGCTAATAATTGGTATTTCTCTTATGGGTTCAGAGCAGTATACAATAAACTTGGTGGAGCTCAAGTTAAAACATTCTGGCATAAACTTTGGTACATTCCATTCATTTGGTTAGCCGATAGAGTATATCATCCATATATCTGTAAATGGTTTAACATCAGAGTAAAGAGAACTTCTTATTATTCGATGGGATTATTTGCTTGGTATAATAAAGGTTTCGAAAAGAGGTACATAAAGCAATTTAACAAAGCCTTAGAAAAGGGAGAATTCTTTGAACCTCAAATATTACCTTATATCTCAAAAGAACACCGAAAAAACATAAACTTCGAAAAGTTCAAAGAAGTAATGGAATCCTATCCTGAATTGGATACCTCTAAACCAATTGACTCACCAGTACATTTCCTAATTTTGTATAATATTTTAAAGATGGATTATTGCATATAATATATAATATATGTATATTTGCATCATAAATTAAAATTCAATAAAAATATGGCAACAGATAAAAAACAACAAAAACCAGCTCGGTATTGGCATTCAGAATTAAAATACCGAGACATTAAAAAAATGGCAATCGAAAGAGGGATGCCATTCCCAGAGGTAGTCTCTTCAGATTTCTATTCTCTGGTATCATTCATCGATTCTGAAAGGGCTCAAAAACCTAATCCAGATTTGGTATTACAATTTGATCTCTGGTTAGAAGGAATCTTAAAAGAAAGAGGTGCTGATTACTTAGTAAAACCTTCTCTCAGATTATCATATGTATCCGATGAAATGAGAGAAGGATCTAAGGAAAAACCCGCTAAAGAGAAAAAGGTAAAAGAAAAGAAACCTCCCAGAGAAAGGGATTCTAATAATCTTCTCAAGGGAACAAAAAAATCCTATACTTTTGAACTTGCAAAGAAAGGGTATTCATTGGATAGAATCAAACGAAGAGTATTAAAGAAATTCCCAGAAGCTTCTGAAAAATCTATCATTATCTGGTATAGACAGGCTTTGGGTATTAAACATATAGCTAAACCCAAAGAAGAAAGAAAGCCCAGAGTAAAAAAGGAAAAGACTCCAGAACAGATTAAAGCTTCCAGATTAAGGGCTCGAGAAAGAAAGAAGGAAAGGGCATTATTAAGGAAGCAAGCTAATGAAAGAACAGAAGCTTACAGAGAGTCACTTAATAAAAAGAAACGAAATGGAAAAAGAAAGAAAAAAGCCAAAGCCATTTAAAGTAAACGAGGATAGGATTTATGCAAATAAGTTCTATCCTTATTATTTTACAGAAGATTTAAGAGTAAACGTAGTACCAGTTAAATTCTATACTCGTTACCAAGCAAAGCTCACTTTAAAGGGACAATTTGGAAAAGATTGGCATAAATATCTCAAAATTGCTACTGGAAGGATGATCCTTAGTAGAGGCTGGAAATTTGGAAAAAATTCGGTAATGGTAGAAGGAAAACACCATCAGATTAGAAGGTATTATATCCCTTTAGAATGGAATTATAACAAGAGAAAGAGAAAAATCTTTAGAAGACACATGGATAAAACTCTAAAGATTGGAAAACGTTCTATGATTAATCAATTCTTAAAAACATATTACATGCAAACATTATGAGAAGTAATCCCAAAATATCATCATTCAAAGATCCTTTATTTTTCGAAGGATTATTGAAGTATCATGATGCTTCATATTTAAGGTGGAATCGATTAACGGATAAGCAACAAAGGCAATTCAAGGAATATAATTTATTGCCGGATCAATTGAATCTTGCTTTGAAAGTTTTACATCGATTAAAAACTGAATATCAAACCGAGAGTGTACCATTTGCAATAAACATCGTTTCATTGATCTATGATAAATACAATGAATGGTTAACCACTCAAGATATCGAAAGAAAACATTTATCTGAAGACAGGGCTCATAAAGAACTCCTATTCAGGGGATTTGTTTTACTCGATAAATTTCATGTAAAACCTAAAAGGAGCTATGTGATGACTGCTTTCCCAGTTAAGGGTAAATTTTACATCCATCCTTTCGAAATGGGGAGTAACTATAGGATGACAAACGGGAAGAGGGAACTTCCTCATCTCTGGGATAACTTTATTAAAATCGGATTATCCGGGTATACCAGAGTTATCTACCCTGAATGTGAAATGATTCCGGGTATTATATTAAAAAAATTCCCTTATTATGGAAAGGAACATTGAGGGATATACAAATTATCACATAACCAATGATGGTAGGGTATATTCATTTAATCAGAATAAATGGAAGAAGATACATATACATAGAGGTAGAGCTATGATCAAGCTATCCGACGGTCATGGGAATATGAAAAATCGAAGTATATCTCGATTGGTAGCTAAAGCTTATGTTCCAAATCCAGAAAATAAGCCCTATGTTTTACATTTAGATAATAACCCATTAAACAATTCTTTTTCAAATTTGAAATGGGGAACCCAAGTTGAAAATATGCAACAAATGGCAAGGGATGGTAGGAGTACTAAAGGTAGAGTTAGGGAAAGAGGAGCATCCAAGTTAACTAATAGGCAAAGAAGGAGAATATTGAGGATGTTGGATAAAGGGGTAAAGCAAATACATTTGGCTAATAGATTTGGGGTTCATAGGAAAACCCTTGAACACCTACGAAAGAAACGGGCTTGGTATGGGCTTTAGATTAACTTCCCAATCTCTCATCGAAACAATCGAACCAATTAAAAATTGATTGGGATATTGCATAATAAATTTAATGTATATATATTTGCATTGTCAAAATAAAAATAAAAAGATATGGAAACAAAAATAACATTACAAAAAAACAAAATAACTCAAAATGCTATCAAGGTAGACGAAGTAACCTATCGCTACAATTGGGCTAATGAAAAGATTTTAGAAGATGAGAGAGAAGAAAAAACCTTCAATTCTCTTGAGGAACTAAAATCTTATGTTTCAACTTTCACTCCCCTAAATCAAAGATTATACAGGGAAGCTAAGAAAAAGAAACTTCCATATTATTTAATGAAACAACTCGAGAACAAATAACTATCATTTATCAACAATTTAAAACATTACAATCATGGCTAGAAAAAAAGAAGCTAAAGTAGAAGTAGTTAACGAAGTAGCAATCAGCAAAACATTGGTATTGGTAACCTATTCAGATGGTACTTCAGAAATCCGATTTAAATTGACTTCAGATGAACTTGAGAAATTGGTAGCTGCAGTTTCTCCTGCCGAAGAAGAAGATGAAGATGAAGATGAAGATGAAGAAGATGATGAAGATGAAGATGATGAAGATGAAGATGAAGATGATGAAGATGAAGAGGATGAGGATGAGGATGAAGAAGATGAAGAAGATGAAGAAGCCGCTGCTCCTTCTCCTGAAGAATTAGCTGGTATGGACTTCGAAGAACTGGAAGATGTCTGCGATGATCACTCCCTGGATGTAGACCCAGATGATTACGAGGAGGAAGACATCGAAAAGTTCCGCAAGGCAATCGCCAAGGAATTGGGTATCACTTTACCGAAAGCCAAGAAAGAAACTAAGGCAAAAGGTAAAAAGGGAAAGGAATAACCCAACTATAGGATAAAACAAGGTCTGGGATAAAATGAACACATTATTCATCATCTCTAATTATCTCGTCTAACAAAAAGTAATCCCAGACCTTGTAAAAAACGAACACATCTAAATTAACACATATCATTAACAATCAAAATTTAAATTATCATGGCAAAAGCTAAAGAAACTAAGAAAGCTATGTCTGCAGAAGAAAAGGCAGCAAAGAAAAAAGCTCGTTTGGAAGCTATCAAAAATCGTCCTGTTGGTCAAAGATGCAACAGTAAACAGGTCGATGTAATCGAAACAGAGAACGGCACAGTAGAAACTTGGGGTTATCCAGTGGTTGCTGCTCGTAAACACATCGGAGTTCTTACTACCACAATTGTAAAGGGTAAAGATGGTAACGTTATCTCTACTGCTTCAACTTGGGTTCCGGGAGATATTACCATCAAATCAAAGAAAGGACATGGTATCATCACTGGAGTAAAATCCAAGAAGGAAAAGGAAGAAGATACTAATACTGAGAAAGATGAAGCTGAAGAAGCTCCCAAGGCAAAGAAATCTAAGAAAAACGATTAAGTAAAAATAACCTATATTCGAATTTTTGGGAAAAGGGAGTCCTTAACTGGGTTCCCTTTTTTCGTATAAACATCTTATCATGGAAGATAAAGAAAAATCAATCATATTCATGGCACTAAGCAATCAAATATTGATTTATCAAAGTAAACTAGAAAACCATGAATATGAAGATGAAATAGAAAAAGAGATTTATAAATCTATCATAGAAGAAAGTATGAGCCTTTTAGATAGGTTTATGCCCAAAGAGCCTTCATCACATCCAATACCCAGACCCACCTTTTAAAGATAAGGAATTATATTGCAGTATGAAAAATAATATTTATATTTGCATAAAGAAAAAATAATAAAAAAAATATGGTAACTAAACTACAAAGGATCATCGATAACATCGAATTAGTAAGACTCAGAAGAGAAGAATATTACAAAGCTTCCCCAAAAGGGAAGGCCCTTATTCAAAAAGAGATTAATATCCTTCTCCGAAGAATCCGAGATATGGTACAAGATATTTCAAATGTTGGGAAAGGAAACATTTCGAAAGTTACTTATGTCATCAAAAATTCTGAGGGAATTAAAACTTTCGAAGAAGAATTCATAGGATTAGATGAAGATGAGATTAAGAAACTTTTCGAAGTTAGAAAATTCTTTACTGCTTCATCAAACTATGAAATCCTAAGAATCGAAAAATATCATACCCAGATCAGGGAAATATCTACTAATTAAAAA
>UMIA01049738.1_pt1 | contig 17337 bp, 16 predicted proteins | sample 1965701 | NCBI WGS metagenome assembly UMIA01 (sample SAMEA4836113, study PRJEB28245) | human gut metagenome | biome: gut microbiome; material: fecal sample | place: Denmark | collected 2008 | reverse complement strand
GCCGCCGCGGCGGCGCGCCGTGTCGGCGGCGATGGAAAGGCCAAGGCCTGTACCGCCCGCGGCGCGCGAGCGCATCTTGTCCACGCGGTAGAAGCGGTCGAAAATGCGGGGCATGTCCCCCTCCGGAATGCCGATGCCATTGTCGCTGACAGTGAGAAGGCAGTCCTTTTCATCCCCCGCGAGCAGCAGCTTCACAAAGCCGCCGGGGCGGTTATACTTGATGGCGTTTTCCGTCAGATTGTAGATGATTTCGTGAATTTCATCCTCACTCGCGAGGGTCTGTCCCTCGCGGCGAATTTCATAGGAGAGGTCGACCTGCTTTTCCTCGGCCACAAGGCGCAGCATGCGCACCACGCGCGCCATCACGGACGAGAGGTCGACGCGCTGCGCCTCGGGCAGCATGCCGCTGTCCAGACGCGTCAATCGCAGCAGATTTTCCGTGATGCGCGCCAGGCGCTCGGACTCCTGCTCGATATCACCGACAAATTCGCGCACGGTCTGCGCGTCCATGTTCTCCGTCTGCAAAATGGAGTCGGACAGAAGCCTGATACCCGCCAGCGGCGTTTTGAGCTCGTGGCTCGCGTCCGACACGAAGCGGCGGCGAGCGTCCTCCGTCGTTTGCAACCGGTCAGCCATGTCGTTGAACTCGGCGGCGAGCTCGCTGATCTCGTCGTGCCCGCCGACCTCGGCGCGGTGGCTGTACGAGCCCTCGCGCATCTTGCGGATGGCGTCGGTCAGTACGCCGAAGCGCCGCGTCAGCACACGGGATAAGAGTACGCTGATCCCGCCGGCGAACACCAGCACGACCGCCGAAATCGTCAGGAGATTGCGCTGCAGGGACAGCAGCAGCTCCGCTTGCTCGGTATCGTATTCGTAGGCATACACCGCACCGATGGTCTGGCTGTGGTAGATGACTGGCGAGGCCGCGCGGCTTTTGAACGCCTTGTCCGAAAATTCGGTGTAAAAGACGTCTTCTCCGCGAAGCGCCTGCACAAGCTCTGTATAAAAGGCGTAGCGGCCGATCGCGCCGTCGGTTTCGCGCGTGTCGTACAGCACGCGGCCCGAGGAGTCCGTCACAAGCACGCGGGAGATCCCCGTCTCCTCCACGAGCGTCATCGCACCCGCGACGTTTTCCTCGCTCAGCTCTTCAAGGCCCGAAAGCGCCGTCACCATCACCGAGACGCTGCCCTGCAGCGAGCTCTGCTTAGAGCGGAACGTCAGGTTTTCCGACGTGATGAGCGGATACGTGTTCAGCAGGATCAGCACCGCCAGAATGATGGCGATATAGCTGAAGCTGAATTTTCGCTGCAGGCTCGCATGCATCTGCACGGCGCTGCCCCCCTTCTCTTTCTTTTAGTGGGAAATCAGTCCTTCAAGTAGTACCCCACGCCCCATTTGGTCAGGATGTGCTGCGGCGCGGCGGGGTTTTCCTCGAGCTTTTCGCGAAGCCGCCGGATGTGCACATCCACCGTGCGGTAGTCGCCCGCGTAGGTGTAGCCCCAGACGAGGTCCATCAGATTTTCGCGCGAGTAAACGCGGCGCGGATTCTTGACAAGAAGCTCGATGAGGTCGTATTCCTTGGCCGTGAGCTCGACGATCTCGCCGTTTTTGACGGCGACGCGCTGCTCGGGGTCGAGCGTGATGCCGCCCGCGGTCAACAGGAGCGTTTCAGGCTGCTTTTGCTGCGGTGCGGCGTTCGCGCGGCGCAGCAGCGCGCGGATGCGCGCTTTGAGCTCTAAGATGTTGAACGGCTTTGTGATATAGTCGTCCGCGCCGGACTCAAGGCCGATGATCTTGTCGGCGTCCTCACTGCGGGCGGTCAGCATGATGATGGGCACATTGGAAAATTCGCGGATGCGCATGCAGGCCGTCAGCCCGTCCACCTGCGGCATCATCAGATCGAGGATGATGAGGTCAAACCCGCCGCTTTTCGCCATGTCGATGGCGGTCGCGCCGTCGTAGGCGGTCTCGACCGTGTAGCCCTCGTTTTCCAGATTGAATTTCATGCCCTTGACGAGAAGCTGCTCGTCGTCAACCACCAGAATTTTCATCGCCATTCTCCTCCGTGAATGTGATCTCCGCGCGGAATCCCTCGAGCTTCGCCTCTCCGATGCCCTTGACGTTCAAAAGGTCCTCCGCCGCCGTAAAATCGCCGTGCTCTGCGCGGTAGTCGATGATCGCCTGCGCGAGCGACGGGCCGATGCCCGTCAGCGTTTCAAGCTCCTCCGCCGTCGCGGTATTGACGTTCACAAGCGTCACAACGCGCGTGGGCGCGGTGATCTCGTCGGTCTTGTCCTGCGTCGTCACGGTGTAATTCCCGTGCGAGGCACCCTCGTAGGCCGTTTTGTGCAGAAAAACGAGCGAAACGGCGAACAGCACCGTCAGCGCGGCGAGCACAAGGTAGACGCCGCTGACTTTGGTTTTCTTTTCTTCCTTTTCCACGGTTGCGCTCGCCTGCCTTTTTTGCTATACTGATGTCGAAGCGTGCCGAACGGCGCGCTCCTCTTCACTGTATTCTATATTTGATTGTATCATACAACGAGGTATATTTCCATGAAAAAACGCCGCTGGTTTTCACTTTTTTTATCTTTTGCGCTCCTGCTCCCGCTCTTTTCGCTCACGAGCGCTGACGCCTATGAGGACTTCACACTCGACGCGAAGGCCGGCCTTCTCATTGAGGCCGACACGGGCGAAATTCTCTATGAGAAAAACGCCCATCAGGAGAACTTCCCCGCGTCGCTCACAAAGGTGATGGTCGCGCTGCTGGTGTTTGAGGCCATCGACGAGGGCAAGATTGCGCTGACCGACTCCGTCACTGCGACGGAATCGGCGTTCGAGGGGCTCTCCAGCGACGGCAGCACGGCGAACATCGTCCCCGGCGAAACGATGACGGTCGAGCAGCTGCTCAACTGCATGCTCATCGTCTCGGCGAACGAGGCGTGCAACATTTTGGGCGAAACGCTCTACGGCTCGGTCGACGCCTTTGTCGCGCGCATGAACGAGCGCGCGGCGGAGCTTGGCTGCGAGCACACGCACTTCGCCAACGCCACGGGTCTTCACAATTCCCAGCACTACACGACCGCGTGGGACCTCTACCTCATCACGCGCGAGGCGCTGAAGCATGACAAATTCATGGAGATCTGCAACTCCAAGAGCTACACCGTGCCCGCCACGAACATGACCGACAAGCCGCGTGAGCTGCATTCGACGAACTTTCTCATTTCCAACTGGCGCGCCCGCGGTTATGTGTACCGCGACGCGCAGGGCATCAAGACCGGCTCGACACCCGAGGCGGGCTACTGCCTCATTTCGTCCGCCCTGCGCGGCAGCCGCCACATGATCAGCGTGGTGCTGGGCGCAGAGCGCGTGACGCTCGAGGACGGTGTGACCATCCAGACGCGCAGCTTCTCCGAAACGTCGCGCATGTTCGACTGGGGCTTTGACAACTTTGTCCTCCGCGACATTCTCTCCTCCTCCGACCTTGTGCAGGAGGTGCCCGTCGCGCTTTCGAGCGAGGCGAGCTACGTTTCGACCCACGCGGCGGAGGATATCGCCTGCCTGCTGCCCGACAATGTCGAGCCCGACATGCTTGAGCGCACCGTGACGCTCACGAACGACACGGTCGACGCGCCCGTTTCCGCGGGCGACGTGCTCGGCAAGCTGACGCTCTCCTACAATGGTAAGGTCTACGCCGAGACGGACCTCTTAGCGCTGAACGATGTATCGGCCTCGTGGTTCCTGACGGCGCAGCGCAGGGTGTCTGACTTTTTCGCAAAGCCGCTCGTCCGCATTCTGTTGATCGTGGTCGTACTGCTGATCGTCGCGCTCGTCGTCTATGTGACGATGTTCTCCCGCCGCCGTCGCTACGGCCACCGCCGCCGCGGCGCGGCACACGGCGGCTACCACGGGCGGAGAAGAAGATTCTAAGTACTTCAAAAAAGCGGTAAAGCCGCTTTTTTGAGAAAGGCCACACTCCGCTTTGTGCCTTGCCGCCGCTGGCGGCTGCGACACGCGCGGAGCGAGAGGTGTCGATCGCCACGCGCTGGTCGCGGCGATCGACGATCAAAATTCTTTGCGTCTGCGAACGCAAAAGCAAAAATGAAGGGACGCGAAAGCGTCCCTTTTTAGTTGAGTGTGATCACGTTGTTCCCCTGCGGGAACTCCACGAAGCGGATGGAGTAGATGTCGGCGGTGATGTAGGCGCTGCGGCCGGGGTGGAACAGCGTGATATAGTCGTTTCCGACCTCCTGTAGCGTACCGACCGCCACGACCGTGTTCTGCGAACCGACGAGGAAGCTCACGATGACTGCGCGGCCGATGTTGCGCGCGAGCATCCCCTTCCACGAATTGTAGGCCATCTTGTCGACGGTCTGCGACTCTTCGATCTTGTCGGGCGTGGGCTGGAACTGCCCGCTCGCGCCGCCCTGCGGCACGAGCGACATGCCCCCCGCCCCCGACGATCCTCCAAGCATTTCCTCATAGCTCTGGCTCGCGTTGTTGTTACTGTTGTTATTACTGCTATTATTGCTGCTATTATTGCTGCTATTATTGCTGCTATTATTGCTGTTGCCGCTCTGCTGCGCGCTCGCCATGGCGGGCACGGCAACCATCTGCTCATAAAGGCACGGCATACTTTTTCCCATCTGGATCATAAAAACGTCCTCTCCCTTTCCCGTTGCTGCTGATTTGCTTTTCTCAGGTGTCGTAATACGCGGCGGTGGGGTTATAAAAACAGTGGTCGCCGATACGCATGACGAACGTCCCCACATTTGAAGGAAAATTCGCGCGGCAGGACGGCGAAAACGGGTTAAAGAACCACAGCGCCGTTCCAAGGCCGTTCAATCGGTTGCCCGCGATGGCCCAGTCCGCGATCTCGTAATGGATATCGGTCGGGCGCATGTTGTAGATGTTCTGCGGGTTGTAGCTGCCGCGCTCGGTCTCGCTCGCGCAGACGAACTGCCCCGGCTGAAAGATGATATTGCGGATGCTGCCCTGCCCCACGCGCGCGTATTCGCCGCCCGTCGAGCGCACGCGGTTCATCACGACGCTCGCCACGGCTTTCATCCCATTCTCGCCCTCGCCGCCCGCCTCGCACTCGATGAGGCGTGCGAGCAGCTCCCTGTCGGAATAGGCCATGTCGATCTCCTCCCCCATTTTTTCTTCCCCGACAGTCTATGCGACTCCCGTGCGCATGGAAACCGAGACGCGCAAAAAAAGCACCGAAAGCCGTTTTGCTTTCGGTGCTTTCGCTTTGTTCAGTTTTCCTCGTCCGGCGGCGGAAGCTCTTCCGCTTCCGGCGGCGTCGCGCCGTAGGCGCCCTTCATCTTGAGCTCCTGCCACTGCTCTTTCGTGATAAGCAGCTGGCGGGGCTTTGAGCCTTCGAACGGGCCCACGATGCCGCGCGTCTCCATCTCGTCGACGATGCGCGCCGCGCGCGAATAGCCGAGCTTCAAGCGGCGCTGGAGCATCGAGACGGACGCCTGACCCGTCTCCATGACCACGTCAATCGCGGCGGGGAGCAGCTCGTCCGCCTCGTCGGCGGCGTTCTGCTCGGGTGCGGCATTGCTGCCGCCCTTGCCGCCGCCTTTCTCCTTTTCGGCGACGGCGGCGTTGATCTTGTCGATGACGGATTCGTCGTAGTCCGTCTCGCCGTTTTCCTTGACGAAGTTGACCACGCGCTCGATCTCCTCGCTCGAGATGAAGCAGCCCTGCACGCGCTTGGGCTTGCCTTCGCCCAGCGGGGCATAGAGCATATCGCCGCGGCCCACGAGCTTTTCCGCGCCCGCGGTGTCGAGGATGATGCGCGATTCCATCGCGGAGGCGACCGCGAACGCGATGCGGCTCGGAATGTTGGCCTTCATCAGGCCCGTGATGACATCCGCGGACGGACGCTGCGTCGCGATAACCAGGTGCATGCCCGCGGCGCGGCCCATCTGCGCCACGCGGCAGATCGACTCTTCGACCTCCTTCGCCGCGACGAGCATCAAGTCGGCCAGCTCGTCGATGACGACAACGACGCTCGGCAGCTTTTTGAGCGTTTCGTCCGTCTCCGCCACCTTATTGTAGGAGGCAAGGTCCTTGACGTTGTGCTCGGAGAACATCTTGTAGCGCTTCATCATCTCGTACACGGCCCATTGCAGCGCGCCCGCAGCCTTTTTCGGGTCGGTGACGACGGGGATGAGCAGGTGCGGGATGCCGTTGTAGGGCGCAAGCTCGACCATCTTCGGGTCGACCATGATAAAGCGCACCTCTTCGGGCGTCGACTTATAGAGCATCGAGACGATCAGCGAGTTCGTGCACACGGACTTACCGGAGCCTGTCGTACCGGCGATGAGCACGTGCGGAAGCTTCGAGATATTCCCGACGATGTTCTTGCCGCTGATGTCCTTGCCGACGGCGAAGGCCGTGGTGGAAGGATGGGTGGTGAACTCCGTGGATTCGAGCACCGTGCGGATGCTGACGGGCGAAACAAGCTTGTTCGGCACCTCGACACCCACGACGGAGATCTTGTCGGGGATGGGCGCGATGCGCACGCCGCTCGCGCCCAGCGCAAGGGCGATATCGTCCTGCAAATTTGTGATCTTCGAGAGCTTCACGCCCTGACTGAGCGTGAACTCATAGCGCGTGACCGACGGGCCGCGCACCACATCGCCCGGCTGGGCGTCCACGCCGAAGCTCGTGAGCGTCTGCGCCAAGCGGCGGGAGTTGTTGCGCAGCTCCGCGCCCGCCTCAGCGGCGTTCGTCACGCTGCCCTCTTTTAAGAGCGTGATGGGCGGATACTGATATGCAGGCGGCTGGGGCTGCGCGTCGCTGCCCTCGATCTCGCGCGTGACCTCCTCGCGCGCGGCATCGACCTCGGCGCGGCGGAGCTTGTCCTCCTGCTTGTCGGTCAGCACGGCGGGAACCGTCGTTGCTGCTGCAGCTGCGGCGACGGGTGCGCTCTGCACGCTCGGCGTGGGCGCGCTCGGCGCTGTATCAAACGGCGGCAGGTCGAAGTCGTCGGCCTCCACCGTCACAGGCTTAACGGGTGCGGACGGCGCGGCGGCAGGCGAAACGGGTGCAGCGATCTTTGTCTCCGCGGCACTTCCGCCCGCTAACAGCTCGTCGGGGCTCTTGATATTATCGGACTTCTTGCGGAAGAAGCCGCCCGTGGGATTTTTCCTGATGACGCGCTCCTCGCCGTCGAGCGGAATGTCGATGGCGGCGTCCGGCGTGTGGGCCGGCGCACTGCGGCGCGGCACATGGGTGCGCTGCGGCGGAAGGTCCTCTTCCTCCACTGGCTCATAGGGCACGCGCTCGTGCGAGCGCACGGCCTCGATCACGGCGGCAGGCGTCAAACGGAACGCCATCATCAAAAACGCGACGAACAGCACAACGAGCAGGATCATCGCCAGCACCTTTTTCACCAGCAGCACCAGCATGATCGCAAGCGATGCAGACACCGCGCCGCCGGACTCGAGCGCGTTGCCGCTCGTCCACAGAAGCTTCAAGATGCCATCCATGTTGACATACTTCTCTTTGCAGAGGGCGATGTGCATGATCGCGCCGAACACGACCGGCAGCAGCGCCGTGCCGACAAGGCAGGACGCGACGTTCCGCCCACGGTGGAAGAGCAGAATGTAGCTCCCCAGCAGCAGTGCGGGCGCGACGAGGTAATAGCCCCAGCCAAAGAGCGACCGGCACAGCTTCGCCGGCTGATCGAGCAGCCACGCGCCCGACTGGAAATAGCTAAAGCCCAGGCACAGCGCCAGCACCAGCAGGATTGCGCCCGCGACCTCGCGGCGGATGGGGCGCTTTTGATTCTTCTTCGCCGTGCGCTTGCCGGAAGACGAGGAGCGGGAGGAACCCGTCGTTTTCTTTTTCGTTGTGGTGGTTTTTTTCTTCTGTTGTGCCATGGTTCACCTCAGAATCAAAAATTAGTGCAGGATCGTGAGCACCAGCGTCAGCACGCCGGCGGCCCAGCAGTAATAGGCAAACGCGCCGAAACGGCCCTTGTCGGCAACATAGCGCAGCAGGCGGATGCTCGCATAGCCCGACACCGCCGCGACGACGACACCGACGAGGTACACGGGCACGCTGGAGAAGTCGATGCCCGCGTCGATCGCGTCTTTGAGTGTCAGGATGTTCGCCCCCAACACCGCGGGGATGGAGAGCAGGAACGCGAAGCGCACGGCAAACTTGCGCTCAAAGCCCGTGAAGCAGCCCGCCGTGATCGTCATGCCGGAGCGGGAGATGCCCGGGCACAGCGCGATGGCCTGACCGATACCGACAAGCAGCGCGTCGAGCAGCGTGGCGGTCTTTTCCGTCTTGCGGCCATGGCGCACACGGTCGCTCGCGAAGAGCAGGATGCCCGTGACGATCAGTGCGCCGCCGATAAAGTACATATTATCACTCAGCTCCGTGAAAAAACGGCGAAACGGCACCATGACGAAAAGCGGCAGCGTGCCCACAATGATGAGCAGAATGAGACGGCGCGCAGGCGGCACGGGGTTCGGCGTGCGATGATGGGCAAGGTCGCCGATGCCGGTGAAAAACTCCACGATCATATCGCGGATATCATCCCAGTAAGCGGCAAACACCGCCACGAGCGTGCCGAGGTGGAGCAGCACGTCGAAAAAGTTGGGCACGTTGCTCGCGCCCTGGATGCTTAGTAAATGCTCCGCGATGGCAAGATGGCCGGAGGACGAGATCGGTAAAAATTCCGCGATTCCCTGCACAAGGCCGAGAACAACGGCGGTCAAAACTGACATAAAAAACAACTCCTTTTGCGTTTTGTTCTGTAATGGCAATATTCTAACAGGATAATTATAGCACAGTTGTTCGCGGAATACCACCCCGAATTGCCGCATCTTCTTTTTCTTTCCTTTTTCGGTGCATCCCTTGCGAACGCAGGGCGAATGTGCTATGATTGGCGCGGACTATCAGAAAAGGAGAGATAGAAATGACTTATAACTACCGCACCAAGGGCGTTTGCTCCAAGGAAATGCACATTGAGCTGAACGACGACCACACCATCAAGAGCGTAGAGGTCATCGGCGGCTGCAACGGCAACCTTCAGGGCATTTCGCGCCTGGTCGAAGGCATGAAGGCCGAGGATGCCATCGCGCGCATGCGCGGCATCCGCTGCGGCTTCAAGAATACCTCCTGCCCCGATCAGCTCGCCATCGCGCTGGGCGAGGCGCTGGCGCAGGACAAGCAGTAAGTCGTCATTTTTTGCCCGCGCGGTGCATCGCACGGGCAAAAAATGCATAAAATCCTGCAAAATGCCGTTTCCCTCTCTGGACAAACGGCGCTAAACTGTGTATACTGTTAAAAAATAAGCATTCAACGCACTATCAACGCAAAACATTTTGCTTTTGCCTGTCTGACGGGGGAACTTCATGGACATTGATATGGATATCAAAGAGCTCGAAGCGTTCGTCTACGTGGTGGAAAACTGCAGCTTTTCCCGCGCCGCGGAGCTGCTGCACCTGACGCAGCCGACCATCAGCTCGCACGTCTCCGCACTGGAGAGAAAACTGAATATCAAGCTCATCGTCCGCACCACGAAGGAGACCTACCCCTCCGACGCGGGCAAGCTCCTCTACAAATACGCCAAGGAGATCCTGCAGGTGCGCGAGAACGCAGCCATCGCGCTGCGCAACTTCTCGCAGGAGATGAAGGGTACGATCTCCATCGCGGCCTCCACGGTGCCCAGCCAGTATTATCTGCCGCACCTTTTGCAGGACTTCCGCGCCCGCTATCCGGACATCACCTTCAATATCCAGATGGAGGACAGTCCCAAGGTCGTGGAGCTCGTCGCCACGCGCAGCGTAGAGATCGGCTTCTGCGGCACGATGGTGGCGAGCCACAAATGCGTCTATCAGGATTTTGCCAACGACCCGATGGTGCTCATCACGCCGAACACCGAAAAGTATCAGGCCTTTGCGGGCAAGCCCTTCCCCATCAAGCAGCTCAAGGAAGAGACGTTCATCAGCCGCGAAAAGGGCAGCGGCACGTATCAGGCGGGCAAGGAACTCTTAAATGAGCTCGGCATCGACATCGCCCAGCTGCGCACCGCGGTCGAGATCCGCTCGACCGAGAGCGTCAAGCAGATGGTCAGCGAGGGTCTCGGCGTCGGTCTCATCGCGCAGAGCGCCGCGCAGGACTATGTTCAGTTCGGAAAGCTTCTCGCCTTCCCCTTCCCCGACTCGCGCTTCCGCCGCCAGCTCTATATCGTCAAGCACAAAAACAGCATTTTATCGCCCATTGCGCAGGTGTTTTACGACTATGCGCGCAAAACCAAGGACAAAGCATCCGCCAAATAAGGCGGATGCTTTTTTACAGGGATCGCACGCTTTTTTGTCCGATTTTTTCGCGAAATTGTCATTTACTTTTTTTCCTCTCTGGTATATGATAATGCAATAGGTCAACGGCTGCGCTGCACCGGTAAAGCAGCAGGCCTTACGGGAGGGAGAGCGATGGACTGCCGCGATTCCGCACTGTTTACAGGTGTGGACGAAGTATCGTGCGAAAATATGCTGCGCTGCTTCAGCGCTTACGAGCAGCGCTTCAGCGCAGGACAGACCATCCTCACCTGCGGGCAGCAGCAGGATATGATCGGCGTGCTGCTCTCGGGCAGCGCGGTGCTTCTGCGCCTGCACGCCGACGGCAACCACACCGTGCTTGAAAGCATGGACGAGGGCAGCGTCTTTGGCGAGGAGCTGGCGTTCACCGGCTTTCGCGACGGCAGCGCGCTCATCGAGTGCCGCGAGGACTGCCGCGTCATCTTCATGCGCTATGATCAGATCACAAAGCGCTGCGAAAACGCCTGCGCCTGCCACAGTCAGGTCGTAACGAACCTCTTCCAACTGCTCTCGAAAAAGTCCCTGCATCTGAGCCGCCGGATCGAGGTGCTCGCCTGCCGCTCCATCCGCGAAAAGCTGCTGTGCTTTTTCGAGCAGCTCGCCGACGAGCACGGCAGCCGGACGTTCCCCCTGCCGTTTTCCCTCAGCATGCTTGCCGACTACATCAGCGCCGACCGCAGCGCCATGATGCGCGAGATGCGCAAGATGCGCGAGGAGGACCTCATCAGCACCGAGGGCCGCAGCGTGACGCTGCTTTAGTTTTTTGCAAGTATTTTTCGTAAATGCAAGTTTTCCTGCATCGTCAGAATTTTGATATTTATTGACGCAAGAAAACTTTCATGATATAAACATAGCATCATTCCATATTCCCGGCGCTGCGTCCAGGAATCCCGCCTGCCGTTCTCCCCGGACGGCACGGCGCTGAATCTCAACAAAAAGGAGAATCATTCATGTATCGCATCGTGAAGAAAGAAGCGCTCAAGCCCACCGTGACCCTCTACGAGATCGAGGCGCCAATGGTGGCAAAGAAGGCCGAGCCCGGCCAGTTCATCATCCTGCGCGTCGATGAAAACGGTGAACGCATCCCCATCACCATCCACGACTTCGACCGTGAGAAGGGCACCGTCACCATCATCGTGCAGACGATCGGCGCCACCACCGAAAAGCTCAGACATAAAGCCGAGGGCGAGTACATTCAGGACTTTGTCGGCCCGCTGGGCCGCCCGACCGAGACCGAAGGCAAGAAGAAGGTCTGCGTCGTGGGCGGCGGCGTCGGCTGCGCCATCGCTTACCCCGTTTTGAAGAAGTTCCACGACTGCGGCGCGGAAGTCCACGCGGTCGTCGGCTTCAAGAATAAGGACCTCGTCATTCTTGAGGACAAGTTCCGCGCGGCGTCCAGCGTTTTGAAGCTGATGACGGACGACGGCTCTTACGGCGAGAAGGGTCTTGTCACCGATGCGCTCAAGGAGCTCATCGACGCGGGCAACCAGTATGACGAGATCTTCGCCATCGGCCCTGCCATCATGATGAAATTCGTGTCCAAGACCACCGAGCCCTACGGCATCCCCACCACCGTTTCCATGAGCCCGATCATGGTCGACGGCACCGGCATGTGCGGCGGCTGCCGCCTCACCGTCGGCGGCGAGACGAAGTTCGCCTGCGTCGACGGCCCGGACTTCGACGGTCACAAGGTCGACTGGGACGAGAGTCTCAAGCGCGGCAAGATGTACTTCGACTGGGAGCGCCACAAATACGAAGAGACCTGCAACCTGTTCAGCAAGGAGGTTCAGTAATATGCCTAACATGAGTCTGAAGAAGAACGAAATGCCCTCGCAGGAGCCCAACGTCCGCAACAAGAACTTCCTGGAGGTCGCGCTCGGCTATACCGAGGAGCAGGCGCTCGATGAAGCGGCCCGCTGCTTAAACTGCAAGAACCATCCCTGCGTTTCCGGCTGCCCGGTGCAGGTCAAGATCCCCGAATTCATCAAGAAGATCACCGAAAAGGACTACGAGGGCGCCTATCAGGTCATCCACGAGACCTCCTCCCTGCCCGCCGTCTGCGGCCGCGTCTGCCCGCAGGAGACGCAGTGCGAATCGAAGTGCATCCGCGGCATCAAGGGCGAGCCTGTCGGCATCGGCCGCCTCGAGCGCTTTGTCGCCGACTGGCACAATGCAAACGTGCAGGAAGCGCCCGCCAAGCCCACGCCCAACGGCCACAAGGTCGCGGTCATCGGCTCCGGCCCCAGCGGCCTCACCTGCGCGGGCGACCTTGCCAAGAAGGGCTACGATGTCACCGTGTTTGAAGCGCTCCACCTTGCCGGCGGCGTGCTGGTCTACGGCATCCCCGAGTTCAGACTTCCCAAGGCCATCGTGCAGAAGGAAGTCGACGGTCTGAAGGCCCTCGGTGTCAAGGTCGAGACGAACATGGTCATCGGCCGCGTCGTGTCCATTGACGAGTTGATGAGCGAGTACGGCTTCGAGGCCGTGTTCATCGGCTCCGGCGCGGGTCTTCCGATGTTCATGCACATCCCCGGCGAGAACCTCTGCGGCGTTTACTCCGCCAACGAGTTCCTGACCCGTATCAACCTGATGAAGGCTTATAAGGACGGCTCCGACACGCCCATCATGCCGCTTCAGGGCAAGAAAGTCGCTGTCGTCGGCGGCGGCAACGTCGCCATGGACGCCGCGCGCTGCTCCAAGCGCCTGGGCGCGGACGTGTACGTCGTCTACCGCCGCGGCATGGAAGAGCTCCCTGCCCGTCACGAAGAGGTCGAGCATGCCATCGAAGAGGGCATCGTCTTCAAGACGCTCAATAACCCCGTCAAGATCAACGGCGATGAGAAAGGCTATGTCTCCTCCATGACCTGCGTGGAGATGGAGCTGGGCGAGCCTGACGCCTCCGGCCGCCGCCGCCCGATCGAAAAGGTCGGCAGCGAACATGATCTGCCGGTCGACTGCGTCATCATGTCGCTCGGCACCACGCCGAACCCGCTCATCAAGAACACCACCCCGGGTCTTGAGGTCAACCGCAAGGGCGGCATCGTCGTGAACGAGGCCGGTCTCACCTCTCATCAGAACGTCTACGCCGGCGGCGACGCCGTCACGGGTGCTGCCACCGTCATCCTCGCCATGGGCGCCGGCAAGCTCGGCGCGAAGAGCATCGACGAGGCACTGAGCAAATAATTTTCGTCAGCGAAAGCGCGCAGAAGCGTACTTCTGCGCGTTTTCTCAATACCATTTCTCACGAAGGGAGAACTATTATGAATCTTTGGCATGATATTGCACCGGCGCGCGTGCGCCCTGAGGACTTTTTCGCGGTCATCGAGATCGAGAAGGGCTCGAAAAACAAGTACGAGATGGATAAAGAGACCGGCGCGTTGCGTCTCGACCGAATTCTCTACACCTCGACTCACTATCCCGCCAACTACGGCTTCATCCCCCGCACCTGGGCGGACGACGGCGACCCGCTGGACGTTCTGGTTCTCTGCTCTGAATGCATCCGCCCGCTGAGCCTCGTGGAGTGCTACCCCATCGGCGTTATTTCGATGGAGGACAGCGGCAGTCTCGATGAAAAGATCATTGCCATTCCCTTCCAGGATCCGACCTACAACACCTATCAGGACATCTCGGAGCTGCCGAACCATGTGGCAAGCGAAATCCGCCACTTCTTCCGCGTCTACAAGAGTCTGGAGGGCAAGGAGACCGTCGTCAGCGACGTCCTCGGCCGCGAGGAAGCCATCAAGATCATCATCAAGTGCCAGAACGCTTATATTGAAAAATATTGCCGTTAAAGCAAAAAAAGGGAAAGGCTGACGGCCTTTCCTTTTCTATTTTGGCATAAAGAAGGACGCATTCGAAAGAATGCGTCTTTCTTTATGCTGCATCTTCGATTTACTGAATACTCTCCTAGTAACCTCATTAGTAACCTGAAAGCAACTCGGTAACCTCAAAAAACCTCTAAGTAACCCCAAACCTTTACGGCCTTCAGCGGCAAAAAGAGGCATATCCTCACAAAGAAAAAATCCCCGAAACCCTTCGGGTAATGTTCGTAGGGACACAAGTTGACACCGTGTCTTGCAAGGGGGCGGACAGCGTTTGCTGTCCGCTTTCTTGCGCTTTTTCTCTGTTTTTATTATGCGGGAAGCTCGAATACCTCACTCAGGGGCGGCGCAATGCGTGGCTGCGCCTCGCCCTGCTCCATCGCGCTGTCCACCGTGCCGATGTCGCGGTACACGATTCGGATGCTCTGGTGGGAGCTGCGGGAGTATTTCTCCGTCCGCTCGCCCACCTCGATCCGCTGGATGAACAGCCGCAGCAGCTCCGGCGTCAGCTCGTCGATGGCGGTATACTGCTTCGCCTTCTCAACGAACGTGTTCACGTTGGCGGAGGCGGCTTTCAGCTTTTCCAGCCGGGCCTCCTTTTCGGGGATCTGTTCCTCCAACGCTTTCTGCTCGCCGGTGTAATCGCCTGCCAGCATCCGGTACTGCTCATCGGTCACCCGCCCCAGCACGTTGTCCTCATAGAGCCGCTTGAACAGCTTGGACAGTTCCTCTCTGCGCCGCCGCATGGTATCCAGATCTTTTTGGATCGTGTTCATCTCACGCCGCAGTTCCAGCGTATTCTTGCTGCCGATGTAGGCGGCGAACTGCTTCTCCTTCATCCGCGCGAAGTGCGTCACCCGGCGTAAGTCCTCCAGCACAACGGCTTTCAGTTCAAACTCCCGGATGTGATGCGGCGTGCAAACGGTCTTGCCCTTTTTGCCGTAGGTGTAGCACTTGAAGTTGTACTCCGTCCGCTCCATCGTGCTGGCTCTGTGCAGCACCAGCGGCTTGCCGCAATCCGCGCAGAACACCATCCCAGAGAAGATGTTCGGCTCTTCCATGTGCTTGGGGACACGCTTTTTGTGCTGACGCACCTCCTGCACGATGTCCCACTGCTCCTGTGTGACAAGAGCTTCGTGGGTGTTCTTCACCACGAACCGCTCACTTTCGGGGCGCTCCACGCGCTGCTTGTTTTTGTAGGAGATCGTAGTGGTGCGAAGCCCAACCGAGTGTCCGAGGTAGACCTCATTGTTCAGAATGCTGGTGACGCTGTTGGAAGACCACAGGCATGGTCTGGTGGTGTCCAGTCCCCGGTGGCTTTTCCCGGTCTTGCGGTAGTAGGCGTTGGACGGGTTCACCACCTGCTCCTTAGTGAGGATGGTGGCAATCCGCTTGGGGCCGTTTCCAGCGGCGCAGAGGGAGAAGATGCGCTTCACCACAGGTGCGGTGTCCTCGTCCGGAACCAGCGTGTTGGCATCACCATCACTTTTCCGATAGCCGTAGGGCGGTCTGCCGCCCAGCCGCTCTCCCTGCTCCGCTTTCATTTTCATGACCGCGCGGACCTTGCGGCTGGTATCCTTGGCGTGAAGCTCGTTGGCCCAGTTGCGGATGGGGTTGAAGTCATTGCTGCTCTCCACTGTGGAATCCACGCCATCGTTGACAGCGATGAAGCGGACATTCTTCTGGGGGAAATATATCTCCATGTAGTAGCCTACCTGAAGGTATTCTCGCCCCAAGCGGGAGGCGTCCTTTACGATGAGATTCGCCACCTGTCCCGCTTCGATCATCTCCACGATCTTTTTCCATGAAGGCCGCTCGAAGTTCGTACCAGAGTAGCCGTCATCCGCAAGGAAGATGGTGTTCTCGAAGCCCTTTTTTTTTGCGTATTTCTCCAGCAGGGTGCGCTGGTGCTGAATGCTGTTGGACTCTCCGGCCCGCTCGTCCTCCTGACTGAGCCGCCCGTAGAGTACGGTGTATTGCTGATTTTCTTGACCTGCCATAATTACCTCCTTTTCGTTGGGGCAGGCCGGTACGGTAACACGAAGTATACCGCACCGGCTCTCGCAAGTCTACCGGAATTTTACTGCTCATGATGCTCCCGCTCTAACTTTGTGTCGATGAGCTGCAGGAGCTTGTCCGTAGGCGTTGCCGATGCGCCGCCGGGGAACACGGAGGTCACAAGGAAGCACTTCCCACCAACCAGCATCGCCCGTTGACGGGTGAGGTCATCGCCCTCCCATTTGGCTGCGCTGTCGCGGAACAGCGTTTCCACGCCGCCGTCCTCGGAGCGGCGCAGGATGACCTGCTCCGGCCGGTAGGCGCCGAGGATGCCCGTGTCACGATAAATTTCCCAATCCTGTTTCATTACAATCCTCCCATCGTTTGCTCTTGCTGTTGCTTTTTCTGTTCTTCCCGCGCGGCCTGTTCATCCAATTTTTCTTTCATCGCCAGAGCTGCGCCCGCGGCGAAGCCAATCACAGCGCCGAAGTTTTCAGCGGCGATTTTCGCCTCTATGCGCCGCCGCTTTTCCTCGGCGTCTTCATCCTCGTCCAATAGCGATCCCGCGGCAACCAGCCCGGCCACGGCGGGGATCAGAGGAACAGGCCGCGGATCGCCGCCGCGCCATACCAACCCGCCAGTGCCGCCGTGCCAAGGATCAGCACCAGCATGATCCACTTGAGGGCCACCAGCAGGCTGAAGTCCGGGAGCCAGTCGATCCACTTGGAGGAATACTTTTCGCTCAGATTCCCAACCCGTTCCAGCAGTTTGTTCATCTCTGTCAGCGATCTCTGCATCTCCGTGAGCGACTTCTGCACCGGCGTCAGGTCGATGTACGGCTTCAGTTCTGGCAGTGCTTTCCGAATTTCCTCCAGTTCCCAGTTTATTCCGTCTGCCTGCTCCGTCAGCTTGTCCATCGCCTGCGGCAGGTCGCACTGGATCACAATGGGCTGGATCGGCTGCGGTAGCGGCACAGACGGCGGCGCGCTGTTCGGCTGATTCATCCGCTTCAATTCCTCCATCGGTTTCCGCTGCTCGACGGAGTTTTCTTTGGACGAGCTCTGCCCGTATTCTGAATTCATATTCCATGGCCTCCTTGCAATACTTTTCCTCGTGTAGTTTGTTGTCACGGCATTTTAGTCCGTCCGGCGTGGTGTAGGTGATGTACTTGC
>UMIA01030338.1_pt1 | contig 17830 bp, 10 predicted proteins | sample 1965701 | NCBI WGS metagenome assembly UMIA01 (sample SAMEA4836113, study PRJEB28245) | human gut metagenome | biome: gut microbiome; material: fecal sample | place: Denmark | collected 2008 | reverse complement strand
AGTGCCCTCGGATTGGGTCATAGTGTCTGTCTGCGCCAAAACATCGACGTTACCGTGGTCCAAACTGGTCGTTGGGGACGTCCTTAAATGACTAGCCGTTTAAGAACGTCCCCAATGACTAGTCGGATTGATAATTTGTGCGGGTTGTGGTTTTGTGACCTGCTGAAATTTAAGATACTGTACAACTGTACGCTAACTTATCTTCGTAGTATATTGCTACCCGCAAAACTCAATACCATTGTGCTCTGAGACGCTAAAGCGCCTACGTACAATGGTTGTCGATAGTACGATTTGATTCAACGACAGGATGGATGGTCCAAGCGTGAGTCTCGGCAGCAAACTATCCAACGCAAAGGTCTCCTTTGCGATATTCAAGCGCGACATTAAGCGACTGCTTGTGAACCCCGTCGCCTTGGTGGTTACCCTTGGCGTGTGCGTTATTCCCTCGCTGTATGCCTGGTACAACATCGTGGCCAACTGGGATCCGTACGGAAACACCCAGGGCATCAAGATTGCCATCGCCAACAACGATCGGGGCACCCAAAACGACCTGGTGGGCGAGCTCAACGCGGGCGATCAGGTCGTCGATCAGCTCAAGGAGAACGATCAGCTGGGCTGGACCTTCGTCGATTCTGCGGCCGATGCCAAGGAGGGCGTCGAGAGCGGTGAGTACTATGCGGCCATCGTAATCCCCAAGAACTTCTCGGATAACCTGGTTTCGATGCTCGACGGCAACTACCATCAGCCCAAGCTTACGTACTACGTCAATGAGAAGAAGAGCGCTATTGCGCCCAAGGTTACCGACACCGGCGCAAGCACCATCGAGGAGCAGATCAACTCGGAATTTGTCTCCACGGTGGGCGAGACCGTTGCCAGCATTGCCAAGGATGCCGGAGTCGATTTAAAGGACAAGGCAACCCAGACTCGGGATTCGTTGGCAAGTTCTGTCTCCGAGGCATCCGATACCTTGGGCGAGGTGCGCGATTCGATTGGCGACATGAATGCCGCCATCGATAAGACGAGTGGCGCTATCGCCTCGGCCGATGCGGCACTTGCCGGCATGCAGGGTCAGGCGCCGTCACTGACGCAAGCGATCTCTCAGGGCAACGACCTGCTGGGTGAAGCTCGCACCACGGCGGGCAACTCTATCGCCTCGCTCTCCAAGGCGCTCTCGGAAGGCAGCCTTGCGCTCACCAAGACGTCGGCCTCCGCGAACGCTGCCATCGGCAAGCTGACGGGCACGGTCACATCTACGACCACCCGTATCGACAACTCGCTCGAGTCTCTCCAAGCGACGATCGACCACAATAAGGCCGTTATCGGGCACTTGGAGATTCTCGCCAATGACACGTCGACAGGTTCCGAGGAAATTGACGCGCGCATTGTATCGACCATCAATACGCTCCGTGAGCAGAACGAGAAGTTGCAGAGCATCAAGGACGGTCTGTCCGCGCAGTCGAGCGCCATGGCGAATGACGCCGCGGCTGTTTCGGGCGCCAGCGACGCTATCAATAACGCAATCCAGACCGGTGCGACCAACCTTGGCCAGGCCCAAACGAACCTGGGCCAAAGCGCGCTGCCGAAGGCCTCAAGCGCGCTCGATTCCTTTGCTGCCGTCTCGGGTGATCTGACGGGAATCGTATCGGGTCTTACGCCCACGATTGCGAGCGCGCGTGGCACGCTGGCCCAACTCAACGCTACGCTCGGCCAGGCCAAGACCACGCTGTCCCAGACCGATTCCTCGCTTGCCAAGGTCCAGGACAAGCTTGCGACCGCAGCCAATGACATCGCGGCGCTGCAGACCTCTGAGTCTATGGGCGAGCTCGCCGACCTTATGGGCGTCGATGTCAATGACGTGGCAGATTTCATGGCCTCTCCGGTCGAGCTGACGTCCAAGTCGATCTATCCGGTCAAGAGCTTTGGTTCGGGCATCGCCCCGTTCTATACCAATCTGGCGCTGTGGGTGGGCGGCTACGTGCTCATCGCCATCTACAAGCTCGAGGTCGACCGCGAAGGCATCGGCAGTTTTACCGCGCGCCAAGGCTACTTTGGCCGCTGGTTGCTCATGGTGATCCTGGGCGCGTTGCAGGCCATCATCGTTACGGTGGGTGATCTGGTCATTGGCGTACAGTGCGTCAACCCGCTGCTGTTCGTGCTGGGCGGCATCGCCATCTCGTTTACGTACGTCAACATCATTTACGCGCTGTCCACTACGTTTAAGCACATCGGCAAGGCAATCGGCGTCATTCTGGTTATCGTGCAGATTCCGGGTTCATCGGGCATGTACCCCATCGAAATGATGCCTGGCTTCTTCCAGTGGCTGCACCCACTGCTGCCCTTTACCTACGGCATCAATCTGCTGCGCGAGACGGTCGGCGGCATGTACTCGTTTAACTACCTGTTTAACCTGTGCATCCTGGGCGTGTTTCTGATCGTGGCGCTCTTTATCGGGTTGCAGCTTCGTCCGCTGCTGCTCAACCTTAACCTGCTCTTTGATAAGCAGCTTTCCACGACCGGTATGATGATCTGCGAGTCCAATGACCTGCCGCGCCAGCGCTACTCGCTGCGCACGGCTATGCGTGTCATGCTCGATTCCGATTCGTACCGTCGCGAGCTGCTCGACCATGCGGTGACTTTTGAGCACCGTTATCCGTACTACATCAAGGGCGGCTTTGCTGCCGTGGTGGGCGTTCAGGTGTTGCTCTTTGTGCTTTCGACGGTCCTTGACATCGACAACAACGGCAAGATCATCCTGCTGGTCATCTGGATTATCTCGGTCATCGCCATTTGCGGCTGGCTTATTAATATCGAGTACATCCGATCGAGCCTCAACACCCAGATGCGTATCTCGGCGCTTTCGGACGAGGACCTGCGCCGCGAGATGCGCGAGCACACAGCGGCGATCCCTGCCGCTCGCTACATGTTTGGCCTCAACGCCAGCGAGCGTGGTGCCAAGAGCGGCGATCAGTCCACGGGCCGCTTGCCGCATATAGGCTCGAACCATAAATCTCAGGACAGCGACAGCACAGCCATAAACGATGGAGATACCACTCCGCTTGGCAAGCACTCCAAAGGAGGTGAGGCATAAATGAAGAACATCCTGCATCTGTTTAAGCGCGATGTCCAAAATGTGTCTCGCTCCGTAATTGGCTTGGTTGTCGTGATGGGCCTCGTTATCGTACCGTGCCTGTACGCGTGGTTTAACATCGCCGGCAGCTGGGACCCGTACGGCAACACCGGCAATCTTAAGATCGCCGTGGTCAACACCGATGAGGGTTACGAGAGCGATCTGATCCCCGTTGAGGTCAACGTGGGTGAAAACGTGACCGCCACCCTGCGCGGCAACGAGAGCTTCGATTGGGTTGTACTCAACAATCGAGAAAAGGCCATCGAGGGCGTCAAATCGGGCGCATACTATGCGGCTGTCGTTATCCCTAAGACGTTTAGTGCCGATATGATGACGCTCTTTTCGACCGACGTGAAGCATGCCGATATCGAGTTCTACGAGAATCAGAAGGCCAACGCCATCGCACAGATCGTGACCGAGAAGGGCTCGAGCGCCGTCCAGAGTCAGGTCAACGAGACCTTTACCAAGACCATCACGTCCATCGGCCTTAAGACGGTGTCCAGCCTGCTCGATTACATGAGCACCGACCAAGTGAGCAACTTTATCGCCAATCTGTCCTCTACGCTGGGCGATTCGGTCGAGGATCTGCAGGACGTTCAGGCGAGCGCGACGTCGCTCGCGGGCATTTTGAGCTCTACGTCCGATTCGTTGACGTCGGCGAGCGGCATGCTCAAGCAGACGGGCACCGTTGATGAGTCGACGAAGCAGCTGATGGAGCACGCCAAGAGCGGCATCAATGATTCCAAGGAAGCGCTCAAGGCCGCCAGTGATGCCGTTGACGCGGCGATTGACGGAAGCGCGGGCTCGTTCGACAACGTGTCCGCCGAGCTTGCGAAGGCATTCGACGCCGCGAATCAGCATGTTGACCTTACGGTGTCTCAGCTCAACGAAGCCGCAGCGGCGCTCAATACGCGTGCTGACGATATCGATGCGATGGCAGATCAGCTCCGCAGCCTTGCCGACCGGGTGAGTGATGACAAACTCAAAGACGGCCTCAAGTCCGCTGCGACGTCGCTGGGCAGAATTGCCGTGGAGTACCGCAACAATGCGAAGGACCTGACGGCGACCGCAAAGTCCCTTTCGGACGGCATGGCGGAGGTCAACAACTCGCGTGCCGAGGTCGACCAGGCCATCGCCGATGCCAAGGCGGGTATCTCGGGTGCCAAGTCCGATTACGATTCTACGTTCTCGATTAAGGCCAAGGAGCTCAAGAAGACCATTTCGGGCGTTCTGGATTCCCTGAACGGTATCTCGGGTGACTTGGATAGCGCCGTGAGCGGTCTGACCGACGCCTCCGGTTCGCTCGCGAAAGGTCTCTCCAAGGCTGCAAAGCTGGTCAACAAGGCTTCCGATCAGCTGGGCGAGGCGTCGGACAAGATCAGTGCCTTTAAGGATGAGCTTGATAGCGCTCTGATCTCGGGTGACCTGGCCATGATTAAGACAATGATTGGCAGCGACCCCGAGGGCCTCGCCGTGTCGCTTTCCGGCCCTGTCGCACTCGACCGTAAGCCGGTCTATCCGATCCGCAACTACGGTTCGGCCATGGCGCCGTTCTACACGATTCTGTCGCTATGGGTCGGCTCGATCGTACTGGCGGCCATGATGAAGGTCTCGGTTGACGATGAGCTTATCAACGAGCTCATCCCCGTGCGCCTGCACGAGATCTACTTGGGTCGCTACCTGTTCTTTGGCGGTCTGGCTCTGCTGCAGGCAACGCTCGTGTGTGCGGGCGACATTCTGTTCTTTGGTATTCAGTGCGACGACCCGCTGCAGTTTGTGCTGGCGGGCTGGGTCGCGAGTCTCGTGTTCTCCAATATCGTCTACACGCTTACGGTATCGTTTGGAGATATCGGCAAGGCCCTCGCCGTCGTGCTGCTGGTCATGCAGGTCGGCGGTTCGGGCGGTACGTTCCCCATCGAGATGACCGGTCCCGTGTTCCAGGCGATCTACCCGTTCCTGCCGTTTACCCACGGCATCAACGCCATGCACGCCGCCATGGCCGGTGCCTACCATATGGAGTACTGGATTGAGCTGGGTATCTTGGCGAGCTACCTGATTCCGTCGCTGGCTCTGGGCGTCGTCTTCCGCCGCCCGGTTATCAAAGCCAACGACTGGATTATCGAAAAGCTGGAGTCGACTAAGTTGATCTAGTTCAGCCATGTAAACGCCGTCGGAACATCGAGGCCTTCCAGCTCGACACTTTATTATGCTGGATTGCGGTGTGACGTTGGTTGTTGCTACAGTAGCGGGGCGTGCCGGGGGTCCGGTGCGTCCCGTTTTTCTTTGACCATGAGGCGGCACGCAGCCATACGCGTGCGGACACCACGCCCAGATTGAGTGCGAGGATGTTCCATGGCCCAATACGCTGCCAACGAAATCGAAAACTTGCCCGATAGCCCAGTAGCCCGTGAGGATTTGGGCGCGGGCGGTATTCCCCGGGGCGCCGGCGCACGCTCTCCGCTGTTCTGGAAGGTTCTGCTCCTTTCGGTGGCGGTCATCTGGGGCTACTCCTTTACCACTATGAAGGACGCGCTCGGCACCATTCCGGTGTTCGCGCTGCTCTATGTACGCTTTCTGCCCGCAGCGCTGGTCATGTTTGCCGTCTTCCACAAGCGCATCATCGCGCACCTCAACGCTCGCAACCTGATCGTTGGCCTGAGTATGGGCGTGCTCATGTGGGCGGCCTATGCGTTGCAGACGGTCGGTCTGGCACATACTACGGCGGGCAAGAATGCTTTTTTGACGGGCACGTATTGCATCCTTGTACCGTTCGCGAGCTATTTCCTGAGCGGCGAAAAGCTCACGCGCTACAACTTGGGTGCCGCGCTGCTGTGCCTAGCGGGCATTGGTCTCGTCGCACTCGATAGCGTTAAATTCAACATTGGTGACGTCATTACGCTGGCGGGTGCGGCCTTTTTCGCCATCCAGATGGCGGTGACTGCCAAGTACGGTCGCAAAATGGACATCAACGTCATCACGTTTTGGATGTTTGTGGGCAACGGCGTGCTGAGCCTGGCAACGTCGCTGCTATTCGAGACCCAAGCGCCTCTGTCCGTGTGGACGCCGAGCTTTATCAGTGCGATGACGTTTCTCTCGGTGGGCTGCACATGCGCGGCTCTGCTCATCCAAAACGTCGGCCTGGCGCATGTCCCGGCCTCGACGGGCTCGCTGCTCCTTTCGATGGAGTCGCCTTCGGGTGTGCTGTTCTCGGTGCTGCTGATGGGGGAGGCGCTCACCTCGCGCCTGCTCGCCGGCTTCGTGCTTATCTTCCTGTCGATTATCTTGAGCGAGACTCACTTCGATTTTTTGCGTCGAAAGCCGCGCCCGCAATTGTAAACAACTTGTTGCGCCGCCCTCCCGGGGCGGCATTTTTTATGCCTCGCCCTTAAAGTTGTACCTTGCACTTTACGCTACCAAAGTGCTTGCTGCAAAAACGATACTGGAGGGCATCTATGGCACCAGCTTTGTCCGATCTTCAACCGCAATCAGCGCCCAAGGCCACCGCGGCGGCGCAGGCCGCTATCGGTGACGGTCTTGTTGCAGAAGCTCAGGCTTTTGCAGACGAGCTCGCTGCGTGGCGACACGATCTGCACCAGACGCCCGAGTTGGGTAATCGCCTTCCGCAAACCTCTGCGTATATTCAGGCGCGCCTGACCGAGATGGACATCCCATTTGCCACGCTCGTCAATGGTTCCTGCGTTGTGGGCCTTGTCGGCGCCGGTGCCGCCGCGGCCCGGGGCAATGGCGTTTGCACGGACGAACAGGCCGGTACGGTCATCATGCTCCGCGGCGATATGGATGCCCTGCCCGTTACCGAGGAATCCGGCGAGCCCTTTGCATCCACCAACGGCTGCATGCATGCTTGCGGTCACGATATGCACGCGACGGCGCTGCTTGGTGCGGCGCGCTTGCTCAAGGCCCGCGAGGCCGAGCTTGTTGATGCCAACGCCACGGTTAAGCTGCTGTTCCAGCCGGGCGAGGAAACCTTCGAGGGTGCCCGCGCCGCCATCGCCGACGGTCTGCTGCAGAACCCGCGTCCTCAGGTCGCCTTTGCCATGCACGTCAATAGCCAGTCGCCGCTCGGCCTGGTGCTCTACGGCAGCCCGGCGCTCTCGGGCGTGTACGGTTTTCGCATCACGCTTCAGGGCAAGGGCGGCCATGGCTCGAGCCCCGAGATCTGCATCGACCCCATCACGGCCGGCGTGCATGTGCATCTGGCACTTCAGGAGCTCATCTCCCGCGAGGTGCCGGCGGCCAAGGAGGTCGCGCTTACCGTTGGTAAGTTCGCTGGCGGCTTGGCGGCCAACGTCATCCCTGACACCTGCGTGCTCGAGGGAACGCTGCGCGGCTTTGATGTTGAGCTCATGGCTCACCTCAAGACCCGCATTGCGGAGGTCGTTAACGGCGTGGCCGCAACGTATCGTACGCCGGCGACTATCGAGACGCTCTCGGATGTTCCGCCGCTGGTACTCGATGACGACATGACCCAGGCTTCGCTTGGCTATGTGGGTGCGACGCTGCCCAAGGCCGCCTTCCTGCCGCTGTTTCATGCCATGGCGAGCGAGGACTTTGCGCTTGTCTCGAGCGAGATACCGAGCGCGTACTTTACGATCGGCGCTGCTGTGACCGATACGGACGAACACTTTGCCCAGCACCATCCCAAGGCACGTTTTAGCGATGCCGAGCTTCCCCTTGGCGCCGCGGCTTATGCCGCCGTCGCTTTGGGCTACATCGCCGACCACCGGTAGCACCCAATCTTGCTACTCGTTTGTTTAAAAAAGGAACAGTATGTCCCAGCAACGTAAGTTCTTCCCCGGTTGGCTCGTCGTGGCCTCTGGGTTTGTCATCATGGCCACGTGCTACACGATTTTCGTTAACTGCATGAGCTTGTTTCAGCCGCTCATCGTAAGCGACCTCGGGATCACGCTTGCGCAGTACAACATCTCCAACGCCATCTCCACCGTGGTGAGCGTTATCGGTTCACTTGTGATCGGTCATGTGGCCGATAAAGTGAGCGGTCGCGTTTTGGGCTCCCTCACTGTTATCGCCACCTCTGCCGTTCTTGCCGGGATGAGCTTTGTCGGTGAGCTGTGGCAGGTCTACGTGCTCTTTGCTGTCTCGGGCTGCTTCGCTGTCGCCTCGACCCGCCTGCTCATTAGCCTGGTGACCGCCAACTGGTTTACCGCTAAGCGCGGCCTTGCCATCTCCATCGCACTTTCGGGCTCGGGCTTTCGTGGCGCTATTCTGTCTCCTATCGTGAGCTCGCTTATCGTGAGCGTTGGCTGGCGTTCCGCTTTCCTGGTGCTCGCGGCTATCTGCATGGTGGCGGCGCTGCCCATTACGGCCTATTCCTTCCGCACCAAGCCTTCCGAGATCGGCCTTAAGCCGCTCGGCGAGAACCCGGGCGATCCGTCCGTCTCGACGGCTGGCGACAAGGACGAGCACACGGCGCCCGAGGTTAACGTTGGCTGGTCGCGCATCAAGAAGAGCCCGGCGTTTTGGCTGCTCGTCGTGGCATTCCTCTTTATGGGCCTTGTCAATGGCGCCATCCTGCCCAACCAGGTCACCAACATGACGAGCGTTACCGTCAACGGCGCCAAGATCGTCACGGGCGGTCACGATCCCATGTGGGCCGGTACGGTGCTTTCTGCCTACATGGTCACCGTCGTTATCGCCAAGATTTCGCTCGGCGCCATCTACGATCGCTTTGGCCTGCGCTTTGGCAACGTGCTGGGATCCGTTGCGTGCATTATCGCCTGCGCTGCTCTGTGCTTCCCCGCAACCGACCTCGGCCCCATCGTGGCCGCTGTGAGCTTTGGTATCGGAACGTGCATGGGCACCATCACGCCTACCATTGCCGCGTCCAAGCAGTTTGGCATGGCCGACCTCGGCAAGGTCACGGGCACCATTACCTCGCTCGAGATGGTCGGCGGCACCGTGGGAGCCATTGTCTCGGGTGTGCTGTTCGATGCCACGGGCTCCTTTGCGAGCGCCTGGATTGTGTGCCTGGCGTGCTCCGTGGTCATGCTCGTGTTCCTGCTGGCATCCGAGCCCATCGCCGCCAAGCTGCGCGCGAGTGTGGCGGGAGAGTAGACGTCCGTCGCTCTTTGCTGTTCGCCCCGTTCTGTCCGTGGCTGCCCTGGAAGCCGAATGGATGCTCGTACCATCATTCGGTTTCCAAGGCGGCCACGGGCCTACGAAATGATCCGTTTTCCTCCGTCCCCAACAGATCACGTGATCCGAAGGGGACGGAGGAAAGCGGATCACAAACAGCGGCGGTGCGTCAGGCCGAACGAGCCCCCATACCCTCGTTCGGTCAGACGCGCCGCCGCGTTTTGTTTTTGTGCCGTATAATGACCACTACCTATGACGCGATACAAAAGAAAGGTGTTTGCCCATGCAGGCACAGAAGGCGGAGGGAACCCGCGACCTTATCGGCGCCGAGATGCGCGCCTGGCAAAAGATGCAGCAGATCGCTGCCGGCGTGTTCGAGCCGTTTGGCTTTAAGCCCATCGAGACGCCCGCCATCGAGCAGGTGGACGTGTTTGTCCACGGTATCGGCCAGTCGACCGACGTCGTGCGCAAGGAGATGTTCCGCGTGTTTAGCGGCGCCAACCTGGAGCGCGTCTTTACCGAGGGTACCGACACCAAGCTCAAGCCCAAGCAGCGCCTGGCCCTTCGTCCCGAGGGCACGGCCGGTGTGGTGCGCGCCGTCGTGGAGAACAACCTGGTGCCTCAGGGCTCCACGCCGTTTAAGGCCTACTATGCCGAGGCCATGTTCCGCGGCGAGCGTCCCCAGAAGGGCCGCCTGCGCCAGTTCCACCAGGTGGGCATCGAGTGGCTCGGCGCTCCCGATCCGGCGGCAGACGCCGAGTGCATCATCATGCTCATGGAGTTCTACAAGCGCCTGGGCTTCGATCTGTCCAAGCTCCGTCTGCTTATTAACTCGATGGGCGATGCGCAGTGCCGTCCGGCATACCGCGAGCAGGTCAAGCAGTTTATCCTTGATCACGCCGACGAGATGTGCGACGAGTGCCGCGAGCGCGCCGAGCTCAACCCGCTGCGCGCCTTCGACTGCAAGAACGACCATTGCCGCGAGATCATGGCCGACGCCCCGCTGATGGGCTACAACCTGTGCGATGAGTGCCGCGAGCACTACGAGCAGGTCAAGCGCTATTTGGATGCCGCCGGTATCGAGTATGTTGAGGATCCCACTCTGGTGCGCGGCCTGGACTACTACACCCGTACTGTCTTTGAGGTCGAGGCTCCCGGCGCCGGTGTCGGCTCCATCGGTGGCGGCGGTCGCTATGACGGCTTGGTCGAGCTCGAGGGCGGCAAGCCCACGGCGGGCGTCGGTTTTGCCGTCGGCTTTGAGCGCGCCCTGCTGGCCCTGCAGGCCTTTGGCGGCGACCTGGGTGCCGAGGAGGTCCCGTGCGTCTACGTTGCCAACGCCGGCAAGGAGTTGCGTCAGAACGTCTTTACCATTACGCAGCAGCTTCGTGCCGCAGGCATCGTGACCGAGGCCGACTATCAGGGCCGTTCCCTTAAGGCCCAGTTTAAGCAGGCCGACAAGGTGGGCGCCAAGCTCATCCTGGTCCTGGGCGGCGACGAGCTTGCCGCCGGCAAGGTCAAGGTGCGCGACATGGAGAGCCACGAAGAGGTCCTTGCCGATCTGGCCAACGTCGTCGAGGCGGTTCGCGAGCGCCTGTAGCGTATGATTTTTGAGCTGCGGGTCCGCTAACATGTCCCGCTCGCGACGAGCGATTGTTACGGGGGTGTTTCGCATTTATGCGGAATGCCCCCGTTTGTGTATGCCGTCCACCGAGAAATACGACCATTTAGGGCAAAAACCCTTGCAATGCAGAAAATACTTTTGTGTGGTAAAGCGCAATCAGTGTCGAAAGTATTTCTCAAGCGCCTATAATGAATACCGCATGTTACGTGCATAGAAGGAGGAATGGGAGGAAACGTGGCTGAGAACCTAAGCAACCAGTCTGTACCCGAAGCCGCGGCGCGCGTCGCTGCCGTGGTCAACCGCCTCGTTAACCGAATCGGCTCGAATGCCGAGTCCAGGGAGCGTCTCGCCGAGATCGAGATCCCCGAGGAGCTGCGCGACAATCTGGCGTTGTTCCTGCGCCTGGAGCGTCGTGTGCTTAGCGAGTATGATCCTGAGATCGCGGACCTGTTCGACAAAATCCTGTCGGCCGAGATTGTGGCCAATGCCGGCAACCCCGGTACCCGCGCTGCCGACGAGGCCGTCGACGAGCAGGGCGTGCCCACCGCCGACGAGCCCACTGCCGTGGCATTTCGTGAGGTCGTCGATCTGATCGACAGCCTGCCGCTCGATAAGCAGCAGGTCATTGTCCGCGCCTTTACGAGTTTCTTCCATCTGGCAAACCTGTCGGAGGAGAACTACCGTGTGGCGCAGCTGCGCGAGCGCGAGGCCGGTGCGTCGACCGATACCGAGGTCGATCCCGCCAACGAGCTCACCGTCGCCTATCACCAGCTGGTGAATGAGCTGGGCGTCGAGGGTGCCAACGAGCTGCTCGACAAGCTCGAGTTCCACCCTGTCTTTACCGCACATCCCACCGAGGCCCGTCGCAAGGCCGTCGAGGGCAAGATTCGCCGTATCTCCAACCTGCTGGAGGAGCGTCCGCGTCTGGGCGGCTCCGACCTGGTGGAGAACGAGCGCCATATGCTGCAGGAAATCGACGCCCTGGTGCGTACGAGCCCCATCGCGCTCAAGAAGCCCACGCCGGTCGAGGAAGCCGATACCATCATCGACATCTTCGATAACACGCTGTTCGACGTCATCCCCGTCATCTATCGTCGCTTTGACGACTGGGTGCTGGGTGATAAGGCCGGTACCGTGCCGCCGCTGTGCCCGGCATTCTTCCATCCCGGCAGCTGGATCGGTTCCGACCGCGACGGTAACCCCAACGTTACCGCCAAGGTGAGCCGTGAGGTCGCCGCCAAGTACTTCACCCACATGGTGCTCAAGCTCGAGGACAAGTGCCGCCGCATCGGCCGCAACCTCACGCTCGAGGCCACCTACAGCAAGCCTTCTGCCGAGCTCATCAACCTGTGGAACCATCAGGTCGAGATGAGCCCTCGGTACACGGCCCGCGCCGAGCTGATCTCCGAGCACGAGCCGCATCGCGCCGTCATGCTCGTCATGGCCGACCGTCTGAACGCCACCGTGCGTCGTATCACCGACACCATGTACCACAGCGCCGATGAGTTCCTGGAGGACCTGCGCGTCGTCCAGCGCTCGTTGGCCGCCTGCGGTGCCGTCCGTGCTGCCTACGGCCCGGTCCAGACCATCATCTGGCAGGTCGAGTCCTTCGGCTTCCACATGGTCGAGATGGAGTTCCGTCAGCACTCCGTGGTGCACGCCCGCGCCCTCAAGGATATCCACGAAAACGGTATCCATGGCGACCTGCAGCCCATGACGCGCGAGGTCATCGACACCTTCCGTGCCATCGGTTCCATCCAAAAGCGCTACGGCAAGAAGATGGCGCACCGCTACATCATCTCGTTCACCAAGAGCGCCCAGCATGTGGCCGACGTCTTTGAGCTTGCCCACCTGTCCTTTGCACACGAGGAGGATGTCCCCGAGCTCGACGTGATCCCGCTGTTTGAGCAGCTCGAGGACCTCGAGGGCTGCGTCGACGTGCTCGACCAGATGCTTACGCTGCCCGTGGTGCAAAAGCGCCTTGCCCAGACCAACCGCCGCATGGAGGTTATGCTGGGCTATTCCGACTCCTCCAAGGATGCCGGTCCTACCACGGCCATGCTCGCGCTGCACTCCGCGCAGGAGCGCATCGCCAAGTGGGCAGAGAAGAACGATATCGACCTGGTGCTCATGCACGGCCGCGGCGGTGCCGTGGGCCGTGGTGGCGGCCCGGCCAACAAGGCCGTGCTGGCGCAGCCCAAGGGTTCGGTCAACTGCTTCTTTAAGCTCACCGAGCAGGGCGAGGTCATCTTTGCCCGTTACGGCAACCGCACGTTGGCTCAGCGCCATGTTGAGTCCGTTGCCGCCGCAACGCTTTTGCAGTCGGCCCCGAGTGTCGAGAAGACCAACACCGAGACCACGCAGAAGTTCTGGGATATGGCCGAGAAGCTCAACGCCGCAAGCCACGAGCGCTATCTGGACCTGCTGAATACCGAGGACTTTACACCGTGGTTCTCGACCGTGACGCCGTTGACCGAGGTCGGTCTGCTGCCGATCGGCTCGCGTCCCGCCAAGCGCGGCCTGGGTGCCAAGTCGCTCGACGACCTGCGTACCATTCCGTGGATCTTCAGTTGGAGCCAGGCGCGCATCAATCTGGCCGCTTGGTACGGCCTGGGTACCGCCTGCGAGCAGTTTGGCGATCTGGACCAGCTTAAGGCTGCCTACCAGGAGTGGCCGTTCTTCCGCACCTTTATCGACAACATCGAGATGTCGATTGCCAAGACCGACCAGCGCATCGCCAAGATGTATCTGCATCTGGGCGATCGCCAGGATCTGTCCGAGAAGGTCTTTACCGAGATGCAGCTCACGCGTAAGTGGGTCCTTGCCATCGTCGGTGATGAGTGGCCGCTGCAGCGCCGCCGCGTGCTCGGCTGCGCCGTTCGCGTGCGCAACCCCTACGTCGACGCCCTGTCCATCGCCCAGGTCCGCGCCCTTCGCGAGGTGCGTATGAACCAGGACGAGATGACCGAAGAGAAGAAGGCCGAGTACATGAGTCTGATTCTTTCGACTGTGACCGGCGTCTCGGCAGGACTGCAGAACACGGGGTAATCGATAGCCCTGTGGCTCTCACCGGGACCCGATGGGTTTCCCTCTGAATGCGTCCTCGCACTTGAAGCCCCCTTATCCTGCTCCTCTGGAGCTGTGGATAAGGGGGCTTCGTGCTGCGGAATGCATTCAGAGGGAAACCCATCGGGTCCCTGCATCCTCGGTCTTCGGGGATTGGGCTGAAGGGATTAAGGCGCGCTTCGCGCATAGCGTGGAGTGCGGCGAGGGCTTCTTGCGTCCTGCGGAGTGTGCCTAAAAGTAAACTAATGGCGGGCCCTGCGATGTCCGGTTTTCGGCGGATCAGCCGCTGGGTGAGGGTGGTGCTTGGGGCGCCGTGCAAAAAACGGAGTTTTCAGCAGCCAAAGATTGGTGCATAAGGCTATGGGTGACGTTCGCGGCTCCTGTTGATGCTTTTGCATGACGATTGGGCTTTGTCGATGTTCATATATGGCTGGTTTCTCGCCACATGCCATCCAGATGGGACGAGCCATGAGGACTATCTACCTTTTGAAAGACTTTTGGCACCAAAATCTTATCCCGCGATGCTGAATACTCGCAAAAATGCACGCTCCGGAGGGTACTACCCTGTTACGGTTCGAAACCCAGGCGTCATTCTATGCAGTTTATTGACGAATTTATGCAAGATAACTTACACGCGCGTGCCACAGGACTGATGTTTGTCTCGGCACTGTTAAAGTCATCCTGTCCATCGTGTCTTTTACAAGCTGCCGCGGTCCCCTTTGGGATCGTGGCAGCTTTGTTGTGGGTCAAATATGAACGTTGTGTTAATGAGTCGGTGGACGGTGGTGTTTTTCGGTGAGCGGCGTATCCTTCCAACGGTTTATCTAGTGTGTCAGTTGAAAAGGAAGAGGGCGCTCGTCATTGTTTGAATGTGAACTGCCGTTTGACCACAAGACGTTGCATCTGGAGCTCGAGGATAAGAACTTCGCGGGTGTGATGGAAGGTCATCAAAACGAGTTTAAGACTACAAAATCGCAGGAAGAGCTGGTAGAGGAGTCGCTTGCCAATCCTTATGGCTCGCCTTCGCTCGAGGAGCTTTGCGCTGGCAAGAAGGATATCGTCATCATTAGCTCCGACCATACGCGTCCCGTTCCCTCGCGTGTAACGATGCCTATTCTGCTGCATCACATCCATTCCGCTGCACCCGAGGCTCGTGTGCGTATTTTGGTTGCTACGGGTATGCACCGTCCGTCGACGCACGAGGAGCTCGTCAACAAGTACGGCGAGGAGATCGTTGCCAACGAGGAGATTGTCATGCATGTCGCGACCGACGACAGCATGATGAAGAAGATCGGCACCCTTCCTTCTGGTGGCGAGTGCATCATCAACAAGATCGCTGCCGATTGCGACCTGCTGCTTGCCGAGGGCTTTATTGAGCCGCACTTCTTTGCCGGTTTTTCTGGCAGCCGCAAGTCCGTCCTGCCCGGCATCGCCAGCTACAAGACCATCATGTACAACCACAACGGCCAGTTTGTGAACGATTCCCACTCGCGTGCCGGCAACCTGTGCCACAACCACGTGAGCGAGGACATGTTTGCCGCCGCCGAGATGGCTCACCTTGCCTTTGTGCTTAACGTGGTGCTCAACGGCAAGCACGAGGTCATCGGTTCTTTTGCCGGTGACATCCACAAGGCGCACGAGGCTGGCTGCGAGTTCGTGAAGAGCCTTGCCGGCGTTGAGCCCGTCGAGTGCGAGATTGCCATCACCACCAACGGCGGCTACCCGCTCGACCAGAACATCTACCAGGCCGTGAAGGGCATGTGCTCTGCCGAGGCTACGCTTCCCGAGGGCGGTGTGATCATCGACGTCGCCGGTTGCGCCGACGGTCACGGTGGCGAGGGCTTCTATCACAACATCGCCGACAATGATCCGGCAGAGTTTGAGCGCGCCTGCATCGACCGTCCTAAGGACGAGACCCTGCCCGACCAGTGGACGAGCCAGATCTTTGCCCGCATCCTGGCACATCACCCTGTGATCATGGTCACCGACCTGTGCGATCACCAGATGATCAAGGATATGCACATGACGCCGGTCAACACTATCGAGGAGGCGCTCAAGCTCGCCTTTGAGATGAAGGGTGCCGATGCCAAGGTTGCTGTCATTCCCGATGGCCTGGGCGTTGTTGTCGCGCAGCACTAGTGCGCGGCCTAAACGAATCGTTTATAACCGACAAGAAAGATAAGGTTTTATGCTTACCAAACTCCTCTGCGAATTCGGCGCAACGGCCCTCATGATCATCTTTGGCGTGGGCGTGCACTGCGATACCGTGCTTAAGGGCACCAAGTATCAGGGCTCCGGCCACATGTTTGCCATCACCACTTGGTCTTTTGGCATCTCGGTCTGCCTGTTTGTCTTTGGCGGCGCCGTGTGCATGAACCCGGCTATGGTGCTTGCCCAGTGCATCGTAGGCCTGGTGCCGTGGAGCAGCTGCATCCCCTTCATGATTGCCGATATGCTCGGCGGCTTTGTGGGCGCCGTAATCGCTTGGCTTATGTATGCCGATGAGTTCAAGGCTTCCGAGGGCGTCGTCGACCCCATTGCCCAGCGCAACATCTTCTCGACCAACCCCACCACCGAGGGCACCAACTATGCCCGCAACTTCTTCTGCGAGGCTATCTGCACCTTTGTGTTCATCAGCGCCATCCTTGCTGCCGCTAGCCGCGCTGGTGAGAACGTTCTGATGCTCGCTATCTGCGTCGGCCTGATCGTTTGGGCCGTTGGCATGGGCATGGGCGGCATCACCGGCTTCGCCATGAACCAGGCTCGTGACCTTGGTCCTCGCATGGCCTATCAGGTGCTGCCGATTAAGAACAAGGCTGACAACAACTGGAAGTACGGCCTGCTTGTTCCTGGCATCGCTCCGTTTATCGGTGCCGCTCTGGCCGCGCTGTTTGTGCACGGTTTCTTGGGCATGTTCTAGTCTGAGGCTACATAGTTGTCCGCCGCCCGCATGGGGTAACTTCCCAGCGCGTCCTCGGACATGCAAAAAGGCTCGCTGTGCACTTCGTGCGGCGAGCCTTTTTGCGTCCTGCGGAATGCGCTGGGAAGTTACCCCATGCGGGCGGCTGCGGGGTCTTTGTTGCGTTCGTACAAGCAACCCAACATATATATCTGAATTTGGATGGGAGGTGCTTGTTGCTGGTAGGGGCGTTGAAGTGCGGCTGACACTTTGGGGTGCGTGGCGGCCTGGGTTGGGGCGATGCTTTGGGATGAGCTTCTTACTTAGTTGAAGAGGGGCTTGATGGCTGAGAGGTAGTCTTTGGCTACGTCGGCTTTATCTGCTTGGAAGTTGTGCCAGGCCCACCATTGGACCATTCCTACGAAGCTTGAAGCTATGTGGTGTAGTAGGAAGCTTCGGTCCATGGTGGCGGCGGGGCCGTTTGGGTCGGTAGGGACGGTTTCGGCTGCTCGTGACATGATGGTCTTGCGTAGGCAGTCGGCGAAGACGCGTGAGCCGGCGCCGGCTACCAGTGCCCGTACGCCCTGACGGCGTTCCCAGAGGTTGTTGAGGATATGCTCGACTTGCACGAGTGGGTCGTCGAGCGGCGTACCATCGTCGTCGAGGGCGTGGGTACAGATGTCGCTCACGAGCTCGGACAGTAGGTCGTCTTTGCTCTTAAAGAGGCCGTAGAATGTCGCGCGGCCTACGTGGGCGCGCGCGATGATGTCGCCGACGGTGATCTTGCCGTAGTCCTCTTCGCGTAGCAGCTCGGAGAACGCTGCAACGATGGCAGCGCGGCTTTTTTCTTTGCGGGCATCCATGGCTATGCATCCACGTGAACGAGTAGACAACGGAGCGTGCCGGAGCAACCCTCGTAGGGGCGCTTGCCGGCGCCGTAGCCGACGGCCTCGATGCGGTAGCGGGCCGGCAGGTGCTCGGACGTGCGCAGTGCGGCGACGAT
>UMIA01047156.1_pt1 | contig 18094 bp, 17 predicted proteins | sample 1965701 | NCBI WGS metagenome assembly UMIA01 (sample SAMEA4836113, study PRJEB28245) | human gut metagenome | biome: gut microbiome; material: fecal sample | place: Denmark | collected 2008 | reverse complement strand
TTGCCGGACTTCATGATGACCTTCGTCCCCGGCAACGCCAGCGCACTGTCCAGATCGGCGCTGCCCGGCAGGATGTGGAGGGGCTCCTCCATGCGGGTGAGGCTGCGCCCCAGCCGCGCCGCCACGGCGCAGAAGCTGGTAACGCCGGAACACATCACCGTTTTAAACCCGTCAGAGCGGATGCGCTCCAGAATATAGTACGCCGTGGCGTACACGGATACGTCGCCCAGATTGACCATGGCCACGTCCTGCCCGGCCGCCAGCGCCGTTTCGATGGCGGCAGCCGCCGTGCGGTAGCTGTCCTCCCGTACCGCCGCATCACGCGCCATGGTGAAATCCAACGGCAATATGGTCTTACCCTGCATATCCACAGCACCGGCGGCGATGTCCAGCGCCAGCATCCGCCCGGACTTCATCCGGGGAGCGGCCACCACGCCGCACTCCGTCAAGACCCGGCACGCCTGCCGGGTCAGCAGCTCCGGGTCGCCGGGACCCACGCTGACGGCGTAAAAAACACCTTGTTTTTCCATGATAGCACTCCTTACGGCACAAATTCCAGGCTGTCGAAGCAGGGGTCGTACTTCCCGTGCTCCATCCGGTACAGCTTTGCGATATACTCGCGGGTGAAAATCTCCTCCGGGGTGCCGATGCGGTCGATGCGGTCGCCCGCCACGCACACCACCGTGTCGGAAATGCGCTCCGCCAGCTCCAGCTCGTGGAGGGACAGCAGCACCGCCAGATCGTTCTCCCGCACCATGCGCTTGAGCACCGTCAAAAGCTCCAACTTGTAGCGAATATCCAGAAAGCTGGTAGGCTCGTCCAGCACGATGATCTCCGGTTCCTGACACAGCGCCCGGGCCAACAGAATGCGCTGGCGCTGTCCGTCACTGATGGCGGAGAAGGGGCGGTCAGCAAACTCCATGCCGCCTACCTGCTCCAGCGAGCGCTCCACGATGGCCTGATCCTCCGGCTGCAGGATACCCAGCCGCCCGGTATAGGGGTAGCGGCCGCTGCTCACCACGTCCCGGCAGGTCATCAGCTCCGGCTCCATGCGGGCCGTCATCAAAATGGCCATGCGCCGGGCGATCTCATTGCGGCTGCGCTCCTCCATGGCCTTGCCGTCCAGAAACACTGTGCCGGACACCTTGGAGAGCTGGCCGATAATGGTTTTTAAGATGGTGGATTTTCCCGACCCGTTGGGGCCGATGAGCGTCACGATCTTGCCCCGCTGCACATGGAGGGCGACATCTTCAATCAGCGGCTTGCCGTGGTAGCCCACGGCAAGCGCCTTGGTTTCCAGATATGCTGCCATACTCACGCCGCCTTTCTGTGGATCATCATGTAGATCACGATGGGTGCGCCGAATACCGCCGTGACGGAGCTGATGCTCACCTCTGTGGGGGCAAAGGCGGTGCGGGCGACGAGGTCGCAGAACAGGCAGAACACGCCGCCGCCCAGGAAGCAGGCTGGGATCATACACAGCGGCTCCGCCGATTTGAACAGGGACTTCATCAGGTGCGGCACTGCGATGCCAACAAAGGAGATGGGGCCGGCAAAGGCCGTGACGCAGGCGGACAGCACACTGGACAACAGGATCAGCGCCGTCCGGAAGGCCCGCAGGGGGACGCCCATATTCTGGGCATAGACCTCGCCCAACTGGTACGCCCGGATGGGCTTGGAAAGCAGGAAGGTCAGCAGCAGCGTGATGCCGCAGACAACGGCCATAGTCTTTACGTTGTCCCAGCTCATGCCGGAGAAGGAGCCGAGAGACCAGTTGTGCAGATTCACGATGCTGGAATCGTCGGCAAAGGTCACGAGAAAATCCGTCAGTGCCGAGCAGATATAGCCGATCATCACGCCGCAGACCACCAGCAGGCTCATGCGCTTGACCCGCTGGGAGATCAGCAGCACGAAGCCCATGGATACCATAGCTCCCACGAAGGCCGCTGCGATGAGAATGGCGGAGGAGGTGGTCTTGCCACGGCTCAGCAGCACCAGCATGGCCACGCACACCGTCATCTTTGCGCCGGAGGAGATGCCCAGCACGAAGGGGCCTGCGATGGGGTTGTGGAAGAAGGTTTGCAGCAGATAGCCGGACAGGGACAGCGCCCCACCCAGGATCAGCGCCGATAGGAGCCGGGGCAGACGGATCTTCGTGATGATCTGGCTCTGGGTAAAGCCAACATCGCCCCCCAGTAGGATCCGCCATATCTCAGACGCGGAAAGAGAAACGCTTCCCGCGAAGATATTCCAAATCAAAAATGTGAATAAAAGCAGGAGGAGCAGCAAAAAGCCTCCCCAGATGCGAAGTGTTCGGTTTCTCTTCATGCCGCTCCTCCTTATGATGTAAAAAATGCTCACTTCATCCGTGTCAGAAAGTGAAAAGCCGTATCCGGCGCATCGTTCAACGCATGGTTCACGTCCAGAATGAGATCGCTCAGCTCCAGCGACTCCTGATAGAAGTTTTTGGTCAGGCACCACACATTACCGCTCTTGACGGCCTTGAAGTCGGCCATCAGTGGATCCAGTGCCACCAATTCGTCCAGCGTGTGCAGCTCGCCATCGATGATGCTGTTGTAGATCAGCACATCGGCGTCCACTGCACCGTGGTAGAAGGATTCCATCTGAATGTTGACGGTGGACTGGGCGTTGTCCTCCGCCGATTCATCGAAGGAGACATAGTCTCCGCCTGCGATGGCAACGCACTTCGCCACATAGTCCGTGGACTTGCGGACGTTTACAGCGCCGCTGCTGGTGATGTAGAAAAACGCCACAGTCTTGCCGGTGGGCTGCTGCTCCAGTACGTCCGCCACGCTGTCCATCTTCTCATTAAACAGCGCCTCGGCCTCGTCCTCCTTGTCCAGCAGCGCCGCGTACAGCTTGATCCACTCCATCCGGCCCATGGGCTGGGTCTCGTAGCTGGATGTCTCCACCAGCACGGGGATGCCCAGCCGCTCCAGTTGCTCCAGCACCGCCGGAGAATGATAGATCATGGTGTTTTCCACCGCCAGATCGCAACCCTGTGACAAGATCAGCTCATAATCCGGCTCGGAGTACTTGCCGGCGTATACCAGCGCTCCGCTGTCCATGGCGTCCTTGGCACGTTGGATATACCAGTCCGACTGCTTTTTGCCGCTGAGGGTGATGCACCCGACGGCGTCCAGCTTGTCGAAGTAGTCCATGGCGGCGGCGGCTACCAGATAGATCTGGTCCAGCGGCTGGTGCAAAACAGTGACGCCGGAGGGTATTCCGTCAGGCACCGCCGCGCCCTCCGCTACCAGCAGGTACACCCGGTCGTTGTTGATGGTGATGCGCTTGTAGCTCTCTCCGGCATACTCTACGGTAAACTGCTGGGCATAGCGCAGGGGCATGGTACGGTCAAAGACCAACTCATCCCACGATATGGAGGCAGTTTGTCCATCTGTTTTGGCAGGGGCGTCTGCCGTGCCGCAGCCACAGAGGGACAGCATCAGCAGCAGCGCCAGTACCGCGGCGGTCAGCCGTTTCACTGGGCTGCCTCCACCGCCGTGGTGGAATCAAAGGTCAGGGTGTACTCGATCTCGTGGGGGGTGCTCATAGCGGTGGTGTCGCCGATCACCGTCAGCGGGGTATCCAGCGCCCGCACGGGGATCTCGAAGGTGGAGCCGCCCTCGGTGGTGAGAACGTCATAGCGCTGGCCGTCCACCAGCATATAGTCGTACTTCTGGCTGCTCCACACGATGGTGGCGGTGGCAGCGCCGTTCTCCACCTTCAGGGTGCAGGGAGTCAGCACATGGGACTTACCGGAGCCGCCCTCGAAGCCTACCTCAATGGTGTAAGTGCCGTCCGCCAGCGTAATGGCGGCAGCGTCCACGCCGTCATCCTCCTTCAGAACAGGGTTGGAGACGGAGACCTTATGGTCATACCACACGCCCTTCTTGCCGATGAGGGCCACGTCGAACTCCTCGTCCAGTGCGGGCACGGGGATATCAAAGCCGTTGACCTCCTCGGACAGACCATCGGGATAGGTGACGGTGTCCTTGGTGGGCTGCAGCAGCACGGCGCCGTCCTTCTGGGCATCCTCCTTCAGACCGGGGAACAGGTTGACGATGCTGGTGGAGGCGAGGCTGACGTGGATGGTCATCTGGCCGTCCTTCACGGTCAGCACGCCCTTGCCGTCGCAGGTCTCGTTGGCGTGGAACATACTGCTGTCGGTGTTGAAGTCGGCGGTGTATACGCCGTCCGCCAGAGCGGGCTGGTCGGGCTCATCGTTGCCGGGGGCATCGGTCTGCTGCTGCCCGCAGCCCACCAGCAGCGCCGTCATCATCAGAGCGGCCAGCAGAAACGAAAGAATTTTTTTCATGGTAAAGTCCTCCTTGCTTTGAAAAAGGCTCCGAGGCGATAATATACCGCCCCGGAGCCCGTTCAGTCCTTGTTACGCGATAGCGTCGATGGCAGCCTTGGTGTGTGCCACGTAGAGAGCCTGCACGTCCGCGATACGGCCCAGACCGGAGATCTGGCAGTTCACGGTGAAGCCGGCGGCCTCAAACATGGTCTTCCAGGAATCCTCGTCCGCACCGGCCATGTCGTTGTTGGCGTGGTCGCCCGCCACGACCATCAGGGGACGCAGCACCACGGTGGTGTAACCGGCTTCCTTGACAGCTGCGATCACGGCCTCGCAGGAGGTCTCCTCGGGCTCGCCCTCCACGGTGCCGACGAACACGTTCTCATAGCCCAGCTTGGCCATCTGGGTAGCCATCTGGCTGTAGGTGACCTTGGCCACGTGCGCCGTACCGTGACCCATCAGCACATAAGCCACACCGGCCTCCTTGGCGGCGGCGGTGGACTCGTAACCGCTCTCGCTCAGAGCAGCGGCGACGACGGCCTTGGCAACGGCTTCCTTATCGGTGTTGATGACGGTGGCGTCGCTTCCCACCTCACCCAGCATGGGCTCGGCGATCTCAACGGACTCGAACTTGTCACGAACCTTGTCAATGGCGGCGCACATCTCGTCGTACTCAGCACCGTGCATCAGATGGGTGGGCTGCACCACCAGCTGCTTCACGCCGTTGGCGACAGCGCGCTCCAGAGCCTGCTCCATGTTGTCGATCTTCTCGCCGTCACGGGCCTGGATGTGGTTGATGATGATCTGAGCGGTGAAGGCGCGGCGCACGGACCAATCGGGGTTGGCCGCCTGCAGGGCGTCCTCAATGCTCTTGATGTCAGCTACGCGGCTGTCGTTGAAGGAGGTGCCGAAGGACACCACCAGCAGCTCCTTCTCGCCGATCTCGTCCTGGTTGCGGGGATCGTCCTTGGAGGCGTCACCGGTGTCCAGACCGAAATAGTCGGGGCTGGCCTCCTCACCCTCCACCAGCGCCTTCTGGGCGTCGGTCAGGGCATCCCAAGCGGCCTTGGCAGCCTCGCACTGGGCGTCGGTCTCCTCGGTGCGCTCCTGCACGTAGATGGCGTCGATGAGGGCGGCGACCTTATCGGCGGCGGCCTTGTCGGTCTCCTCGGTGTTCACGTCGTTGTTGTCCTTTTTGCCGGCATTGTTCTTGTTGCCGCAGGCGGTCAGCATGCTCATCAGCATCACAGCCGCCATCAGAAAGGCAAGGGCTTTCTTCATGGTTGATCTACCTCTTTCCAAATATTTGTTCTGAAAGAAATATAAAAGCGGCTGTGTTTCACACAGCCGCCCTCGGTGCTCCTTACTACATATACATCCGCGCGGTGACCCGCAGCGGATCATAAGCTCGTAGGAAAACCAACCCGTTGGCAGCAGGTTTGAGATTCCACACAGAGGCAGGTCTCCTGACTTCGTTCATCACGGCGTTGCCCTTCCCGGTTTCCCAGTGGTTTGCAGGCCGCTCCCGTACACAGTGACTGCATCGTTCCGGATTCCCACCGGATTCCCTTTTCATCTGCTTTTGAGCAGACACCTCTGTGCTACAACTTTATATTTTTCCAGACAGTGGGATTATATCACATTTTGTCGAATTGTCAATCCGCTCTGATGGTGGGGCTATCTAAAATTCTGATGGTGGGGTTATCTAAAATTTGAGGTTTTTCTGCGTTGAATTGTGACATTTTCGTAAACGCTGCCTTCTTCCATTACTCACGGAACTTTATGACTTCTTGAATACTTCCCGAAAAAGAAAAGCCGCCGTCGTTTGACAGCAGCCTTTCCGATAGCTTGTTATGCGTAAATCAGATCGCTTGAAATAATCTCCATAAGCTGATACAACTATGGCATCGCTGGGCGGATGAGCACGGCATGAAAGAGCGGCGTCGTTATACGCTTGACAATGCGGAGGACTTCTTTGCTTTTAACTACTCCATCAAAGAGCTTCTTTCCGAAATTTACAGGGAAGAACTCCAGACCTGCGTTTATAACGTCTTTTATCAGGTAATGATGCCACAGTACGGAGCAGATCCTGCCGAGTGCTACGAAGCGAGGTTCTATTCCTACGGCCTGTTCGGTTTCCTGGACGAATGGATCAAGCGTGGCTTTTATGAAACGCCGGAGCAGATCACGGAGCTTTTCCGAAAGATGATGGAAAGGCGAGGCTATGCTGAAAACGGGAGCCGCTGCATCTGAGATGCATGACCTGTGGGGCGCTCAGACTACTGTTTGACTACTACCGCGAAAAACCTCGGAAGCCCTGCCTTGCAAGGCTTCCGAGGTTTTTCTCCAAAATGGCGGAAATTTGTGCAACACCAACCAAACCCTTGCGCCGCAGGGCTTTCCGGCTTGACGGTCTGATAACTCCGACTCTGTAGGCCGCTGGTTCGAATCCAGTCGGGCGTACCAGAAAAACGGCAAGCATCGCAGGATGCCTGCCGTTTTTCCTTTTGCCCCGACGGGCGGATCTTATCCGCGTCTGCCCCACATTGGCTCTTTACAAGGGTGGGGGTCCCGTCAAGATTTATGCGCAAAATTGTTTGCAGGCTCCGGCTGAGTGAAGTCAGCCGGCAATAGAGACGTCATCCAAAGCCGCCTCCAAATGCTTCATGTTCATGTATTTCTTGCAGCCTCACTGGGCTTCGCCATGTGGCGGGCACAGGCCAGCATCAGGGAGACAAATTTGTTGTCCCCAGCCTGTGTGGTGCCGATGCAGAAGTTCATCAGGCTGTGAATCAGGTCGGAAAACGATACATCGCCCATATTGTCCAGACATGGTATGAGGTCAATAAGAACAAGGGCATCATGTTCTGAATGCAGGATTGGGTAGAATCCGGGAAAAACGGAGAGCACTGGGAGTAGTTCTATCAAACAGGCTTATCAAAACATTCTTATTTCCGGCAGTGCTGGAGATGTCCATGCATCAGGATGCTGGGCCAAAGGTGATTCCGTGCCGCTGACCTCCGGCACAAGCCGCAGATTCGGGATCGTGCTGCGTTTTTAGTATTCGGATGGTACGGAGGGCGAGGAGATCGCCAACATCAATCCGGATTGCAGCAGTCAGAACGACTGGCAGCATCTGTCCCTGCGGGCAGTTGCGAAAAAAAGCGTATACCTCCATGCGGATCGTGTTGCGTTATGACAAGTACCCCTGTAACCGTCAGGTTACAGGGGTACTTCTTTTTTCACAGATGGAACATATTCACCAGAAACAGCAGGGCCAGTCCATAGTAGGTCACCACGGCCACCAGATCGTTGACCGTCGTGATCAGCGGGCCGGAGGCCACCGCCGGATCGATGTGGATCTTATGAAACAGCATGGGAACCATCGTCCCCACAAGGCTGGAGATCACCATGGCCACCACCAGCGACACCCCAACGCAGCCGGAGATCAGAAAAGCCGGCCCCCACGCATAGCCCTTGCACACATGGATGTAGACCCCTAAAACCGCCAGCGCCATGAGTCCCAGGCACCCGCCGTTGAGAAGACCCACCCGCATCTCCTTGCCCAGCAGAGCCAGTTCCTCCTTCAGGGTAAGGTTCTCGTCCATGAGGACACGAATGGTGACGGCCAGCGACTGAGTCCCGACATTGCCTGCCATGTCCAGCACCAGCGACTGGAAGCAGATGACGATGGGCAGCACCGCCACCACGGACTCGAAGATGCCCACCACCGACGAGACGCCCATGCCCAGAAACAGCAGCACGATGAGCCACGGCAGACGTTTTTTCATACTGACGGCGGCAGGCTCCCGGAGGTCCTCCTCCGAGGTCAGGCCGCCCAGCTTGGCGTAGTCGTCGCTCATGGCGTCATCCACCAGCTCCACCAGATCCTGAGCGGTGAGGATACCGGCGATCCTCCCGTCCTCCGTCAGCACCGGCAGGGAATCCTCCTCATACTCTGCGATCCGGTCGATGCAGTCCTCCACCCGCTCGTGGGCCAGCACATAGGGATAGCTGCGGCGGATGATCCCGCTCAGCGGATCGTTTTCACGGGCGATGATCAGATCCTTCAGGTCGATGGCCCCGGCAAAGACGCCGCTGCCGTCCACCACATACAGCGTGGAGATATTGTCGTGCTCACCGGCCTGCCGCACCAGCTCGTTCATGGCGCCGCAGACGGTCAGCGTATCCGGGATGCAGACGAAATTGCCGCTCATGCGGCTGCCGATCTCCTCCTGATGAAAGGCCAGCAGCCGCCGGACATCCTTCCGGGTATCGTCGTCCAGATGGGCGGCCAGGGTCTGTTTCTTCTCCTCCGGAAGCTCCCGCAGCATATCCAGCGCATCCGCCGTGTCCATGTCGGCTATCATTTCTGCCGCCAGCGCCGCCGGAAGCTCCGCCAGATAGCGGGAGGCATCGTCCAGATAGGGGAATATCTCCGCCAGCGTCTGGGCGTCCATCTGCCGGAACAGCCGCTCCCGCTCCGCATCCGCCAGCAGCGTAATGGCTTTGGCCACATCCCGCCAGTGGTAGTGCTTCAGCAGCTCCGGTAGCCGGTCCCCGTTTTTGGCCGTGCGGATAACCGCTGCGATCTCCTGTGCGAAATCCTTTTTTACCATTCTGTTCATCATATTCTTGTCCTCCTTTGACGCTACTTTGGGCAAAATGGGCGCAAAAATACACCGCCTCAGAGATAGTTGCCACAGCAAGACGTCTCCGGTGCGGTGCAGGAGGGCACGGCAAAACAGAATGTGATCAGCTCCTGCTCATGGATGACCACATCCGGTATCTGTGTCTCTGTGCGCCGCATATCCGGCTTCGCCCTGTACTTCCGCAGCTATCCATGAACATTCACCTCCGTTGATGGTTGAAATAGGTCTCTCCGACCACGGTTCATCATAACAGAACCCATCGACGCTGTCAACCGTTTCTTTCCCCAGCATTTTGCAGCCCCGGAGGTCTTACGACTTCCGGGGCTGCACTCCCGGCATTTACTGTCCTTGGGGCCGGATCTCCACAGTCCTGCCGCCAAAACTCTCATAGATGCGGTGGGAAACGGAGAGGACGGTGCGCCCACGGGAGGCCTGACGCAGGGCCTCCCGCACACGGGCCTCCGTCTCGGCATCCAGATTGGCGGTGATCTCATCCAGCAGCAGCACAGCGGGGTCTGCCGCTGCGGCCCGTGCAATGGACAGCAACTGCCACTCTCCCTGAGAGAACATCCCGTCCGTACACACCGTGTCATACCCCTCCGGCAGCGCCTGGATGGCCTCGTCAATCTCCCGGACGATGGTGTCCGGTCCCTCTCCCTGCACGATGTGGCGGAAGATCTTGATGACGGCGTAGTCCGGCACACTGCACGCCCCGCCGTCTGCGTGCCTCTCCACCACGCAGTAGGAGCCCTTGCCCAGATGCGGGTCCTCCACATACTCGATGCGCTCCAGCTCCGTCACCACCTTGGCCGCATCCACCAGCGCACTGCACCCCTTCTCTGGGGGGTGGACTTGGAGAGCGCCCAGCGGGATTCCTTTTACTGGGCGCTTTACTGCTCTGACAGCACCATGGAGGCCGTCCGGGCCACGGAGGAGCGCTACCGACGGTGTTTACTACGCCAGCGTCAACATGAAGAACGCCAGCAGTATTCCATGGGCAACGTCTCTCTGCGAGGCAGCGCCAGCCAAGACCATCCATCTGACGGCTCTGGGGACCGGGGTCGCTCAGAGCATCTACGAATAAAATCAAATGCTCCGGGATTTTCTCATCCGGCTGGGCGTCAGCGAGGCCACCGCTGCCAAGGATGCCCGCAAAATGGAGCACACTGTCGGCGCGGCAGACAGAGCATCTGGTGTACTTCCTCTGCTTCGTCAAGACCCTCCGCAAGGAGCCGGAGACGACGAAGTCCTGAGCCGCTTCTTGCAAAGTGTAAGGCTTCGGGCATATTTTCTTCTTCCTTTCGTTCCGTTTCTCTGCTATACTGGAGCCATACTAGGAAACACACGGCGGAGGTTCTTCCCTTCTCTGCCGGAAAATCGTAAGGAGGATACCACCATGCGTTATGAAATCAAAGGCACTCCCTTCCCCGTGGTGATCTGTCAGCTGGAAGACGGCGAGCAGATGGTCACGGAGCGTGGCTCCATGGTCTGGATGAGCCCTAATATGGAGATGCAGACCCATGGCGGTGGACTGGGGCGGATGTTCTCTAAAATGTTCTCCGGTGAGAGTATGTTCCAGAACATCTACACCGCTCACGGCGCCGGGATGATCGCCTTCGGCTCCAGCTTCCCCGGCCAGATCAAGGAGATCGCCATCACTCCCGGCCACGATATGATCCTCCAGAAGAGTGCCTTTCTGGCCGCCGTGCCGGGAGTAGAGCTGTCCATCCACTTCAACCAGCGGCTGGGCGCGGGCCTCTTCGGCGGCGAGGGCTTCATCATGCAGCGCCTCAGCGGCAGCGGCATGGCCTTTGCCGAGATCGACGGCACGCTGGTGGAGTACGACCTCCAGCCGGGTCAGCAGATCGTGGTGGACACCGGCAACGTGGCGGGCTTCACCGCCGGGGTGCAGATGGAGATCCGTCAGGTTCCCGGCATGAAGAACAAGCTGTTGGGCGGCGAGGGCCTTTTCAACACCGTCCTCACCGGTCCCGGACGTATCTGGCTGCAGACCATGCCCATCTCCGGCGTGGCCGCCGCCCTGCTGCCCTATATCCCCACCGGCAACAATTAAGCTGTCTGTCAGGCCCGCAGAGTCCTTCTTTGCGGGCTTGGCAAATTTTTTTATTTTTCACGCAATAAAACCGCATCTCCACGCATTACAGGGATGACAGGAGATAAAAGCCTATGACTGCATGGCCCGCCACAACCGAATATGCCGGCAGCAGTGCTCATCTGACGGAGCTGCTGGCCGCCATCGCCGCCGGGCAGCAGGATGCGCTGGCGCAGCTCTACCATCTCACCCGAACGGCGGTGTATGGTCTGTCGCTGTCGTACCTGAAAAACACCCACGACGCACAGGATATCACGCAGGATGTATTCGTTCATGTGTGGGATCACGCCCCGCAGTATCGCCCCACCGGCTCTCCCATGGGCTGGCTGCTGACGGTCTGCCGGAATCTGTGCCTGATGCGCCTGCGGCGCACGGAGCGCCACGCCGTTCTCAGCGAGGCAGAATGGGACGCCATTCCCCAGCAGGAGACCGGTCTGACCACAGAGGAGCGAACGCTGCTGCAGCACGTTCTGTCCCGTCTGGGGGAGGAGGAGCGGCGCATCGTACTGCTCCATGCCGTCACCGGGCTAAAGCACCGGGAGATCGCCGCTCTGCTGGAGCTGCCCCTCCCTACCGTCCTGTCGAAGTATCACCGAGCGATCCGAAAAATGCGTGCTGATCTGGAAGGAGATAACGCCCATGACAAATGAAAAGCTGGAACAGTGCCTTGCACAAGCGCTGGAAAAAACAGCCCCCCATGACGTGGACGGCGTTCTCTCCCGCTGTGAGAAGCGGAAAGGAACGGAAATCCCCATGAAAACAAAACCTCACTCCCTGAAAAAATGGATGGCGATGGCGGCCTGTCTGGCCCTTCTGCTGCTGTGCGGCGGCGGACTGTTTCTGCGGCAGGCCAATGCTGTGGCCTCCGTGGTCTCCATCGACGTCAACCCCAGCATCGAGCTGCGGGTCAACCAAAATGAAAAGGTTCTGGCCTGCGTGCCTATGAACGACGACGCCCATGCCATTCTGGCGGATATGGGCGACGGCGAGGATCTGAAGGGGGCCAAGCTGGATGTGGCAGTAAACGCCATCGTCGGCAGTCTGGTCCGCAACGGCTATCTGGAGAGCATCTCCTCCGCCATCATGATCTCCGTAGAGGATCGGGATCAGAGCCGGGCTCACCGACTGCAGCAGGACCTCTCCGCCGCCGTGGACGGCATCCTGCGGGACAGCGCCTCTCAGGCCTCCGTATTGACCCAGACGGTCACGCAGGACACGTCTCTGGAAAAGCAGGCCAAGGACCACCACATCTCCACCGGCAAGGCGGCGCTGGTGAACCGTATCCTCGCCCTGAACAACAGTCTGTCCTTTGAGGAGCTGTCCAGACTCTCCATCGGTGAGCTGAAGGATCTGGCCGAGACCGGCGCTCCTGCCATGCCCATCGGCATGGAGCGAGCACTGGAGATCGCCCTGCTCACCTGCGGGCAGTCCGCCGACCAGCTGACCAAGCAGGAGGTGGACGCCGAGCTGGACGAGGTTCCCGCCCACTACGAGGTGGAGCTGGAGGACCGCAGCGGTACGGAGTACGAGTATCGCATCGATGCCTATACCGGCGCTGTGCTCACCTCCTATGTGGAGCCGGACGATCACAACGATGCGGATGACCACGATGACCATGATGATGACCACGACGATGACGACGATGATGCCCAGCCCACCGGCAGTGCCCAGCCCACCGGGCAGATCGGCCACGCCGCAGCCAAGGCCGCTGCCCTGACCCACGCCGGTGTGTCAGAGAGTCAGGCCTACGACACGGATGTGGAGCTGGATGACGAGGATGGCCGCTGGGTATACGAGGTGGAATTCAAGGCGGATGGCATGGAGTACGAATATGTCATCGATGCCTATACCGGCGCTGTGCTGGAATACGATATGGAGCAGGACGATTGACCCCCTATAGCAAAAGAGGCAGGCACAAAAGTGCCTGCCTCTTTGTCGTTATTCCGATTCCGGCGGCGCTCCGGGGTCTCCCTCCGGCAGCGATGCCTCCTCGTCCTCCGACAGGGTGGGGATAAATGCCTGCGCCAGCTTTCCCTTGCCCCGGTGCTTGATGTAGAAGTAGCCGATGACGCTGAAGGTCACGGCACCGATGAAGTTGACGAACAGATCCTCCATGGTATCGTACAGCCCGATATCCAGATACCCGTCAAAGCCCAGGTCCGTGCCGTTGACGGCCACCGAGTGGATGCCGTCGATGGTGATGGGGGTATTGCTGTTGGTGGGGTCCAGCATCACGGAGGTAATGCTCTGCACCACGGTGTCCTTCTGCATATCCAGATGGAACACCCGGTCCATGCCGAACTCGAAAAACTCCCACAGCACCCCCACGGTCATGGAGAAGCAGAAGGCCGCCAGCGCCACATATACCGGCGACAGCTGGAACTTGATGCGGCTGTTGCGGTTCAGGATGTCGATAAGGGCAAAGCCTGTGGCGGCGCAGAGGAAGCCCGTGGTGGTGTGGAGCATGGAGTCCCAGTTGGGGTAGGTGATGAAGTAACACTCCAGCTCCCCCAGTATCTCCGCTGCGAAAATGAACAGCAGGATAATGATCTCCAGCACCGACGGCAGTTGGATACCGAAGTTCTGCTGAATGAAAAACGGCAGGATGAACAGCGCCAGCACCAGCAGGCAGATGAAAGCGCTTTCATATTCGCCCCGGATGATGGACATTACCAGCTCCGCCAGCACGATCAACCGCAGGGCCACATATACGGCGAACACCGCTGGCTGCTTATGAATGGTCTCCTTCAGCCGCTGGACCGTATCTCTGGGTTTGGGCGTTTTTTTCATAAAGGCTCCTTCCCGGCACAGCACTGCGCCGCTGTGGTTTTTTCTGCATGGTATCATATCCCCGGTCAAAACGCAACGAAAAATGTGACAAAATCGTGGCGGCCCGTCTTGACAAGCGGCCCGCTGTGTGATAATCTAAGAAAAATTTGCCATGCGGAGGTGATGACCGTGACCGTCGTTTTTCAGGATGCCCAGATATTCCGCCGAGGTGTTCTCACCCGTGGGGATGCTGTTTTTTCTTTTGAAATCCATCACGGCACCAGTGTTTCTCCCGTTCATATTCCCGCCTCTTCTTTTGTGATATGTCCCGGTTTCGTTGATGTACACGTACATCTTCGTGAGCCGGGCTTTTCTTATAAGGAGACCATGTCCAGCGGCACCCAAGCCGCCGCTCACGGCGGATACACCACGGTGTGTGCCATGCCCAATCTGGACCCGGTGCCGGACAGCCTGCCCCATCTGGAGCAGCAGCTGGCCCTGATCCGCCGGGATGCCGCCATCCGGGTGCTGCCCTATGGCTCCATCACCCGTGGCCAGCTGGGGGAGGAGCTGTCGGACATGGCGGCCATGGCCCCCTATGTGGCGGCCTTCTCCGATGACGGGCGAGGTGTGCAGAGCGAGGCGCAGATGCGCCTTGCCATGGAGACCGCCAAGGGGCTTCATAAGCTCATCGTGGCCCACTGCGAGGACAATTCCCTCCTCCACGGGGGCTACATCCACGACGGGGCTTACGCCCGCACCCACGGCCACCGGGGCATCTGCTCCGAAAGCGAGTGGGGGCAGATCCGGCGGGATTTGGAGCTGGTGCGGCAGACCGGCTGCGGCTACCACGTCTGCCACATCTCCACCAAGGAGAGCGTAGCCCTGATCCGCCGGGCCAAGGCGGAGGGGCTGGACGTCACCTGTGAGACGGCCCCCCACTATCTGCTGATGGACGAAACCATGCTGCAGGAGGACGGCCGCTTCAAGATGAATCCCCCTCTCCGCAGTCCCGCCGACCGGGAGGCCCTGCTGGAGGGGTTGGTCGATGGCACCATCGATATGATCGCCACCGATCACGCCCCCCACAGCACCGAGGAGAAGTCCCGCGGGCTGGAGAAGAGCGCCATGGGCATCGTGGGGCTGGAGACCGCCTTCCCCCTGCTGTATACCTATCTGGTAAAGCCGGGCCTGCTCTCCTTCCCCCGCCTGATGGAGCTGCTCCACGATGCTCCCTGCCGCCGCTTCGGCCTCCCGCAGGGGGAGCTGGACGGCCCCCACGCCGATTTCACGGTCTTTGATCTGTCGGCTTCGCATCCCATCGACCCGGCAAGCTTTCTTTCGCAGGGGAAGGCCACCCCCTTCACCGGCTGGCCGGTACAGGCCCGCTGCCTGCTGACGGTCTGCAACGGCCGCCTCGTCTGGCAGGACGGTGATCTCTTTTCTAAGGAGGACCGCACATGAAGCAGGTCACATGGACCATTACGGAAAATACGCCCCTGACGTCGGACACCTACCGCCTACGTCTCACCGGCGACACGGAGGCCATCACGGCCCCCGGTCAGTTCGTAAACCTGAAGCTCTCCGGCTTCTACCTGCGCCGCCCCATCTCCGTCTGCGACTGGGAGCCCGGTGCCGCCACCCTTATCTATAAGGTGCTGGGCCACGGCACGGCGGCCATGACCCATCTCCCCGCCGGAACGGAGTTGGATGTGCTGACAGGGCTGGGCAACGGCTACGACACGTCTCTCGCCGGGGAGCGCCCCCTGCTGGTGGGCGGCGGCGTCGGCATCCCGCCCCTGTACGGACTGGCCCGCCGTCTGACGGCGGAGCATCGTCAGGTCACGGCGGTGCTGGGCTATAACCGGGCGGAGGACATCTTTCTGGTGGAGGAGTTCCAGGCGCTGGGCGTCACCGTCCGTCTCCTCACCGCCGACGGCAGCGCCGGGACCTGCGGCCTTGTCACCGACGGTATGGAGGGCGTGAATTACACCCACCTCTATACCTGCGGGCCGGAGGCCATGCTCCACGCCGTGTGGCAGCGCTGCCGCACCGATGGGCAGTTCAGCTTTGAAGAGCGCATGGGCTGCGGCTTCGGTGCCTGCATGGGCTGCACCTGCCGCACCAAGTACGGCCACAAGCGCATCTGCAAGGACGGCCCCGTCCTGCGAAGGGAGGAGATCGTATGGTAAATACCGCCGTCACCCTCTGCGGTCTGCCGCTGGAGAACCCCGTCATCCCCGCCAGCGGCACCTTCGGCTATGGGTATGAATTTGCGCAGATCTACGACATCAACTGTCTGGGGACCTTCTCCTTCAAGGGGACGACGCTCGCCCCCCGGTACGGAAACCCCACCCCCCGCATCGCTGAGTACGCCGGGGGCCTGCTGAACTCCGTGGGGCTGCAAAACCCCGGTGTGGAGGCCGTCATCCGGGAGGAGCTGCCCCGTCTGCGGGAGGTCTTTCACAAACCGGTGATGGCCAACGTCAGCGGCTTTTCCATAGAGGAATACGCTCAGGTCTGCCGCCAGCTGGACGGCGAAGAGCAGGTAGGCTGGCTGGAGGTGAATATCTCCTGCCCCAATGTTCATGGCGGCGGAGCCGCCTTCGGAGCCGAGCCCCAGACGGCAGCTGCCGTCACACGGGCCGTCCGGGATGTGACGAAAAAGCCGGTCATCATGAAGCTCTCCCCGGCTGCGGCGGATATCGCTGCCGTGGCACGGGCCTGTCAGGAGGCCGGGGCCGACGGTGTCAGCCTTATCAACACCCTGCCGGGGATGCGGATCGACCTGAAGCGCCGCCGTCCCCTGCTGGCCAACGGCACCGGCGGAATGTCCGGCCCCGGCATCTTTCCGCTGGCGGTGCGGATGGTGTATCAGGTCTACGAGGCCGTGGACATCCCCATCGTAGGCATGGGCGGCGTCAGCACCGCCGAGGACGTGCTGGAGCTGATGCTGGCCGGGGCCACCGCCGTGGGCGTGGGAGCCGCCAATCTGGTGGAGCCCTGCGCCTGCCGGAAAATCATACAGGACCTGCCTGCCGCCATGGAGCGGTACGGCATTCAGCAGCTTACGGATATCATAGGAGGAGCACATCATGGGTAAAGACGTTATCATTGCACTGGACTTCGACAGCCGGGAGAAAACACTGGCTTTTCTGGACCGCTTCACAGAGGAGAAGCCCTTCGTCAAGGTGGGCATGGAGCTGTTTTACGCTGAGGGTCCCGCCATCGTCCGGGAGATCCGCCGCCGGGGCCACCGCATCTTTCTGGATCTGAAGCTCCACGACATCCCCAACACGGTGAGAAAGGCCATGGCCGCCCTGTCGGCGCTGGATGTGGACATCATCAACCTCCACGCCGCCGGTACCGCCGCCATGATGACCGCCGCTCTGGAGGGCCTCACCCGCCCCGACGGCACCCGCCCTCTGCTCATCGCCGTCACCCAGTTGACCTCCACCGATCAGGAGCGCATGGAGCGGGAGCTTCTGATCCACGCCCCGCTGGAGGAGGTGGTGCTCAGCTATGCCGCCAACGCCGCTGCGGCAGGGCTGGACGGAGTAGTCTGCTCTCCGCTGGAGGCCGGAGCCATCCACCGGCGCTGCGGGGCCAGCTTTCTGACGGTGACCCCCGGTGTACGGTTCGCCGGAGGAGATGCCGGGGATCAGAAGCGGGTCACTACCCCCGCCAAGGCCCGTGAGCTGGGCTCTGATTACATCGTGGTGGGCCGCCCCATCACTCAGGCGGAGAACCCCGTGGCTGCCTATCGCCGCTGCGTAAAGGAGTTTGCGGGCTGATGCGCTGGAACACGGTACTTTTCGACTTAGACGGCACGGTGACGGACCCCAAGGAGGGCATCACCTGCGCCGTGGCCTACGCCCTGCGGCAGCAGGGCATCATCGCCGACCCCGATACCCTCACCCCTTTCATCGGCCCGCCCCTCCACGAGAGCTTCCCGGAGCTGTTCGGCCTGACGGAGGAGCAGACGGATCGGGCCGTGGAGGACTTCCGAGTGTACTTCTCCCGGCAGGGCTGGGCGGAGAACATCCCCTACAAGGGCATGGCGGAGTTGCTGGAGAGCCTGCAAGGAGCCGGGCTGAAGCTGGTCATCGCCACCTCCAAGCCGGAGGAATTCGCCCGACGCATCATGGAGCATTTCGATCTGGCCTCATACTTCCACCGCATCTGTGGGGCGCAGGGGGAGAACCGGGCCAGCGCCCGGAAGGGCAGCGTGGTGGC
>UMIA01060814.1_pt1 | contig 18358 bp, 17 predicted proteins | sample 1965701 | NCBI WGS metagenome assembly UMIA01 (sample SAMEA4836113, study PRJEB28245) | human gut metagenome | biome: gut microbiome; material: fecal sample | place: Denmark | collected 2008 | reverse complement strand
CGGCGGGAGGAGCGCCAGGCCGCCTGGTCCCACGCGGAAATGGAGGCCATGGCCGAAGCCAACCGGACCCTGGGCACCTGGCGGCTGGACGGCTGCACGCTGTATGTGACTCTGGAGCCCTGCCCCATGTGTGCCGGGGCCATTCTCAACGCACGAGTCAGCCGGGTGTACTTTGGGGCCCGGGACCGGGAGATGGGGGCCTGCGGCGGGGTCATGAATCTGTTTATGGAGGATTTCCCTCACCCTCCCGCCCTGGTGGGCGGCGTGCTGGAGGCCGAATGCGCCCGGGTTCTGTCGGATTTTTTTCGCTCCGTGCGGAAAAAGTGAATTTTCCCTATTTTCCCGTTGACAAAACCGGGAAAAGTGGCTATATTATGTGGTGATCCAGTGCAAATGCAGTGATGGGGACCAGTAGCGCTCCTTCCCGATGCCAAGAGAGCCGCCGTTTCGGTGCAAGGCGGTCACGGGCGAAGCGGCGAATATCACCCCGGAGCATCCGGCTGAAACGGCATACCCGGATTAGGTGCGGACGGCGGAGGGCCGTTATCATCCCTCGCCCACGGATGGTGGGGCGGAGCGGCCGCGTTTTCGCGGCAATAAGAGTGGTACCGCAGAGGTTTTTCACGGCCTTTGTCTCTTACAGAGACAAGGGCCGCTTTTTTATTGGTTTTCAAATACAATTTTCGTATACGGAGGTAACACATGGAGTACAAAAAGACGCTGAATATGCCGAAATCCGGCTTTCCCATGCGGGCGGGCCTGCCCAAGCGGGAGCCGGAGATGCTGCGCTATTGGGAGCAGCTGGACCTTTACAACGAGCTGCTGAAGAAGAACGAGGGCAAGCCCCTGTTCTCCCTCCACGACGGCCCTCCCTTCTCCAACGGCGCCCTGCACATGGGCCACGCCCTGAACAAGGCCCTGAAGGACTTCATCAACCGCAGCTATGCCATGCGCGGGTACTACACCCCCTATATCCCCGGCTGGGACAACCACGGCATGCCCATTGAGTCCGCCATCATCAAGCAGAACAAGCTCAACCACAAGGCCATGAGCGTGGCGGATTTCCGCACCGCCTGCCACGAGTTCGCCGACCACTATATCGACGTGCAGCGGGAGGGCTTCAAGCGCATGGGCGTGGTGGCCGACTGGGATCACCCCTACAAGACCATGGACCCGGGCTTTGAGGCCCGGGAGGTCCGGGTGTTCGGCAAGATGTACAAAAACGGCCACATCTACAAGGGCCTCAAGCCCGTGTACTGGTGCCCCCACGACGAGACCGCCCTGGCCGAGGCAGAGATCGAGTATCAGGACGACCCCTGCACCACGGTGTATGTGAAGTTCCCCATGCACGACGACCTGGGCAAGCTCCCCCACCTGGACAAGAGCAAGCTCAGCTTCGTCATCTGGACCACCACCGTCTGGACCCTGCCCGGCAACCTGGCCATCGCCCTGCACCCCGACGAGAGCTACGCCGTGGTGAAGGCCCCCAACGGCGAGCTGTATATCATGGCCGAGGCCCTGACGGAGAAGGTCATGGGCATCGGCGGCTTCGACAGCTATGAGATTGTGGAGACCCACCCCGGTGCCTTCTTCGAGAACATGCTGGCCAGCCATCCCTTCCTGCCCAAGACCAGCCGCCTGGTGCTGGCGGACTATGTCACCATGGACTCCGGTACCGGCTGCGTCCACACCGCCCCCGGCTTCGGCGCCGACGACTATCAGACCTGCCTGCGCTACGGCATGGACATGGTGGTGCCCGTGGACGACCAGGGCCGCCACACCGACTATGCCGGCAAGTACGCCGGCATGAAGACCGAGGAGTCCAACCCCGTGATCCTCCAGGATATGAAGGAGGCCGGGTCCCTGTTTGCCAGCCAGGAGATCGTCCACAGCTATCCCCACTGCTGGCGCTGCAAGAAGCCCATCATCTTCCGTGCCACTCCCCAGTGGTTCTGCTCCGTGGAGTCCTTTAAGGATGACGCCATCGCCGCCTGCGAGGACGTGCGCTGGGTGCCCTCCTGGGGCAAGGACCGCCTGCGCTCCATGGTCCTGGAGCGCACCGACTGGTGCATCAGCCGCCAGCGCCGCTGGGGCCTGCCTATCCCGGTGTTCTACTGCAAGGACTGCGGCAAGCCCATCTGCACCGACGAGACCATCGACGCCATCGCGGGCCTCTTTGAAAAGAAGGGCTCCAACGCCTGGTTCGAGATGGAGGCGGAGGATATGCTGCCGGAGGGCTTCACCTGCCCTCACTGCGGCAAGAACGCCGGCTTCGAGAAGGAGAGCGACACCCTGGACGGCTGGTTCGATTCCGGCTCCACCCACTACGCCGCCATGGAGCGGGACCAGGGCTTCTGGCCTGCCACCATGTATATCGAGGGTCTGGACCAGTATCGCGGCTGGTTCCAGAGCTCCCTGCTGGTGGCCGTGGGCGCTCTGGGCCGGGGCGCGCCCTTCAAGGAGTGCCTGACCCACGGCTGGACCGTGGACGGCCAGGGCCGCGCCATGCACAAGTCCCTGGGCAACGGCATGGACCCCGCCGAGATCTTCAACAAGTACGGCGCGGATCTGCTGCGCCTGTGGGCCGGCTCCTCCGACTATCACGTGGACGTCCGCTGCTCCGACGACATCTTCAAGCAGCTGTCCCAGAACTATCTGAAGTTCCGCAACACGGCCAAGTTCTGCCTGGATAACCTGACGGGCTTCGATCCGGAGACGGAGCTGGTGGCCCCCGCCCGGATGCAGGAGCTGGACCGCTGGGCCGTTACCCGGCTCAACAGCCTGATCCGCCGGGTGTTCGACAGCTACGATGCCTACGAGTTCCACGCCGTGTCCCACGCCATCAACGATTTCTGTGTGGTGGACCTGAGCTCCTTCTATTTCGATATCATCAAGGACCGCCTGTACTGCAACGGCGAGCACAGCGCCAGCCGCCGCAGCGCCCAGACCGCCCTGTTCCTGATTCTGGACGCCATGACCCGGATGTTTGCCCCCATCCTGGCTTTCACCTGCGAGGAGATCTGGCTGGCTATGCCCCACCGCAGTGCCGACGACAGCCGCAGCGTCCTGTTCAACTGCATGGTGCAGCCCTATGAGGGCTATGCCCTGCCGGAGGACGCCATGGACCGCTGGGCAAGGATCGCCACTGTCCGCACCGCCGTCAACGGTGCGCTGGAGCAGGCCCGGGCCGACAAGACCATCGGCAAGAGCCTGGAGGCGGAGGTGGATGTCACCGTTCCCGCCGAGGACGCCTTCCTGGCGGACATGGACGCGGATACCCTGGCGGACCTGCTGATCGTGTCCCAGGTACGGGTCACTGTGGGCGACGCCCTGACCGTCGCTGTGGCTCCCGCCCAGGGCGTCAAGTGCGCCCGCTGCTGGAAGGTGCTCTCCAGCGTGGGCACCGTGGAGGGTCACGATACCCTGTGCCCCCGCTGCGCCGCTGTGGTGAAGTCCCTGCCCGTGGTGGAGTGATCGGAATTTCAAGCAGTCCCCAAGCCCCGGCGCCGCTGCGCCGGGGCTTGCCCTGCCCATTATCATGACCGGAGAGGAATCACGTGAACGACAAGCAGGAAGCAAAATTTCAGGAGCTCACCGGCCAGCCGGTGGGCCATCTGGTGTGCAAAATGGCGGCGCCCACCATCATCAGCATGATGGTGACGGCCTGCTATAACATGGTGGATACCTATTTCGTGGGCCAGCTCCACAGCAACAGCGCCACCGGCGCGGTGGGGGTGGTGTTCTCCCTGATGGCGGTGATCCAGGCGGTGGGCTTTTTCTTCGGCCACGGGTCCGGCAACTACATCTCCCGCCAGCTGGGCCGCCATGAATCCGGCGACGCCGGGAAAATGGCCGCCACCGGCGTGACCCTGGCGTTTCTGGCGGGGTGCGTCATTCTGGCGCTGGGCCAGATCTTTCTCACGCCACTGGCCCGGCTGCTGGGCTCCACGGATACCATCCTGCCCTATGCCCGCAGCTACCTGCGGATCATCCTGCTGGGGGCCCCGTATATGACGGCATCCTTCGTGCTGAATAACCAGCTGCGCTTTCAGGGCAGCGCCGCCTACGGCATGGTGGGCATCGCTGCCGGAGCGGTGCTGAACGTGGGGCTGGATCCGCTGCTGATCTTCGTATTGGATATGGGCGTGGCCGGGGCGGCCCTGGCCACCATTCTCAGCCAGCTGGCGTCGTTCTGCATGCTGCTTCTGGGCTGCTCCCGGGGCGGCAACCTGCGCATCCGCCTGCGGAACGTGTGCATCCGCCGGGACCTGCTGGTGGAGATCTGCAAGGGCGGCGTGCCGTCCCTGTGCCGCCAGGGGCTGGCCAGCATCGCCACCATTTGCCTCAACCGCAGCGCGGGCCTGTACGGCGACGCGGCCATTGCCGCCATGAGCGTGGTGACCCGTGCCATGCAGCTGGCCCAGTCGGCGCTGATCGGCTTCGGCCAGGGATTTCAGCCGGTGTGCGGCTTCAACTACGGCGCGGGGCTGTATGGCCGGGTGAAGGACGCCTTCCGCTTTTGCGTCAAGTGGGCCACGGTGTTTCTGGCGGCGGCGTCGGTGCTGGGGATGATCTTCGCGCCCCAAATCGTGGCGGTGTTCCGCAACGACCCGGAGGTTATCGCCTTCGGGGCCCGGGCTCTGCGCTGTCAGTGCGCGGTGTTCCCTCTGTGTGGGGTCATCGCCATCTCCAGCATGCTGACCCAGACCATCAACAAGGTGTGGCAGGCGTCGCTGCTGGCGGCGGCTCGGCAGGGACTGTTCTTCATTCCGTCAGTGCTGATCCTGCCCCATGTGCTGGGAGAGCTGGGGGTACAGCTGGCCCAGTCGTTGTCCGATGTGTGCGCCTTCGCCCTGACGGTGCCGCTGGTGCTGGGCGTCCTGCGGGATATGGACCGCCAGGAGCGCCTGGAAAGGATCTCCTGACGAAAAAATCGCGGGCCTTAAGCCGGGTGGTCGTAAAACAGTAAAAACAAAAAATGGTGAAAACCTTGAGTTTTCAAGGGGGGCGGCGTGACTTCGGTCACGCCGTTTCCTCTTTCATCAGCTCACCCAGCGGGATGAAGCCCAGCCCGTCGTACTTGATGTGGATGTGCTGCACACGCTTTCCGCTGGATTTATCCGGTGCGTCAACATAGATGGCGGACACCAGCTCCCGAAGAGCATAGCCGTCCAACTCGTCAATGCCCACATACTTGTGCGCCGTCTGAATGAACTTCTCAATGTTTTCGTTCTGTCGTTCCTGTACTTCAATTTCCTGCCGCAAGGTAATACACTCGGCCTCCAACTGCTTCTGCTCCGTTTCATAGGTCAGGCTCAGCATATCGAAGCGGTCATCGCTCAGCCGCCCGCTGGCGTTGTCCTCATAAATTCTGATGAACAGCCGTTTCAGTTCAGCGATGCGGTTTTCGTTCCGTTCCAGCCGTTTTCTGCGGATGCGAATCTGCTCACCGCTTTCCAGCCGGAGCTGTTCTTCCATCACAGTACGGAAGTGTGCCTCATGCCGCAGAATGTAGCCTGTCACAGCCTGAATGTGTTTCAGGACCAGATGACTGAGTACGGCTTCCCGGATGTAATGAGTACCGCACTTGTCCTTGTGCTTCCAATGGAGAGAACAGTCGAAGAACGCGCCCTCCGTTCTGTAGTTGTTGGTCGCCCCGTAATACAGCTTCTCGCCGCAGTCGGCGCAGTACACCAGCCCGGAAAAGATGCTGCTTCGGCCTGTGCGGGTCTTGCGATGCCGCTGCTGGCGAACCTGCTGTACCTTCTCAAACACGGCTTCCTCGATGATGGCCTCATGGGTATTGGGGAAGATGGCCTGCTTCTCAAGGGGATTGTCCCGCTGTTTCTTGTCCCAGATGGAGTTGGTATAGGTCTTGAAATTCACCGTACAGCCTGTGTACTCCCGGCGTTCCAGAATTGCCACAACGGTACTGCTGTGCCAGTCGTAGGGGTCCTCCGGTTTCTTGTTCGGGGTCTTGATTCCCTGCAAGGCCCTGTATGCGCTGGGTGTCAGCACCTTGTCCGATTTCAGTTGGTTGGCGATCTGCTTGGGACCACGGCCCTCCATGCACATGGCAAAGATACGCTTCACCACATCGGCGGCCACCGGGTCAACCACCCAACGGCGGGGATTCTCCGGGTCCTTCACATAGCCATACGGCACGTTGGTGGTCAGGGGTACACCACGCTCACCCTTGGCTTTCTGGACGGCTCTGATCTTGCGGCTGGTATCCCGGGCATAGAACTCGTTGAACCAGTTTTTGATGCCCGCAAAATCGTTGTCCACCCGGTTGGGGTCGATAGTGTCGTAGTTGTCGTTGATGGCGATGAAACGAACACCGTTCTGCGGAAAGGTGAAGTTGGTGTAAAGCCCGGTCAGCGCCGAGTTGCGGCCCAGTCTGGAGAGGTCCTTGGTGATCGCCACAGCCACCCGCCCTGCCTCGATTTCGGCCAGCATGGCCTGAAAGCCGGGACGGTCGTAGGTCACACCGCTTACACCGTCATCCACAAAAAACGTGGGGTTGGGGAAGTGATGCTCCCTGGCATACTGCAAAAGCATGGCTTTCTGATTTTCAATGGACAGGGATTCGCCAGCCCGGTCATCCTCCTGAGACAGCCGGCAATAAAGGGCGGTAATCTTTTCTGTTGCTCCGTACATTTCTGTATCCTCCTTTGGTGGAGCAACCGTCAGTACAGGATTGGTTGGCTTTATTGTACCAAGATTTTGGGCGTTTGTCATTCTGAATCCTCCAGCTTTTCTGCAAACTTTTTGGATGTGATGCGTTCCAGCTTGCGGACAAAGTTTTCCGTCCCCTCATAGCTGCCTGTGACAACGTAGGTGGTGCCGTGGATGACCTCGGTAACGGTCAGTTCGGGAATCCAGAATGCGGAGAGATTGATGTTTACGAAAATGTACCGAACAGAAATTGCCTTCCTGATCATAAATTCTCTGAGATCAGATGGGATGATGATACAAAAGCCGAAAATCCTGATACCATGACTGATGCGGAAATTCGAGCAAAATTTCAGCTCCTCTCCAATCAAAGAAATCAGCAGAAACGAGAAGTTTGCCGAAACTGTTTCCAAACTGGACAGCGCGGCACAATTTACGGCATTTCATTCTTTTATGAGGGCGGTCCTACTTGGGATGTCTCCATTCCCGCCAAGGGCAAGGCTGCTGAAGAAGGTTGCAAGGGTTGTCCTTGGTATGACATTGAGCTTTGGAGAAGCAAGCTCAACCGTATGCTTGCATACAATGAAGGTATTAAAAAGGCAAAAGATCAAAAGTGATGATTCACTTGGTCGTGTACTCTTCACATGGATGTGGCCGTCCTCACCCCAAAAGAATCTGCGCTCAGCTCTGTCGGGGGACAGCGGTTCCGGTTTGGCATAAGGATCTGGGTTGGAGAAATAGTATCCCTCCGGGTCGAGTTGGTGTTCAAATTGCAAGTTCTGTTCCATAAGTACCTCCTGATTTTGTGTAAGAATTAGTGTTCGATTTCCTGCTTTTTCTGCCTCGTAACAGTGTTCTGACGCTCCTGTTCATGCTGTACCTCATAGATGTTGTAATGGATGGCCCAGAGCTTTTTCGTGTCGGCATACAGGGGCGTAAGCTCCTGCTGCAAATCCCTGTACTCCGTTTCCAGACGGGCCTTTTCCGCACGCCATGCAGCAGTGGGCAGCTTTCCGTCCACCACTTGTCCTTTCAGCTTGCGCTCGGCCATGTAGAACAGTCGCAGCTCCTCGTCATGCTCGGCCTTGTACTTCTGACGGGATTTCTCAAAGCGGATGGTTTTCAGCTTGTCGGCAACGGGTTTTACAGCCTTGTAGTAATCCGCCATGCGCAGCAGCTCGTCCAGTTCCTTGATGCGGGCCTGTTTCCCGGATGCGGACTTTTTCAGCGTGTCGATTTTGCCCTGCATGGTATGCAACGCTGTGTCCAGATCGTCAGCGGTGTAGAGGTGTTTGGCTTCCAGATAGCTGACCGCCTCGGACAGCTTTTTCAGATTGGCGATCCTTGCCTTGCCGCTGTATGCGCCCTTGTTGCGGTTGTCATAGTAGGCGGACAGCAGCTCCACCAGTGTAGGCGGCTGGGGCTTGGACAGCTCAGCTTTTACTTCTTTGAGCCAGTCGATCAGGACGGCGATTTTCTGTTTTGCCTCCCGGAGCATCGCGTTGGTTTTCCTGATCCAGCGGTTGAGATCGCCCTTGTCGGTGCGGATGCCCTTGGCTTCCATTGCCCGGACGGTTGGCCCCTCATGCTGTGTGGGTATCTGCTCCACGCCCTGACGCTCAAAGCTGCGGTGGTCGATGCGGCAATCCAAACCCTGCTCGGCAAACTTGGCGTTGCAGAGTTCAGCCCATGTTTGCCGCCACGCTTCCAGCGTTTCCGGGCTGCCCCAGTCGGTGGTGGGTACGGCGTTGAACACATAGTTGCCAGCCTCGTCCCGGATGCGGTTGCCGTCCTCATCCAGCACATATTCCCGCCGCTGCTTGTTGCCCCATCTGCCATCCGGTTCGATAGGGCGAATGGGACACATGACATGAAAATGCGGGTTCTGGATGCCGCCGTCCTCCTTGTCAGATTGATGAACGGCGAAGTCCACCACCATGCCCCGGCTCACAAACTGCTCCATCAAAAATTGCCTTGCGAGGTCGATGTTCTCCTCCATGGAGAACTCGTTCTGCAAGGCAATGTCAAAGCTGTATGCAAGCTGGGCTTTCTTTCCACGTTCCACTTTTTCAACGGCATTCCAGAGCGTTTCCCGGTTTGCATACTCCGGTGGAGCATGGGATGACAGTAGGATTTCCGAACAGATCACGCCGCCCTTGCGGGTGTAGTCGCTGTCCTCGCCGTAATACTCGCTGTGCAGCTTTTCGCCGGAGCGATAGGCGGCAGCAGCCACGGCAGACTGTCCGGCGCTGCGCTTGATCTGGGTCACATGAAAATGATACAGTGCGATAGTCAATCACCCCCAAATTCATTTTTGTTGTGTTCGTTGACGGCCTCCATGAGCAGGCCCTTGACCTCCGGCAAGGCGAGGGCTTTTTCCACGAAAGCATAAAACTCGGTTTCGCTCAACACCTTCGCCAACGGGGCTACACTCTCCACAGCGGCTCCACGAGTGATCAGCCTGTGCGCCCGTTTCCGGCGGTCGCCTTTTTCGTAGTAGGCGGCACGGTTTTCAAGTTGCTGCTGTTTGTGCCGGAGCTGGGCAAGCTGGCGTTCATTGTCAGCGATCTCGGCTTTCAGTTCGGGGATCGTTTTCTGTTTTGCCATAATACATGGCCTCCTTTTGATGGGATGGATAGGATGGATGGGATGAAAAAAGACCGCCTACATTTTTGGTAGACGGTCTGGCTGAGGGTATGGGGTTTTCAGACTTTGCGGCGGGGACGGTCTGCGTCAGCAGATTGTTTCCGCTGCAAAGTGCGCTGGGATAGATGCCGCAGGCATCGCAAGGGAGGCACTCCCTTGTTCGGAACGCAGTGACGCAAAACAGCCCGGACATTCGAGTGTCCGGGTTGTTCGCCTCGCAGAGCGCACAATGCAGGGTTTACCCTGTATAGAAGTGCGCCCTTAGTAAACTAAGGGTTATTCTCTTGCTGATCCGGATGGCGTTTGGCTTGATTTTCCTCTGAACACAAAAAACCTTTGGCCAATATAATTCAGTCCAACGAATAAACACATGCCCACCAACATGGCAATATTTTCTTGAGCTTTCTGTGTCAAATCAGAAAGAACATGCATTACCAATGGTTTGGCTATGCCGTATGCCAGAAGATAGCACAGGCTGATATTGATTACGAATCGAGGCAATGTTTTGACCGTTGTCTCACTGTTCTTGAATGTAAATATGCGGTTCAGTATGTAACTCAGAATACTTCCAAAAAAGTAATTTGATGCAGAGGAAACCCAATAACTGAAATGGAACACATTGTAGAACACAAACATTATTCCGGTACCAAATATCGTATTGGCTACGCCTACCAAAATAAACTTCCAGAAAGTACGGTCAAAAAACTTATTTAGCAGGTCTTTCATACGCTCTTTCTCCCGCAGGTATCAGCAATGATATATCGTGGTCTGCCTTTGATTTCTTCATAGATTTTTGCAATATAGTAACCAATAATACCCAGACTGATCATTATGATACTGCTTGAGAAAAGCTGAATCAGAATAACGGTTGTAAACCCTTCCAGGGCTTGTCCGCAGATTTTCTGAACTAAGGCAATTCCGCCCAGAATCAGTGAAACCATAAACATGATTACGCCCAGCACTGTAACAATTTGCATCGGGGCTGTTGAGAACGAGGAAATATTGCTGAGCGCATATTTGATAAGCGCAAGAGTAGACCATTTGGATTCTCCGGCTTCCCGCTCCTGTACATCAAACTCAACATGTGTGGTTTTAAAACCAATCCACGAAGAAAGTGCGCGGAAGAAAGCGTTCCTCTCTCGCATGTTGATCAGAACATTCACTGCTTTTCGATCCAGAAGCTTGAAATCAGAAGCATTTGCCATATCAAATCCGGTGGCAGCGCTGATTACTGAATAGAAAGCCTTTGCAGCCAAAGCATGTAATTTTCCTTCTGCGCCACGGCTGGATCTGTTAGTTGTTCTGCCAGACAGTAGTTATTATTCAGCATCAGAGATAGCACGTAAACTGTCCGCTTATTTTCGCATATTAATAGCTCTAATCCATACATCAAAAAAGGAAATACTGCAATAACATCCAAAAAGAAATAGAAATTGGTATTTACCAATGTGAAGCCGGAAAATGTATACAGTAAGGCTCCAACCATTGCGTAAGAGTCTTTTTGGCAAAAACGCCGCATATACAGCATTGCGGCAATCATACTGATAGAAAGTTTGAGTATGGTGGCAAACATTGTCCCATATAAGATGTAATCATCAGGGAAAAGCGCAACAATCCATGCAAACGGATTAAATACGGTATAATAAGAATACGCTGCGACAAAGCTGTCTCCTAAAAATGAGTTCCAGCTCCAGGATAGACTTCCTGATAGAATCATTCGCTTGAGTTCTTTAATAAACGGAACGTATTGCAGAAAGTAGTCCCCATAATCCATATATTGGCCATTATTCTGCAACCAAATTGGAGAAAATGCTATAATGCCAATTATCGCGCCGATTGCAGCGCCCCAATATAAACACTTATTCTCTGGCCGCTTTGAAGGTAACGCATTTATATTTTCCCTCATATTCTCCTCCGCAATATAAACTGATTGAATTTTGTGAAAAGGTGTACTATTTTGCAATCTGAGTTTTTGGAATAACTCAAGTGCATCTCGGCAAACATTTGCATATCAAGAGTAGAAAAAGGGCAAGGATTATGGTAAAATATTTTTATATGGGTGGATATATCATTTACAGGAACGTACACTTTCTTGTAGAATAGGTACACTTACAACAACTTGGCATTTTCGTAAATCTCCGCTCGGTAACGGAAGGTGGACAGTGGCATTTCACATTCCTCTGCTGCCGCTGTTCCGGTAATATCGCCCTGTTTCCACCGATGGTAGCAATTATGAAAGTTTTCCGGCAATGGTTTAGGTGGTCTGCCAAAGCGGATACCCTTTGCTTTCGCTGCCGCAATGCCCTCTGCCTGTCGCTGGCGGATGTTGGTGCGCTCGTTCTCTGCAACAAAGGACAGCACCTGTAACACAATGTCGCTGAGGAATGTTCCCATTAGGTCCTTTCCCCGGCGAGTGTCCAGCAGCGGCATATCCAACACCACGATGTCGATGCCCTTATCCTTAGTCAAAGCCCGCCATTGCAGCAGGATTTCCTCATAGTTGCGCCCCAGACGGTCAATGCTCTTGATATAGAGCAGATCGTCTTTTTTTATTTTCCGCAGCAGCTTCTTATATTGCGGGCGGTCAAAATCCTTGCCGGATTTCTTGTCCACATAGATGTTTTTCTCCGGGACACCCACTTCCCGCAGAGCCACAAGCTGCCTGTCTTCGTTCTGATCTCTGCTTGATACACGGATATAGCCGTAAGTAGTTCCTGCGATATTACCTCACCTCCCGACGCTTAACCCATACAAGATCATAGCCCAGCACATCGGCCAGCTCCACCGCCTCAGTGTACCGCAGGGAGCCGCGCCGCAGCTTGCCAGACAGGTTGGGGACGCTGCTGCTCCAGCCGTGTTCATCGGCCAGTAGCTCCACCACCTCCGTCATGGTCATGCCCTCCCGGGTGATGTAGGATTTCACTTCGTTGCGGCAGTTTTCTGCCTTGTTTCTGCTCATATTTACAATTCCTTTCCCTTTTTGGATTCGCTCTGTGGTATAATGGATGTGCTGAATGGCGGCACCCATTTGCCGCAGAGCGTTGTTTGATTATGAACGGCCATCCGCTGGAATTGCCGCCCGTGTACCCCTGTTCACAAGGGACACCTATTGATTTTGCTGTTCCGCTTGACTTTTCGTGATTCAGTGAAAGCGCACGCGAAACGGCGTACTGTGTGCGCTGTCCGGCGTATCGCTGAATGATATGGGCAGCACCACAAAAACAGCGGTTTCTTCGCTGTTTTCACATGGTTTGAAAATAGCTGTGGTTTTTTGCCGCTTTTCCCGAATGTCGTTCCTGCCCGGAGGATCGCTCCCGGCGTTTCCGTCCCCTTTGGTGCGCCGGATGCGTCACTTCGCCGGGGGACATATCCCATTCGGACGGTCATTCAATTTTCAAGGTTCAGGTGTTGTTACAAGAACAGTTTAGCGAAAAAATGCGCTCTTTCCCGTATATCCAAGAGGTCGGAAAAGAGCGCAAAACAGGGTGGATTTCCACGCTTAGAGACAGAAAGAAGGAGGGATACGCCATGCAGATAAAACTCACCATACAGGAACGGTTGAAGGATTTGCGAGTGGACCGGGGCCTGACGCTGGAACAGCTTGCGGATCAGACCGGGCTTTCCAAGTCCGCTCTCGGCAAATATGAGGCAGACGATTTCAAGGACATCAGCCCATTCAGCATTATCACGCTGGCGAAGTTCTACGGCGTGTCCACGGACTATCTGCTGGGTATGACAGAAACAAAAAATCACCCGGACACAGAGCTGGACGCTCTGCATCTGAGTGACGATGCCATAGAAGTATTAAAGGCGGGAAAGTTCAATCATCGGCTGCTGTCTGAAATGCTGTGCCACAAGGATTTCCAACGTATGATGCTGGATGCGGAGATATATGTGGATCGGATCGCGGATATGCGGATTAACGATATGAACGCCATGCTGGAAGCAGTTCGGAAAATGGCCTTGATGAAGCAGGACGGGCAGGACGATCTTTCCACCCGGACATTGGAGCTGGCCCAGGTGCGGGAGGATGATTATTTCGGTCATGTGCTTGCCGATGATCTGAAAGCGATCCTCCGTGGTATTCGGGAGGAACACAGCAACGACACCACAACGGCAGACACCCCCTCCATCGCAGAGGAAGTGCAGGCCCAGTTGCAGGATGCCATGAACTTTGAGGGCAGCGACGCCGAAAAACAGGCAAGGATCTACCTTGCAACATTCGGCATTGACTACGACGCCATTACCAAGGAGCAGTTTGTCAATATCATTGATGTTTTGAAACTGTCCAAGTACATGAAAAGCTCAATTAACCAGCGTGGCAAGGCGAGGCCATACCAGCCGCATGGAAAAGGAAAACGGAAACGCAAATAAGCAGAAAAACACGCCATACTCAGCCTTTGAAGCTGAATATGGCGTGTTTTTTCGTTGACCAATCCCGTCTGACAGATGCTCATTCCGTGTTATTTGGTTAGCACTGTTTTATGAACACCTGCCGTAGCCCGCGATTTTTACATAATACGATATCTTTCTGCGATATACTATGCGTTTACACTGTCCGCCAGCTGCATGGCCATGCGCTCCAGTTCCTCCTGCTGGCCCTGGCGCAGGGCGGAACGCAGGGTCACGGTATCTGCGGCCTGCTCCCATTTCAGAGGCTCCAGGAGCTTCTGCATGCCCCGGGCACTGGTGGGAGCCCAGGACCCGTTCTCGATATACGCCACCCGGCGGTTCTTCAGCGTATGGGCCGTCAGGTCGTGCAGCAGGTTCTCCATGGTGACGAACACACCGGCGTTATAGGTGGGCGCGGCCAGCACCACATGGCTGAACCGGAACGCCGCCGCCAGAATGTAGGACGCCGAGGTAACGGAGGTGTCGTACATGGCCACCTGCACCCCCTGCTCCCGCAGACGGCAGGCCAGGATGTTGGCGGCATTCTCCGTCCCGCCGTACACCGACGCATAGGCGATGACCACGCCCCGCTCCTCCGGCTCATACCGGCTCCACAGGTCGTATTTGCCCAGGATGTACCCCAGGTCCTGCCGCCACACGAAGCCGTGCAGGGGCAGCAGCATCTGAATGTCCAGTCCCCCGGCCTTTTTCAGCACCGCCTGGACCTGTGCGCCGTACTTGCCCACAATATTGGTGTAATACCGCCGGGCCTCGTCCAGATAGTCCCGGTGGAAGTCCACCTCGTCGGCGAACAGCGCGCCGTTCAGGGCGCCGAAGGTGCCGAAGGCGTCCGCCGTCAGCAGGAGCTTGTCCGTCTCGTCATAGGTCATCAGCACCTCCGGCCAGTGGACCATAGGCGCGGCCACAAAGTGCAGGGTGTGCCGCCCGGTGCAGAGGGTGTCCCCCTCCTTCACCACGCTGATGCGCCCCTCGTACCCGGGGCCGAAGAACTGGGCCAGCATATTCTTGGCGGCGGCGGAGCACACCACGGTGGTCTCCGGGTGCCGCACCAGCAGGTCCCGGATATCGGCGGCGTGGTCCGGCTCCATGTGCTGCACCACCAGGTAATCCAGGGCCCGGCCATTGAGCCCGTGGGCCACGTTTTCCAGAAATACCCGGCACACGGAGGCATCGGCGGTGTCAAACAGCACCGTTTTCCCGTCGGTCAGCAGATAGCTGTTGAAGGATACGCCCCGGGGCACGTCATAGACCCCCTCGAACATAGCCAGGCGGCGTCCGTCGGCCCCCACCCAGGTATAATCGTCATTGACCTTTCTCGTGCAGAACATAAGGATACCTTCTTTCCCCTAAAATCTCGATTATATTATATCCTTTTTATGGCAAAAAATCTGTGCTATATGCAACACTTGCGAAAAATGCGCCCCGGCCGGGGCGCATTTTCTCTTATTGGCTGTTACTGATACAGATCCACCACCGTGTGACACGCCTCCAGCAGGAGACCGTCGAAATAGTCCACGGCATCCTGGGGAATCATCTCCTCCGGCGGGGCCATCATCCCCATGCTGTAGGTATAGCTGTGGCCGTCGATCACAAAAAACAGCCGCAGTCCATCCTCACTGCACTCCCGGTAAATGGGCACATGCTTGTAATTCTCTCTCAGCGGCGGATATTCCTGGCGTTTCTCCGTATTTCGCAGCGCCAGGATATACACCGGGTATGTGGTCCCGTCATAGATAACCTTCCCGGCCATATCCCAGCCGGTGGGCCGGGCGAAGCGCCCGGTGCTGGACAGATAGATGCTGTACTCCTCCTGCTTCCAGGGCAGGATATCCTCCGGCGGAGCCAGGACCCCCAGCTTTTTCGCCGTCTGGCTCAGCTGCTTATAGCTCTCCGCCGGTTTCTGTAAGGACGGGTGTACCGGCCAGCAAAACACCAGGTCGTATAGGACGACTCCCGCCACAATGGCCAGAATCACCAACAGGACGATTTTCCGAACCTTTTTCCCGTTTTTACGTTTCATTACAGCAATCCCCCCATCACTGATACAGATCCACCACCGTGTGACACGCCTCCAGCAGGAGACCGTCGAAATAGTCCACGGCATCCTGGGGCATCTTCCCGTCGGCGTACACCTGGACGGTGTATATATGGCCGTCAATGCTCAAGAAATACAGCACCGAATCTTCCCACGCGTCCCGGTAAATGGGCGTCATCCGATAGTTTTCCCGCAGCGAGATCTCCGCGCGCCACTCGAAGCTCCATTTCTGAGACTCGAAGATCTCCGCCCTGTATGACGCACCGCCGTATTCCACGGTCCCCGACATCAGAAAAGCCATAGGCTTACTCAGCCGGTCCCGGCCATCCAGCTCTTGACTGTAGAATGTTTCCACCCATGGCAGGACGTTCTCCGGAGGGACCAGCACACCCGTCTTTTCCATATCCTGCCGCAGCTGCGCGTAGCTATCCACGTTTTTCCGGGGTTGGGGATATATCGGCCAGGTCAGCACGGTATACACGATACCGCCCACAAGAGCCAGCAGCACCGCCAGCAGAATAATTTTCTTCCCGGTTCCTCGCTTCATGGCACGTCTCCTTTCCTGTTACTGATACAGATCCACCACCGTGTGGCACGCCGTCCGCAGCGCGTCCTCCACATATGCCGCGTCCTCCTCCGACAGGGTCGTGCTCTCCGGATACATCACCCGGATGATGTATTCATTCCCGTCTATGTAAAGCTGGGTCATGTAAAACCCCCGGTCCTGGAACAGGTAAATGGGCACATAGCGGTACACGTCCCAGCAGGACGGCAGATCCCCCACAACGCCGGTGACTCCCACGGAGACCTCTGCGTTGAAGGTAACGCCGCCGCGCTCCATGGTGCCGGATATGGCAAAGCCGCTGACCTTGGCCATCCGGGAGGGACTGTCCATCCGGAGCTGACGCTCCGTCACCGTCCACGGCAGCAGGTCCTCTCCGGGGACCCGGATGTCCGTTTTCTTTTCCACCGTGTCCCGCAGCTGCTCATAGCTTTTCGCCGGTTTCATCCGGGTGGGATTCACCGGACAGACCATGACGGCGTACACGATCACGCCCACCATGGCCAGCAGCACCACCAGCAGGACGATTTTCCCGATTTTCTTCCCGGTTCCTCGCTTCATATGGCGTCGCCTCCCTCGCCTTTTTGTCATTTTACCACATTTTCGTCCAATGTGCAAGCACAATTTTCCGTTTGACAACACAGTATCGCTTATCCATCTGTTTTGCCGCTCACGTCCCGTCAAATTCGCCCAATCTGACGCTTGGTTTGACTTCTCTGGCGGACAATGCTATAATAAAGTGTTGAGTTTTTTCATAGGAGGTGCGGGATATGCGGCAGGAGGACAATCGGCAGCCCATGGGCTCGGAGTCTCTGGGGACCCTGGTCAGCAGATGGCGGGACGGCACGTTTTCCGAGATCTGGGCCGACTGGAAGTGGATCTGGGGCTATACCAAGCGCTACCGGCGGGCGGTGTGGTTCTATACCGTCCTGGGCGTGGCCAGCTCCACCCTGGGCCTGGTGTCCGCCGTGGCCAGCAAATACTCCATCGACATCATCACCGGCTACGACAGCGACCACCTGTGGTTCATCGTCACCGTGATGGTGGCCTCGGCCCTGGTGGGTCTGCTGCTGCGCAGCGTCACCTCCCGCATTTCCACGAAAATCTCCCTCCGGGTGAACAACGATATCCAGGCCCAGGTGTTCGACCGCCTGCTGGGGGCCGACTGGCGGTCCCTGAACGCGTTTGCCAGCGGCGACCTGCTCAGCCGCCTGTCCACCGACGTGGGCTCCGTATCCTCCAGCGCCATCCGCTGGCTGCCGGACCTGATCGTCACGGCGTACACCTTCGCCGCCACCTTGGCGGTGATCCTGCACTATGACTGGGTCATGGCCCTGTTGGCCCTGGCCAGTGCCCCCTTCCTGCTGCTGACGTCCCGCCGCCTGATCCGGGGCATGCGCACCCACCAGCAGGAGGTCCGCCAGGTGGGCAGCCGCCTGATGTCCTACGAGACGGAGACGCTGCACAATCTGGACGCCATCAAGGGCTTCGGCATCACCGGCCGCTATGGCCGGGGCTTCCGCAGCCGGCAGGAGGAGTTCCGCCGGGCCAGCCTGGATTATAATCTATTCAGCATCCGCACGGAGATTCTCCTGTCTCTTCTGGGCTCCGCCGTCCAGATGGCGGCCTTCGGCTACTGCCTGTATCTGCTGTGGTCCGGCAAAATTCTATACGGCACCATGACGCTGTTCCTGTCCCAGGGGGCCAAGCTCAGCTCCGCCTTCAACGCTCTGGTGCGGACGGTGCCGTCGTTCCTCAGCGCGTCGGTGTCCGCCCGCCGTATCCGGGACCTGTACGCCCTGGAGCCGGAGCCGGTGCTGCCGGACGATGGGCTGGACAGCCTGGCCTCCCAGGGCTTCACCGTGGCCGTGGAGGACGCGGGCTACGCCTATGTTCCCCATCAGCCGGTGCTGACCCATGCCGATTTCCGGGCCGCTCCCGGGGAGACCGTGGCTCTGGTGGGCCCCTCCGGCGGCGGCAAGACCACCATGATCCGCCTGCTGCTGGGCCTGATCCGCCCGGCGGAG
>UMIA01015982.1_pt1 | contig 18462 bp, 10 predicted proteins | sample 1965701 | NCBI WGS metagenome assembly UMIA01 (sample SAMEA4836113, study PRJEB28245) | human gut metagenome | biome: gut microbiome; material: fecal sample | place: Denmark | collected 2008 | reverse complement strand
TTTTATTTATATATGCACGGTTGGTGGCACGCCTCCATTTCTCAGCAGGAGATAAATCACTAATTCACAATCAATTATACATGCAAAAGGGGTAGCACGGTTAGTGGCACGCTTTTACGTGTATAATTCCGGTAAAACAGAGGCTCTATTTCACCCAAATGAAGGCTCTATTTACCCCAAACAGAGGCTCTATTTTGATAAAACAGAGCCTCTGTTTCACGAATCCAACAATTCTTTGTATATTCGCTGCCAAAATAAAACGAACCTACTGATGAAACGGTCTTTTTTATATGTAATCTTCTCTCTTTTCCTGTTGCTCCTGCCCATTGGACAAACAACTGCCAACAGCAATGACTCTATCCGTCTTAGCCTGCTGACTTGTGCTCCCGGAGAAGTGATATACACCCTGTTCGGACACACTGCCATTCGTTACGAAAATCCCTCACAAGGGATTGACGTCGTATTCAATTACGGCTTATTCAGCTTTGACATCCCTAACTTCGCTCTCCGCTTCTCACTCGGAGAAACGGACTACCGACTGGGAGTGATCGACTACCCTCATTTTGCAGGAGAATATGCCTATTTCGGACGCAGCGTATGGCAACAAACACTTAACCTGAACAACGAAGAAAAGGCCGAACTAATCCGCTTGTTACAAGAAAATTACCGCCCCGAAAACCGGGTGTACCGTTATAATTTCTTTTACGATAATTGTGCCACCCGTCCCCGCGACAAGATAGAAGAAAGTATTGCAGGCAAAGTGATTTATCCCGTAGAACCGCAAGACGGTTCACGTACCTTCCGCGAGATCGTCCACCAATATTGCAAAGGACATCCGTGGGCACGTTTCGGCATTGATCTATGTATCGGAAGCGAAGCCGATCGGCCTATCACGCAGCGACAGATGATGTTTGCCCCGTTCTATCTAATGGATGCATTTGCCGGCGCACAAATTACCGGTGATTCCATTCAACGCCCGCTTGTAACGGACAGCGAACAGATTGTGGATGCCACTCCCGAAGAAGATGAAAGCTTCTGGATACCCACTCCGCTGCAATCCGCTCTTCTCCTCTTTATACTTACCGCCGCCGCTACCATTTACGGCATCCGCCGACGGACAGGACTCTGGGGAGTCGACCTCATATTGTTCGGTACGGCAGGTATCGCAGGATGTATCCTTGCGTTCCTGGCCCTCTTCTCCGAACACCCGGCTGTCAGCTCCAATTTCCTGTTATTTGTCTTTCATCCGGGCCAGCTTCTTTTCCTTCCTTACATCATATATTGTGTCCGAAAAGGGAAGAAATGTTGGTATTTGACCTTAAATCTTATTATTTTAACACTTTTTATAGTGCTTTTTCCGGTAATTCCGCAAAGATTTGACTTTGCTGTTGTACCTTTGGCACTCTGTTTGCTGATACGTTCAGTGAGCAATCTAATTGTGACATCTAAAAAGAAATAATGAAAGGACTACTAACTTCCCTTATCACCGTACTGACCTTCACCGGGCTGCAAGCCCAGTCGCTACCTGCCGCCCCTAAATTAGTGGTGGGACTGACGATCGACCAATTACGTACGGACTACCTGGAAGCATTTTCGTCACTTTACGGCGAAAAGGGCTTCAAACGTCTTTGGAAAGAGGGAAGAGTGTTCCATAACGCCGAATATACTTTCAGCGGTGTAGACCGCGCTTCCGCCATAGCTGCCATTTATAGCGGTACGACGCCCTCCATGAACGGAATTATCTCCAAACGCTGGATGGACGCCGCCACCCTCCGCCCCGTCAACAGCACGGACGACACGGCATTTATGGGATATTACACCGATCAGACGGTCGCCCCCACCAAATTGCTGACTTCCACCATTGCCGACGAGCTTAAAATAGCTACACAAGGCAAGGGACTTGTATACGCCATTGCCCCCAACTGCGACGCCGCCATTTTTGCCGCCGGACATGCCGGAAACGGTGCTTTCTGGCTCAATCCCAATACCGGAAAATGGAGCGGGACAACCTACTACGGAGAATTTCCCTGGTGGGCAAGTCAATACAACGACCGCCAGGCTGTCGATTTCCGTATCGCCGGCATGACATGGGAACCGGTTTTCCCGCGGGGGATGTACACTTTCCTGCCAGATTGGCGGGATATGCTTTTCAAATATAAATTTGACGACGACCGCAACAACAAGTTCCGACGGTTCATCGCCAGTCCCTTTGTGAACGATGAAGTCAATGCACTCGCCGAAGAAGCGCTCAACAAAAGTTCTATCGGTATGGACGATATTACTGACTTATTGGCACTGACTTATTATGCGGGTAACTACGCACATAAATCCGTACAGGAATGTGCTATGGAAATACAAGATACATACGTACGTCTCGACCGCAGTATCGCCAACCTGCTCGATGTGCTCGACAAGAAGGTAGGACTACAAAACGTGCTTCTTTTCGTCACCTCGACCGGCTATACGGACAGCGAATCGCCCGATTCGGGATTATACAAAATCCCCGGCGGAGAGTTTTATCTCAACCGTTGCGCCGCCTTGCTGAATATGTACCTCATGGCTACATACGGTGAGGGAAAGTACGTTGAAACCCACCACAACCAGCAAATCTATCTGAACCATAAATTACTGGAAAAGAAAGAACTGAACTTGACGGAAATACAGCAGAAGTCCGCCGAATTCCTGATGCAGTTCAGCGGAGTGAACGAGGCATATTCCGCCAACCGGCTTCTACTGGGTTCATGGACTCCGGAGATCTATAAAATACGCAACGGTTACCACCGCAAACGTTCGGGAGACCTCGTAATCGACGTCCTCCCCGGGTGGACAATCGTCAACGAGAATGGCGGCGAAAACAAAGTGGTACGCCATTCTTATATTCCTTCGCCATTGATTTTCATGGGACATTCCGTGAAACCGGCCGTTATCCAGACACCTGTAACAATAGACCATATCGCGCCTACACTGGCACATTTTATGCGCATCCGGGCTCCCAACGCCTGCACATCTGCTCCTATTACCGGCCTGCGGTAAAAGAAACCTCACAAAAACAGGGCGCAAAACATAAATAAATCAGCATTTTAATGTAACTTTGCGCAAACTATTTTAATTCGATAAATAATAAACATACTTATACAAATGGGATTCAATGAATTTTTAAGCTCGATTTTCGGAAACAAATCCACGCGAGACATGAAAGAAATCAAGCCCTGGGTGGAGAAAATCAAAGCTGCTTACCCGGAGATTGAGAAACTGGACAACGACGCACTCCGTGCCAAAACGGAAGAACTCAAAAAATATATCCATGAGTCGGCTACCGCCGAACGTGCGAAAGTGGAAGAACTGAAAGCGAGTATCGAAAGCCTGGAACTGGAAGACCGCGAAGAAGTCTTTGCACAAATCGACAAGATAGAAAAAGAAATTCTGGATAAATACGAAAAAGCACTGGACGAAGTACTGCCCGTTGCTTTCTCAATCGTCAAGGCTACTGCAAAACGTTTCACGGAAAATGAAGAAATCGTAGTTACCGCCACTGATTTCGACCGCCAACTGGCTGCTACAAAAGACTTTGTACGCATCGAGGGTGATAAGGCCATTTATCAGAATCACTGGATAGCCGGTGGTAACGATACGGTCTGGAACATGGTACACTACGATGTACAGTTGTTCGGTGGTGTCGTTCTGCACAAAGGCAAGATTGCGGAAATGGCAACCGGTGAAGGTAAGACATTGGTGGCTACCCTCCCCGTATTCCTGAATGCACTGACCGGAAACGGTGTGCACGTGGTTACCGTGAATGATTATCTGGCAAAACGTGACTCCGAATGGATGGGTCCTCTTTATATGTTCCACGGTTTGAGCGTAGATTGCATCGACCGTCACCAGCCGAACTCCGACGCACGCCGCCAGGCATATCTGGCAGACATCACGTTCGGTACCAACAACGAATTCGGTTTCGACTACCTGCGTGACAATATGGCGATCAGCCCGAAAGACCTTGTACAGCGTCAGCACAACTACGCTATCGTCGATGAGGTCGACTCCGTATTGATCGATGACGCCCGTACTCCGCTGATTATCTCCGGTCCCGTGCCGAAAGGTGACGACCAACTGTTCGAGCAGCTCCGTCCGCTAGTAGAGCGTCTGGTAGAAGCACAGAAAGTATTAGCAACCAAGTACTTGTCTGAAGCAAAAAAACTGATCGCATCCAACGATAAGAAAGAAGTGGAAGAAGGATTCCTCGCCCTGTACCGCAGCCACAAATGTTTGCCGAAGAACAAAGCATTGATTAAGTTCCTGAGTGAACAGGGCATTAAAGCCGGTATGCTGAAGACGGAAGAAATCTACATGGAGCAGAACAACAAGCGTATGCACGAAGTGACGGAACCGTTGTACTTCGTCATTGATGAAAAGCTGAACAGTGTAGACCTGACCGATAAAGGTATCGACCTGATCACCGGTAACTCCGAAGACCCGACACTGTTCGTTCTTCCGGACATTGCCGCAGAACTTTCGGAATTGGAGAATATGAACCTGACCAACGAACAGTTGTTGGAGAAAAAGGACGAACTGCTTACAAACTACGCTATTAAATCGGAACGTGTACATACTATCAACCAATTGTTGAAGGCTTACACCATGTTCGAGAAAGACGACGAATACGTAGTGATCGACGGACAGGTGAAGATTGTAGACGAACAGACCGGACGTATCATGGAAGGCCGCCGTTACTCTGACGGATTGCACCAGGCTATCGAAGCCAAAGAAGGCGTGAAAGTGGAAGCTGCCACACAGACCTTTGCTACGATTACTCTGCAGAACTACTTCCGTATGTATCACAAGCTATCCGGTATGACCGGTACAGCCGAAACGGAAGCCGGCGAACTCTGGGACATCTACAAACTGGATGTGGTAGTGATCCCGACCAACCGCCCGATTGCCCGTAAAGATATGAACGACCGCGTCTACAAGACGAAACGTGAAAAATATAAAGCCGTAATCGAAGAAATCGAACAACTGGTGAACGCCGGACGCCCGGTATTGGTAGGTACTACTTCGGTAGAAATCTCCGAAATGCTGAGCAAGATGTTGACCATGCGCAAGATCGAACACAAGGTGCTGAATGCGAAGTTACACCAGAAAGAAGCTGATATTGTTGCTACTGCCGGTTTGAGCGGAACAGTTACCATTGCCACCAACATGGCCGGTCGTGGTACCGACATCAAGCTAAGCCCGGAAGTGAAAGCCGCAGGCGGTTTGGCAATCATCGGTACGGAACGCCACGAATCCCGCCGTGTAGACCGCCAGTTGCGTGGTCGTGCAGGACGTCAGGGTGACCCGGGTTCTTCTGTATTCTTCGTGTCACTGGAAGACGACTTGATGCGTCTGTTCTCCTCCGACCGTATCGCCAGCGTAATGGACAGACTCGGTTTCCAGGAAGGTGAAATGATTGAGCACAAGATGATTTCCAACTCTATCGAACGTGCACAGAAGAAGGTAGAAGAAAACAACTTCGGTATCCGTAAACGCCTGTTGGAATATGACGACGTGATGAACAAGCAACGTACGGTTGTCTATACGAAACGCCGCCATGCTTTAATGGGCGAACGTATCGGTATGGATATTGTGAACATGATTTGGGACCGTTGCGCCAACGCTATCGAGAACAACGACTACGAAGGTTGCCAAATGGAACTGCTTCAGACGTTGGCTATGGAAACTCCGTTCACCGAAGAAGAATTCCGCAACGAGAAGAAAGAGAAACTGGCTGAAAAGACATTCAGCATTGCCATGGAGAACTTCAAACGTAAGACTGAACGCCTGGCACAGATTGCCAATCCGGTTATCAAACAGGTATATGAGAACCAGGGACACATGTACGAGAACATCCTGATTCCTATCACGGACGGTAAACGTATGTACAATATCTCTTGTAACCTGAAAGCTGCTTACGAATCCGAATCCAAAGAGGTAGTAAAAGCATTTGAAAAGTCAATCCTGCTGCACGTTATCGACGAAGCATGGAAAGAGAACCTGCGCGAACTGGATGAGCTGAAACACTCTGTACAGAATGCAAGCTACGAGCAGAAAGACCCGTTGTTGATTTACAAACTGGAATCTGTAACGTTGTTTGATTCAATGGTGAATAAGATTAACAATCAGACTGTTTCTATCTTGATGCGCGGACAAATTCCTGTACAGGAAGCTCCGGATGAACAGGCTGCCCGTCGCGTAGAAGTACGCCAGGCTGCACCGGAACAGCGTCAGGACATGAGCAAGTATCGTGAGAACAAGCAGGACCTGAGTGATCCGAATCAGCAGGCTGCTGCCAGTCAGGATACGCGCGAGCAACAGAGACGTGAACCGATTCGTGCCGAAAAGACTGTAGGACGTAATGATCCCTGTCCATGCGGAAGCGGCAAGAAGTATAAAAACTGTCACGGAAAGAACGTTTGATAAAGAAGAGTTCAAGTAGTTAATTAGTCCTAACTACTTTACTAAATAATAAAGGCTGCCTGACAAGTCAGTAGTATCTGCAATTCCCCTCCTTCGGGAAGAAGGGTTGGCTGAAAGCCGGGGTGGTAGGTGGATACACAATGCTGATAATAATAGACTTATATATTCACCTACCACCTCCCCCTACGGGGACTCCTCCTTCCCGAAGGAGGAGAGTTTTAGATACTATCGACTTGTCAGGCGGCCTCTTTCTTTTATTCGTGTAAAATAGTACTTTTGTTCAAACTACTAAATGAATCAAACTATGGCAAAATCTTATTCACTGGCATTCATCTCTCTGTTCCTGTTGCTATTCAACAGTTGCCAGAGCATCGAACAGATTTCCATTGATTATCTGCAACCCGCCGACTTGAGTTTTCCACCCCAGCTCCGAAAGGTAGCTGTTGTGAATAACACCAGCGATGCACCGGATAACAAATTGATTACAGAAGTACAGAAAACGAAGGAAAACGTTCCGGAAGTAAGTCGCGCCACAGCCTATGCCAACGGTGATCCCAAGATTGCTGCCGAATCATTGGCAGAAGAAATAGCCCACCAGAATTACTTTGATGAAGTTGTCATTTGTGACTCCGCCTTACGTGCCAATGACAAGTTAGCGCGTGAAAATATGCTAAGTCAAGAGGAAGTCAGCCAGTTAGCTTCCGATTTAGGAGTTGATTTTATTATTGCATTAGAGAATCTGCAATTCAAAGCAACCAAGACCATTCGTTATCTACCCGATTTCAATTGTTATCAGGGAGCTATGGATGTAAAAGTATATCCCACAGTACGGGTTTATGTGCCGGGACGAAGCAAGCCCATGACCACCCTTCACCCTAATGACAGTATCTTTTGGGAAGATTTCGGAGGTTCGGTCACAGAAGCGGCTGCCCGTATCATCCCCGAAAGGGAAATGTTGAAAGAAGCTGCGGAATTTGCAGGAACAGTTCCGGTAAAGCATCTGGTTCCGATATGGAAAACGGGAAAACGGTATTTATACACCGGCGGTTCGGTTCAGATGCGCGATGCAGCTATCTACGTCCGCGAAAATTCATGGGATAATGCATTCGAACTTTGGCATCAGGCTTTCGAAGGAACCAAGAACACAAAGAAGCAGATGAGGGCCGCCTTCAATATTGCCGTGTATTATGAGACGAAAGATAGTCTGTCTCAAGCAGTGAAATGGGCGGAAAAGGCACAGCAACTAGCCAAGAAGATAGAGAAAAAGAATGTTGTCAACAATGTCAAAGCGAGTATTGACGATGTGCCGAATTATTACCTCACCAGCCTCTATTTGGCCGAATTGAAGGAGAGAAATGCTCAAATATCCAAATTAAAGATGCAAATGAGCCGATTTAATGATGATTTTTAAGGAAATCATGTATCAAATCTTATTTTTTTTATACCTTTGAACTGACAAAAAGAAGGAACCTATGAAACTGAGCCAACAATCATTATCTATCATCGAATCGGCTATCCAAAAGGCAGTCGGCAAATATGTATGCAATTGTGAACAGACAGTCGTAACCGATATTCATCTGCAACCGGACCAGACGTCAGGGCAACTGAATATTTACAACGATGATGATGAAGAACTAGCAAACGTCATGGTGGAAGAATGGGCAACATACGACGGCGATGATTTCCTCGAAAATATTGAGCCCGGCTTACGTAGTATCCTTTGCAGAATGAAAGATGCAGGTGACTTCGACAAGGTGACTATCCTGAAACCTTATTCGTTTGTACTGGTGGATGAGGACAAAGAAACGGTAACTGAACTATTGTTGGTAGACGACGATACGATGCTGGTGAATGACGAGCTACTGAAAGGATTGGATAAAGAGTTGGATGATTTTCTGAAAGAGTTGCTGGAAAAGTAAAATCTAATATATGGCAATAAAAAAGATTCTGTTATTATAACAAGGCAAATGTAGAAGCGGCTGTACAAAGGCAATTCAACGGTTCGGACGAAGTAAACAAGTTGATGTGGATTCTACAAGAATAAAAAAGAACGGCATGAAACTAAATTTTTATATACTACTCTTATGCCTTAGCAGCATAGGAATAACAAGTTGGGGTCGCAATGCGACCCCAACCTCTCATCTCACCGTCCTGCAACTCAACATCTGGCAGGAAGGAAGCATCGTAGAAGGAGGATTTGAAGCCATAGCCGATGAAGTGGCACAAGTTGATGCCGATATCGTTTTTTTCAGTGAAGTCCGCAACTACAATGGCACCTGCTTTATATCCCGCATCATTGAGGCACTTAAGAAACGTGGAAAAACTTACTATGGAGAACATAACCCTCTGGATGTAGGCATTTTATCCAAATACAATATAAGTCAGCAGGAGATTATCTATCCAAAGGACAGCGGTTGCGGCTCTATCCTGAAAGCAACTATCGGCATAGCCGGACATACTATTGCCGTTTATTCCGCCCACTTAGATTATAAGAATTATGCTTGTTACTTACCTCGTGGTTACAATGGAAGTACTTGGAAGAAAATGACACAACCTGTTCATAATGCGGATTCCATTTTAGCGGCCAACCGGATCGCCTTTCGCGAAGAAGCCATTGAAGTATTCATCGAAAACGCACGGCAAGACATTGCCGAAGGAGCCATTGTTCTATTAGGAGGAGATTTCAACGAACCTTCTCACCTCGACTGGCAAGAAGATACAAAAGACCTATGGGACCATAATGGGGTAGTTATCAATTGGGACTGTTCAAGTATACTCTGCAAAGAAGGATTCAAGGACATATATCGGACTCTATATCCTAACCCGGTCACTCACCCGGGATTCACTTTTCCTTCCGACAACGACAAGATGCCTGTCAGCAAATTAACTTGGGCACCCGATGCGGACGAAAGAGACCGGATTGATTTTATTTACTTTTATCCTAATCAGGACATTACACCGATATCCTCTATGATTCTCGGTCCGTCCCGTTCCATTGTCAAAAGTCAGCGCATAGAAGAGAATACAGAAGACAACTTCATCACCCCCAAAGGCATATGGCCTTCTGACCATAAAGGAGTAATAGCCACTTTCAGGATATCTCCCCAATAGAACAGACTTTTCCAGCTTAGAGCCGTATTATGGGGAGATACTGCTGATCTGTCGGACAGCTCCTCTTTTTATTACTTCTATATTACTAGTTTATCGGACATATAGATCCAATGTGTTGGACATATATAATCAACGCGTTGGGCATATAGATCCAATACGCTGGACATATAGATTCAGCATCTCATCCATAACAGCCTGATTACCCGCCCGTTAAACCCGGTAGACAAATTGCTGTTACTTTATTTATTTTCGTCCATAGTTGAAACAAATTCTTCGACTTTTGAAAAGCAGCGCTTTAGGTAGGCTAAAGCTATGCTTTACACACTCTAAAGCGCCGCTTTAGAGTTCAAAAAAGGACACTACATGGAAGTAAAAAGTACAGAGTGAAGAAGTGAAGGACGCTTTCAATCGTTTCTCCTTCTCTCCTTCACCCTGTATCTATTTATTCATCGGCAGTCCAACACGAAGATGAACCTGATGAACCCTCAATAAGAGTATAAAAATAAAATTGCTATTATCTCATACTTTTGAATCAATACTCATGAGCCTTTTCCGCCCAAGCTTTCTCCATACCATAGAAATTAATCACTTCACCGCTAGCTTTGCCTTCCAACTCCTGTTGTTTCTGCTCAAAGAAAGTTTTCCAACGCAGATAATACAAATCTTTCAAAAGACCACTCCATTCACGATGAGAATAATCATGCAAACCTCCCTGATTGGAAGCGATACTATCACCCCAGACTGTGATTAATGCAGATGCATTCCATTCATAGAGTTTCTTTTCCGCGTCCGTATTGCCCAAAGAACGTGCGGCAGTCAGCCAAGAAGATACGGAGAATTCTTTCCGGGTAGACAATAAACTGTCTTGCGACAAAATGAGTTCAAGGAACTGCTGCGTCTGCTTCCGGAAATTCTCTTTGTCTTTACGATCATAACTTTGGGATATTTCATCGAGCAATGCATTGCCTTTATCAGCATTACTCTGACGTACGATATCCACCAAGTCATATTCAAAATTATTGTTGCCTTTATATTGTTCAGCCACAGAGAGCATTAAGTCCGCAGCTTTCGAAGTAGAATCAGGCGAATAGAACAGTTTGGAATATCCCCATGTAGACGTTCTGTCCAAATGGAAACCCGGACGGGCACACAATAAGGATTCCACCGTTCCCTCACCCTGATAATTCTTGGGAGCATTATAAACCGTATGTTCCAATGCTCTCCATGCTTCCATAACTTCCGGTGACAGTTCACCACCATAACGGGCTTTCAGATATCCTTGCAACCATGTATCCGGCGAGAAACGTTCCGCACGCCACGGCAACTCATACAACAATTCAAACATCACCGGATTATTCTCAATACCTTCGGGAGTAGCACCTACTCCACGCAATGTTTTCCCATTTGCATGTGTACACGCATCGTAATATCCGTTCACCAACTGATTCATTCGTCCATGCAAACCGACATTTCCTCCGAAGTTCAACAACATACAATAAAGCCAGTCATGCTTGCCAAAGCCTTTCTCACGATACCACATCGAATCCGGATCCCCCCATTGAGGAAGTCTTTCGCTATACAAATCCAGCACCAACATATCTCCGGCATTCAACACATCAACCATAGCCGGACGCGGATTTGCCTGCCATGCCTGAATGACCCAAACAGCTTCCGGATTGGCTTTCTTCATGGCTTTCATTATAGAAGTTCCGGCCTTCGCCAAGTCTACCCCTTCTGTGTTGCCTCCCTCATGGAATGGGTCCATACTATAATATTTAGCTTTTCCGTAAAGTTTCTCCAATTCTTCGTAGTACATAGCCGCAAAAGAATCGAAATGCTCGTCTTCTGAAGAAAGGAAAGCCGGACGAGGGAAACCGCACCATGTGCCGGGGTCGGCAATCTGATAACCTAGTTTCTCACCGATATTACGGGGAACCATTCCTGCATAACCTGGAAATACGGGTTCAATTCCCAGTTCCCGCATACGGGATACGATCTTCTTTTGAAGTGCTTCTTGTTGCTGATACCAACTGTCAGGATTGGGTCCGCCCCACCCTTCCAAATTGTTCATCTGCCACCAAGCCATAAATGCCGGACCGGAGATAAATTCATTGATTTCTTCCGTTGTGTATCCGACACGTTTCAGCAGATTATACCAGACTACTTCCATTCCGGTTATGCTCAAAGGCATATTAATGCCATGCAATGCCATCCAGTCAATCTCCTTCTCCCACCGTTCCCAATCCCAGAAAGCCATTGAGTAGGAATAAGTACAATAATTCAGATAATAACGGTTTTGCATAGCTGTCTCCTGACGGATTTTCCCCGTGGGAAGAGGGAGCACTTCCGGCAACTTCTGTGACGGGTTATTCCAGGAAAGATGAATACCGGCTACATACTTCAGATACCAGTTCAGTCCTGTTGCCAATGACAGATCGGAATTTCCGACTATCAGGACTTTACCGTCTTCGGCAGTTATTTCAAAGTAATCCTTAGACACATCGTCTTTTTCCGGTGTCATCCGAAAAAGGATTCGATCTTTCGAGGTTCCTTCCGTTACACGTTCTGCCAAAGAATTTACCGGTAACTGCTTCGGTTGGCAGCTACAAAACAAAGTCACTCCAAATAATAAGGTTATCAAAATACGTATGTTCATAATCGTGTTTTTTAGATTTGCCAAAGATAGTAAATAGAAATCAAATTTCTTACTACCTGTACACTTTAATCAATGAAACAAGAAGAATTGCGGGCGACCGTATACGTTTATCTCTTTTACCTTCCCTGACAAAAAAGCACCTTTACGTACTTTGAAGCGAAGGGCTGATATTTTATAGATTTCCTTTATGTCCACAATGATACGGTGCGGCTGTCCGGGTTCCGTTGCCGGATCTGTATGCCAGAATGAAGAAATATCTCCGTCGAACAAGTTCTCCGCTACACCCAGATTCTTATCTGCCTGCTCGCTGCTTACGTAAACAACTTCCCATTTGGTCTTATCAATCGGTTGTCCCTTATCGTCCAACAAATCAACCTCTGAAATACACGCCTGATTGTCTTCCGTATAAGAAGAAAGCGTTTCGATGCAAAAATGACGCAGAGTGCTCACAACCGGTAAATCAACTTGCTGCCAATCGCTTGTCTCCGCCAAAGTGGTGTTCAGAAGAATATCTCCTTCTTCGAGAATCGGACTGCCTGTTTGATTGCGTTGCTGTTTCTCTGGCTTGTTTTTATCAATACCCAAACTGTCGAGAATCGGCTTGTCCAATCCCTGCAAGTTCCTCTTTCCCGTATCCTCCATTTCGAAAACAACAACCTCATTCTCACCTTTTTTCAACCAGGGAGCAGGTATATAAAGAGTTTGTTGCGGACCGATATTCCAGAAACGTCCCAACGATTTACCGTTTACCCAGACAGCTCCTTTACCCCATTGGCTCATATCGACAAAGCAATCGCCTTGCTGTTCGATAATGAACGTCCCTCTATGAAATGCCGGAACACCTTTGATTTCTTGTCCGAAAGACAAGGAAGATACTTCTTCCTTATAAAGAGGAAGCGGTGTGATTGACCACCCTGTCAATTTCTCATTCCCCCAAAGCACCTGACTTGTAATTCCTTTACGGTTAAAAAGAATATCGGGACCATAATTGACCCGTCCGGTATTTTCAACCAAAATCTCAAGTGTGGCGGGAACTTTATGAATATCCAATGTCGTACTGTTCTGATTATAACGACGGTCAAGGCTGGCTACTTGTTTACCGTCCACCAGAATAACGGCATAATCACGCAAATCCTGAATAATCAATTTCTGTTTTCCCGGTGTCTTAATGGTAGTCTGATAGTGGATATATCCGAAATCGGTTCCTACATCTTCCATGGATAAAACATCTTCCGATTGTATAGTCTGATGAAATGCCGTAGTTAACGGAGCACTTTCTTTCAGCTCGACCGTCGCAAAGGTTGTGGTCGGATTATCGGCAGGCACTTCCGGCAACTGTGTTCCCTCCGGCAGGTATTTCTGAATGATCTCCCGGAAAGCATGATATTTCGGATAGCAGTTGCCCCACTCTCCAAGCGGAGCGTCATAATCGTAGCTGGTAGGTTGGGGACGGAATCCTCCGCTGGTATTGGCACCGTTCATATACCAGAAATTTGTTCCGCCGTGGAACATATACATACTGACAGATACGCCATGTCCCAACATCCAATCCAGTTGTTCGGCAGGACGCTCGTAGGCAACAGAAGAATGACGTTTCCCCCATTCATCAAACCAAGCCGGATAGAACTCCGCCACAAAGTACGGACCGCCCGGATGATATTTATCCACGATTTTAAATATATCCTCGCCGAACACACCGTTCAAAGTAGGCAATGCACCGGCAATATGTCCGGCTTCCACCTGCCCACCGCCGTCGCAAGTAAACAACGGAACATTGAATCCGGCTTCTTGAAGCATATCACGGATAGCAGCAAGGTATTCTTTGTCGGCCGCATACGAACCGTATTCGTTTTCCACCTGTACCATGATAATATTACCGCCGTTGTTGATAGTCAGGGGGGCCAGTTGCTTGCCAAGTTCCTTGATATATCGTTCGCAATAAGACATGAAACGCGGGTCCTTACTACGATAAGTCAAGTCCTTTTCTTTCAGGAGCCACGAAGGATAACCTCCGAAATCCCATTCCGCACACACGTATGGCCCGGGACGAAGAATGACATACAGCCCTTCTTCCTGTGCAATACGTACAAACTCGGCAATATCCGCTTGTCCGCTGAAATCAAATACTCCGGGTTGCCGTTCGTGGAAGTTCCAGAATACATAAGCAGACACGGTGTTCAACCCCATTGCACGCGCTCGGTGCAGACGGTCACGCCAATACTCGTGCGGAATACGGGGATAATGCATTTCTCCGCATATCAATTGCACATCTTTCCCGTTAATATTAAAAGTACCATTTTCTATTTTAACCTGTTCCCTGGGGGAGGAACAGGCTGAAATAAAAAATGATACAATTAAGTTAAGCATAATAAATACGTTGCTTCTACTTTTATTCATCTTTATTCAAATTATATCATAAGTATTGAATGTTCCGGGGGCTTCTTCAAATTTGGTGGTTATTTAGCAAGTCGGTGGTATCTCCATTCCCCTCCTTCGGGAAGGAGAATGGAGGATACTATCGACTATAAACTAGCAAATCATTATTTTACAAATTCACCTTACCGACAAATTTAAAGAGTAATCTGCTCCGACTTGCCCACAAGATATCGGTTTGTCCCGGCCGAAGCATTCATCAATCCGTATCAGAATGTAACTTCACCGAAAATATTCACTGCATATTTTCCTGCGTCATCATACCAATGAGTGAGTTTCTCCGTCGGAGCAAACTTGATGGCGTAAGCCGGATTGTATTTCAAATCGGCCACTTTCTCCGGCATCCAGATTCCAACTTTGTATGTCCCGCTCAATCCGGCAGCTGCACTTCCTTTTATAACATACTTCGCTACCTGATTCGGTTCTTCATTTGTAGAAGGAATCCATGTTTTAGGATCAACATCCAGCTTTATTTCTTTAGCTACCTGACCGTCTCCGGAAACCAGCACAAGATATACTTCTTTCGGATTAATCACCGTAGCAAAACCGGTATTAGTTATCGTCAGATTATATTCCAAGTTTCCGTTTTTCGCCTCCACTGTCGATTCGCTTTGCAGATTCAACCGGTATCCCAAATGGTCACGTACAAATTCATAGAATGAACGGACAACCTCATTTCCTTCGGCGTCTTTAAAATAACTCTCATCAAAGAGAATGTTATTATCATTCAGCAAAGAAGGATATACTTTTACTTGTTTCCAACTCATGATATTCAAATCAAAATTCTGCGTTATATCAAAAGCCGAATAACGGTGTTCACGCAAAATACGCAATGACTTCATCGGAGTAATTAGTGCAGCCAAACCCCATTCGGTATCTTCATTATAAGGAATCTCACCACTCATATAGAAATTATTCGCTTTTACCTCCCCGGTTATTTGTTTATAATCATCCGTATTGGGAACAAAGTCATTGCCCGGCGCATGAGAATGTTCACCGGCTGTAAAGTAATCGTTCGCATATCCGATACGTCCGCGGTATTCTTCCTGCTCCAATGTCAATGCTTTCTTATGACTCGGGTAACGCATTTCTACACAATATGGAACAGGCAAAGCTCTTAACAGTGCACTGACAATTGCATTCTTCGCATCCTGATCATTTGCCAACGGCGACGTATGCCACTCTCCCCAAGCACCAATAAAACCAACTTGCACCGTAGCAATCTGACCGATATATTCATTCAACAAAGGTGTCAATTGTTCAATATGCCTAAGAATCCATTGTTTAGATTCACCGCCGGACGTATTAAGCCCCGCATGATTGTATGCAAAACGAAGAATGGCTTTATATCCCTGCGCTTTCATCAACTCAAACACCTTGCGGATATTATTCAAAGCCTCATCATCAAGATCTTTACTCACCCATTTGGTCAGATAGATATATTGCTGCACAAGAGTCAGATTATCGTCTTTCGCATCAAACTGCTCTATTTTCTTTTTATACAAATCCTCACCATATACTTCATAATCATTATATGGACTTTTCATCTCATCAGCCAGCAAATTACATTCAAGATGAAAGCCTCTATCAGGATTTCTCAACGACTCGATATGAACAATTTTACCTACAACTTCCGGAGTTTCCGGTTCATTCGTACCTTCTTCCTCTCCATACTGTCCTGCATACACATCTATCGTATCAGAACAAAAGCTACACATAATACCTAATAATAAGGTAGATAATATGGTCATAGTTTTCTTTATATTGATTAACATGATTGATCTATTTTTAATTTTCACCTGATTAATTTTCATTGAAGATAAAACGTGCAGGAGCCCCTGTTGTCCAAGGAGTCCACAATGTTGCTCCGCCATCATGAAGCATACATCCATGCTCTGTATTATCAGTCACCAACAAATAGCAATACTGTCCGGTGTGATTATTAATATTCGGTTCTACCCATTGACCGGAAGCACACAAATTAAATTTCCAGTCATTCAAATGAGTCTGTCCTTTCACTGACTCATAATAATCAGGGTCTTTCAAAACATTCCATTGACCTTCAGCTGTTCCCGCTTCGGCAAACAGGTTCTTATACTCCTGCATAGTCGGTAAGCGCCAACCCGTAGGAGCTATTTTGTCACGAATGTCATAATGATAATGAACTCCGTATGCTTTCACTCTGCCTTCTCCAAAAGATTCCGGCGTATTCTTATAATTATTTGACTCAATATCAGTTCCGTCAGGATACTTGGTCGTCCTCAAATTATCTGCCAGCCAAACCAGTGAAGTTCCGTCGCTATAAGAAATACGGGCAACCCGATAGGTTATCTTCTCATCACCGCGAACATCAATGAAACGCATCATTTCCGTCATATTTAGTACTCCGGAAGAACGTGACACCAGTTGACCGTCATCAGTCTTCACATTCCAATATATAGCGTTGGATGTCCAACGTTTAATAGAAAGTTGGTCGAGCAAGGTCTGAAGTTGCTCGTGTGTCAGAGAAGACTTACCTTTTACAATCCCTACACTTTGCTCGGCTACAGTCTGTTTCATTTCAGGATCAAGTGACAGACAGAGTGAATATGAAGTTGATTCAGGTCTTCCTTCCGTATCCCATTCAAACTGTACGGCAGTTTCCGGTTTATCTTCAGCCAAAGCAATCTCAGTCATATCCTCAGGTTGTAACAACTTGGTAGACATACGTTTCACATGAATCGTATGCACATCCGACGCAGCAGCCGTAGTATTGCCAGTCTCTTTAACAGTCCAATACAACAGCGCTTCTTGACCGGCCTTTATTCCCAACTGAGAGAAATACTGATCGGCTGCCAATACGGACAAAGTAAAAGAGGTCGATTTACCAGCGTCAATCTTCACCGGCTTTTTGAAATCTCTGGTAGCACAAAGAATCAGTTTGGCACCTTTCTCCAATGCCTTATCCCATGAGAAACTATATTCATCGATTGACAAATCATTCAAGTCAATTTTCGCTCCATCCTGAGGCGCACTCAGGTAAATATCCGACATAGGAATAATTACATTATACTTGTCCTCTTTACATCCGGCAAGTAATAAAATACCTAATAGAGTATATAATAAATGTTTCATAATACTATCCATTTTTAGTAACCGGGGTTTTGAATTATAAGACCTTGTCCTTCAGTAATCAAATGAGTAGGTAACGGAAACTTCTCATATTTATATTGCCCGTCCACCTTCGTTTCGATTTTACCAGTCGGCTGACCTGCAAATCTTGCTTTAGCAAGTGCCGCTTCTATGAATTTTCCGTGACGAATCAAATCCTGTCGACGTACACCTTCAAAATAGAACTCATGTCCACGTTCTTCCAACAATTTATCAAGGAAATCTTCCACTGAAGCGAAATCACTCAATTGATAAGCTTTCAGTCCGCCATGGGTAACACGTACTTGATTCAATAACCCGACAGCTTCCTGAGTTATACTATTTCCATTGCGGACAATAGCTTCTGAAAGTAAAGTCAATACGTCTGCATAACGGTAGATTGGCATATCTATTTCACACAGTTCTCCTATCACCCCTTCGATTTTATACTTAACCGGAATTGCACCATAAAAGAGTACACCTGTTGTACCTCCGTCACGGTCAAGAGCACGACTGTGATGCACGCCTTCCGTACCAGTATATTCACCTATAATTCTTTCCCGTCTTTTGTCTTTAGGATCAAAAGATTCATAGGCAGGCCAGGATATTTTATACCCTCCCCATGCAGTCACCGCCATTCCTGCCGGAATAGGATAGTCGGATGTTAATACATGTGC
>UMIA01018651.1_pt1 | contig 19074 bp, 15 predicted proteins | sample 1965701 | NCBI WGS metagenome assembly UMIA01 (sample SAMEA4836113, study PRJEB28245) | human gut metagenome | biome: gut microbiome; material: fecal sample | place: Denmark | collected 2008 | reverse complement strand
CGGACCCCGCCGTGACGGCCAGAATGGCCGCGGACCCCGCGGACCCCGTCGTGACGGACGCCGTGGCCCTCAGGCTGAAGCTCCCGTGGAAGAAGGCCCCCAGCTCGCTGAAAAGGTTGTGTTCATCAACCGTTGCGCCAAGGTCGTCAAGGGCGGCCGCCGCTTCTCCTTCTCCGCCCTCGTCGTGAGCGGAGACATGGAAGGCCGCGTAGGCTTCGGCTTCGGCAAGGCCAATGAAGTGGCAGACGCCATCCGCAAGGCTACGGAAGCCGCCAAGCGCCAGCTTCGCCCGGTCTCCATCGCCAACGGCACGATTCCGCATGAAGTCTACTCCGAATTCGGCGGCGGCAAGGTGCTTCTGAAGCCCGCCTCCCCCGGTACCGGCCTGATTGCCGGCAACACCATCCGTGCCGTGCTGGAAGCAGCGGGCGTGCGTGACATTGTTGCCAAATCCCTCGGTTCCTCCAACCACGCCAACGTGGTGAAGGCAACCCTGCAGGCTCTCGCTTCCCTGCGCACGAGCGACCAGGTTCTTGCCGACCGCGGCAAGAAGAAGGAAAAGGCCATCTAATCTGATCAGGAGGCGGCGGCCCGGCGCCGCCGCCTCCACGAAATCCAACCATTGTAAATAACATGTTACAGCTTCATACGATTAAGCCCAATCCCGGAGCCAAGCACCGCAAGAAGCGCCTCGGCAACGGGGAAAGCTCCGGTCTCGGCAAGACCTGCGGCAAAGGCAACAAAGGCCAGAAGGCCCGCTCCGGCGGCACGATTCGGCCGGGCTTTGAAGGCGGCCAGATGCCCCTTCACCGCCGTCTGCCCAAGAAGGGGTTCAACAATACCCGCTTCCAGGATAAAATCCTCATTGTCAACCTCTCCCAGCTTGAACGCGTGTTTGAAGCCGGCGCTACGGTTGATGAAAACACCCTGCGTGCAGCCAAGCTCGTCCAAGGTCCCTGCGACGCCGTGAAGCTTCTCGGCAACGGCACCCTGACCAAGAACCTGAACGTAGTCGTGGACTTCGTGAGCGCCAGCGCCCGCGAGAAGGTAACCCAGGCCGGTGGCACCGTCACCGTGCTTAGCGAAGCCTAATCACATTTGGCGAACCGGGTCATGCAGCTTGACCCGGTTCGCATCATTGTGTTTACTGTTGCGGTTCCCATGGATGCCCCGGGTGCAAACCGCCGCGACATGCAAGCCAAGCTGCGCGCCAACTTTTATATTACAGGACCATGATATCCGCATTTGCAAACTCCATGAAAGTACCGGAGCTCAGGCGCCGGATTTTGTTCACACTGGCGATGATTGTCGTCGTCCGCCTGGGGGTACAGATTCCCCTGCCGGGCATTGACGTCATGGAGCTGCAGAAAGTGATTGAAGCCTCCGCGAACGCCAGCGGTCCCGGAGCGGGTCTGGCTACCGTGCTGACCATTTTCTCCGGCGGCGGCCTCCAGCAGTGCGGCATTTTTGCTCTGGGCATCATGCCCTACATTTCCGCTTCCATCATGACCCAGCTCCTTTCCGCGGTGGTTCCCCAGTGGGCCAAGATGGTGCGGGAAGAAGGCGGCCGCCAGAAAATGACCAAGTGGACGCGCGCCATCGCCATCGTCATTGCCCTTGTGCAGGGCTGGTTCCTGGTCGGCACGCTGGAACACCCGGAACGCCTGCAGGCCGTGGGTCTCAACATTCCTGCGGACTGCCAGCTTGTCATTGACCCCGGCATCCAGTTCGCCCTCATGACGGTGCTCATTATGGTGGCGGGCACCATGTTCCTGATGTGGATAGGCGACCAGATTACGGAACGCGGCGTCGGCAACGGTGTTTCCCTCATCATTTCCGTCAACATTATTCACGCCCTTCCGGGGGCAGTCACCCTGGCCTGGAAAACCCTGGTGTACAAGGACGGTACGGTTGTCCCCATGGGAGCCATGCTGCTCGTGGCCCTGATTGCTTTCCTGATTGTTGTGGTGGCGCTCGTCGTGACGGTGACGCAGGCCCAGCGGCGCATTCCCGTGCAGTACGCCAAACGGGTCATGGGCAATAAAATGTTCAACGGCGCCACTCAGTACCTGCCTCTCAAGCTTAACTACTCCGGCGTGATGCCCGTCATTTTCGCTACGGCCATCCTCTCCCTTCCGCAGGTCCTCTTCTCCCAGATCGCCCATTACAACACCACGCTGCAGTGGATCGCGACCAAGATGAATGACTGGCTGAATCCCGCTTCTTCCGGCTATTACATTATTTCCGGCCTCATGATTTTCTTCTTCTCCTACTTCTGGGTGGCGACCATGTTCCAGCCCTCCCAGATCGCGGAAGACCTGAAGCGCAACGGCGGCTATATTCCCGGCATTCGTCCCGGCCCCCCCACCGCCCTCTTCCTGGACCAGACCATGCAAAGGCTGACCTTTGCCGGTTCCGCATTCCTGACCCTCATTTACTTCCTGCCTTCCCTGCTGAATATCGGAGGCAATATCCCCTACCTGGTCACCCAGTTCTTCGGAGGCACCAGCCTTCTTATTCTGGTGGGCGTACTGCTTGACATGATGCGCCAGGTGGAAACGACTCTTCTTTCCCGCAATTACGACGGTTTCCTGAAAAAAGGCAAACTTAAGGGCAAATACGGGCACATCCAGGGTACCGGCGCCGCTGCGGGCAGCCGCACCGTTACCGTCATGTGGATTGTTATCGCCCTGCTTGTGCTGGCCGGAGCCATCGCCTACAACGCCATGCAGTAAGCCCCCCTTTTTTACTGAAAGTAAAGATATGAAGGAACTCAAGCATTTCATTCTGGTTGGGGCTCCCGCATCCGGCAAAGGGACCCAGGGCCGGTTTCTGGCTGATACCTTCGGCCTTCACTCCCTGAGCACCGGCTCCCTGTTGCGGAGGGAAGTGGAATCCTGCACGGAACTGGGCCGGAAAGCCTTGAGCTATATGGACAGGGCCATGCTGGTTCCGGACGAAATTGTCAATGACATGGTGCGCGGCTGGTTGTCAGAGATGGACCATGGCGCGTGGTTGCTGGACGGCTATCCCCGCACGGTTGCGCAGGCGGAAACGCTGGACCATTTTCTGAACCAGCGGGGAACCTCTGTGGACGTGGTCGTCTGGATGGATGTGTCCAGGGAGCTCATTGAACAGCGCATCATGCGCCGCCGGGAATGTTCCACATGCGGTTACGTGGTGCAGACGCCGGAAGAGAAATGCTCCAAGTGCGGCGGGAAAATGGTTTCCCGCAAGGATGACAATATGGAAGCTTTCGCCCGCCGCTGGAAAGATTTTGAAGCCATGACGCTGCCCGTAGCCAGGTACTACGAGGCCCGCGGCCTGGTCGTTAAAATGACGGTGTCCGAAGAACGGGAACCTGCCGAGGTTTCCCGGGATCTGGCCCGCAAGCTGGAAGAGTACCGGCAATAGAAAGAATAATCCCATGGCAGAACGAATCCATATCAAGTCTCCCGGCGAGGTAGCCAAGATGCAGAAGGCCGGGGCTGTAACGGCGGAAATCTTGATGGAGATCGGGGCCGAAGTCCAGGTGGGACGCACTACGCGGGAAATAGATGATATCGCGCGTGAAATCTTTAAAAAGCACAAGGTAGGCAATTCCTTTTACCAATACCGCGGGTTTCCCGGCCAGCTCTGCATTTCCATCAATGAGGAAGTGGTGCACGGCAGCGCTGGTCCCCGCCGCATTCAGAACGGGGATATTGTGAGCCTGGACGTGGGCGCTGTTGTGGACGGCTGGCATGGAGACAACGCCATGACCGTTCCGGTGGGTATGGTGGATCCGGAAAAACTGCGGCTGCTGGCCGTGACGGAGGAATCCCTGTTCCGCGCCATTGAACTGGTAAGGCCGGGCGCTTTGCTGGCGGACGTCTGCGCGGCGGTGGAAGGTTTCGTGCGTCCCCGCGGTTTTACCGTGGTTCGGGATTTTGTGGGGCACGGCATAGGCCGCCACCTGCATGAAGAACCCCAGATTCCCAATTACCGCCCCCATTACAAGCTTCCGCGCCTGAAAAAGGGGATGGCCCTGGCTATTGAGCCGATGGTGAACGCGGGCAGGCCTTCCGTTAAAATTCTGGATGACGGCTGGACGGTCGTCACGGCGGACGGCAAGCCTTCCGCCCACTTTGAGCACACGGTTATCGTAACGGACGGCGCGCCCCTGATTGTGACGGACCGCCCCCGCATCGCGTTGCCGGAACAGCTCGGCATTGCTCCTTTGTAACTTCAGCCCCCTCCAGGGAATGACGCCGCCGGTATCTTCCGTTCCCGTGATTCTGGAGAAGACCGCCGCCCGCCGGATGGTGTGGGTGGATGTGGCCCGCGTGGTCGCCTGCATCCTGATTATTGCGAATCACATGGCCTTTTATTCGGCGGAGCTGTACCGGTGGATATGGGCGGAGTTCCTGGCGGCGCGAACGCCCTTTTTTCTGCTGGCGGCGGGCTACTTTGTGGGGAGAGGCTCGTTCGGCCCTCTGGATGGAGGAAGCCTTTTCCTCTGGAGGCGGAGCTGGTTTCTTCTCCGTCCGTATCTGGTGTGGGGGCTGGTTGCGGCCGTCCTGATCGGCTGGTCTCCCCTGCATGAATATTACGCGTCCTACCGGCCTATGTATGAATGGCTGGAAGGAGAGGAGGGCGCCGGGTTCTGGCCCGCTCTCGCGGCGTTCGGACGCTGCCTGGGCATTGCCGGGCATCCCGTGGACGCGCCTATGTGGTTCCTGCGCGATATTATTATTTATACTGCTGCGGCTCCCCTTCTTTACCGCTTGGGAGACTATCTGCTCTGGGCGGGCATGGTCATGCTGTCCCTGAACTATTTTGCGCTGGATCTGGCGGATCATGATTATCCCATCGCCAACAGCCTGGGATTTTTCCTGTTGGGAATGTATGTTTCCCGGTATTCCCTCCCGTTCCTGACGGAGGCCGTGCGCCGGTACGCTGTGCCCTTTCTGGCTGCCACGCTTGCGCTTACCTGGTGGCTGGCAGGCCACCGGGACCAGCACAACTCGATGCTCATCGCCCTGGGCATGCTGGGGCTGATGTCCCTGGCCATTCTGTTCACGGAATGGTTTCCGCGCACGGCCAGATGGGTGGCGGGGTTGGCTCCGGCGTGTTTTTTCATTTTCGGGACGCATTACATCGTCATCATCCTGTTGCGTGAAAGCGGCTGGATTACATGGAAGGGGGAAGCGTGGGACATGCTCTGGCTTTGTCTGGTTCCGGTCATTTTCGCCGTGCTGGCGGGGCTTTTTTTCTGCATGAAAAGATTTGCCCCGCGGCTGGTTCCCCTGCTGGGGGCCTATGGGAAATAGCCGTCTTGAAGAGCCGTTCCGCCGGGACGGGAAGGGAGCCGCGCTTATCTCTTGCCGTCAAAAGGCAAATCCCTTATTCTTTCCTTTGCTGGAAGGGGTGGAAGCGGCTTTTTTGTCACGTTGCCGTTCTTGCTCCACGGCCGGGAAACAATACATGGTATGGCAATGATTCAAGGCGAGCAGGTTCAGGATTCGGAATTATCAACTCAGGCGGTGATCTATCTGGGCCCGAGCTCCATGAGCCTGATGGTGGCTGAGGCTGTCCGGGACAGGATTCGCCTGCTGGATTTCCTTCAGCAGCCCGTCCCGATGGCGCGTGATATTTTCCGGTTCCACCGCATTTCCCGGCATACCATGGACCGCTGCGTGCAAATTATCGGCGACTATCTGGAAATTCTCAAGGAATACGGAGCCGGCAGCAAGCTTTCCGTCCGGTTCATGATTTCCAACATCATTTCCGAGGCGGATAATGTGGACGTGTTCGTGAACCGCATGCACGTGGCACACGGCCTGCGGGGGCGCCGCATTGACGACGGCAAGATGACGCGCCTCATCTACGTGAAGGTGCAGGAGGCTCTGGCCCAGTATCCGGGATTCAGCAAGAAAAAGGTGCTTGTGGTCCATACGGGGCCGGGCAATACCCGCGTGCTTCTGTTCCAGAAGGGGCGCATCGTGCGTTATTCCTGCTACAGGCTGGGAACGCACCGCACGGGGGAGGCCGTCGGGGAAATCGAGTACGGAGACGATGTGGCGGAGCTTTCCATTCTGCGGGAGCACATGCGCGGACAGGTGGACCAGATTTGCCTGGATTACGGGGGCGTGAAGGGCCTGGCGGGCCTTATCGTCATCGGCCAGGAAATGCAGCAGCTCCGGGACCGCCTTTCCCCTACGCCGGAAGGCAAGGTGGCGTGCTCCTCCCTGGCGGCGGAGGCGGAGCGGATGTCCCGCACCACTCTGGAACAGCGCATGAACGTTTACGGGGCGGATTTCGCCGGGGTGGATTCCCTGCTGCCCGCCGTCTTGATGACGGAAATGATTGCCCGCAGCCTGAACCTGGATGACGTCATTATTCCCGCGAGCGGTTATGACGAGGAGTTTTCAAGCAGCCTGATACGCGCGGAACAGCATCCGGGGGATCTGGAGGCGGAGGTCCTTCATTTCGCCGGGATTCTGGCGGACAGGTACAAGGCGGACAAAGGGCACCGCGAGCATGTGGCGCGCCTGTGCATGGAAATGTTTGACCAGCTTCAGGACCTGCACCGCCTTTCCGAGCATGACCGGCTGCTGCTGGAAGTGGCCTCCATCCTGCATGAGGTTGGCTCTTTCATCAACCAGCAGAACCACCAGCTCCATTCCCAGTATATCATTCTCAACAGTGAAATTTTCGGCCTTTCCCGGGATGATGTGGAAACGATCGCCCTGCTGGCCCGCTACCACCGGCATGAGGTTCCCGCCAATTCCGATCCCATGTACGGGGAGCTGGAGCTGAGGGACCGCATGCGCGTAGCCAAGATGGCCGCCATCCTGCGCGTGGCGGACGCCCTGGAACGCGGCCATGCCCAGCGCGTGAACGGCGTCCGGGCGCACATCCGCGGGCGCATGCTGGAGCTGGAGCTTCAGGGCGTGCGGGAAACCGCCGTGGAAGACTTGGCCCTGCGGCTGAAGGGCGACCTGTTTGCGGATATTTTCGGGTATGACGTCGTGCTGGCGCCCCAGCGGTAGGCTGATTTAAAAAACTTCCATTTTCCATTTTTCCCATGTCTGACGAATATATCAACAGAGAACTTTCCTGGCTGGAATTCAACCAGCGTGTGCTGGACCAGGCCGTAAGGACGGATCTTCCCCTTCTGGAACGCCTGAAGTTTCTGGCTATTACCGCCTCCAACCTGGATGAGTTTTTCATGGTGCGCGTGGGCGGCCTTCAGATGCTGCGGCATTCCGGTTCCCGCGTGAAGGACATTTCCGGGCTGACGCCCACCCGCCAGCTGAAAGCCATCCGCTCCCGCGTGGGCCGCATGATTGAGGACCAATACCGCCTGTTCCATGAGGAAATTCTTCCGTGGATGGAAATCAACGGGATCAACCCCCTGGCGATGGAGGATCTCAGCACTTCCCAGAAACTGACGCTGGAGCAGTATTTCAACAACCAGATATTCCCGCTTCTGACGCCGCTGGACATGGATGCTCCGGAGGCTCCCGCGCTGCCGTCCCTCAAGCTGCTGATGGGCGTGGAACTGCGCGACAATGAGACCGGGGAGGTGCGCTCCGCCGTGGTGGCCCTTCCGGACGGCCTGCCGCGGCGCGTTCCCGTCCCTTCCGCGGAGGCGGAACGCTACGTGATGCTGGAGGACCTGGTCCGTGAGTGCATCGGCACCGTTTTTCCCGGTGAAACCGTTCTTTCCGCAGCGGTGTTCCGCGTCACGCGCAATGGGGATATTGCCGTGCAGGAGGAAGACGCCCTGGACCTGGCGGATGAGATGGAGGAAGTGCTCGTAGCCCGGAAATTTTCCGAATGCGTGAGGCTGGAAGTAGAGTCCTCCGCGCCCGCTCCCCTGCATGACAAAATCATGCGGATCGTAGGCGCCGGGAAGGAAGAGACTTATGACCTCAAGGGGCCCCTGATGCTTTCCGATTTTATGGAAATGGCCTTTGCACCCGGCAATGACCAGTTGAAGGTGGAGCAGTGGTCCCCGCAGCCGTCCCCTTCCGTGGACCCGGCCGTCAGCATTTTTGAAAACATTGCCGGCGGGGACATTCTGCTCAACCATCCCTATGAAAGTTTTGAACCCGTCCTGCGCCTGGTGGAGGAAGCCGCGGAAGATCCGGACGTCATCGCCATCAAGCAGGTGCTGTACCGCACTGCCAGGAACTCCCGCATCGTGGCCGCCCTGAAAAAGGCGGCGGAGAGCGGCAAGCAGGTGACGGCGTTGGTGGAGCTGAAAGCCCGTTTTGACGAAGCCCGCAATCTGGAGAAGGCGGAAGAGCTTCAGCGTTCCGGCGTGCAGGTTGTTTACGGCGTCAAGGGGTTGAAGACCCATGCCAAGATTTGCCTGGTGGTGCGCCGGGAACAGGGCATGCTGCGGCGTTACTGCCATTTCGGCACGGGCAATTACAATGAGACCACCGCCAAGATTTACACGGATATTTCCTACCTTACGTGCGACGACCAGCTGGGAGCGGACGCTTCCCAGTTCTTCAATTCCGTGACGGGGCGCACCAAGCTCATGCGCTTCCGCAAGCTGTATCCCTCCCCGGTGTTGATGAAGGCGCGCCTTATTGAACTTATTGAGGGGGAGGCGGAACGCGCGCGGCAGGGGGAACCCGCCCGCATTTCCGCCAAGATGAACAGCCTTCAGGACGTGGAAATTATTGACGCCCTGTACAGGGCCGCGGACGCCGGGGTGGACATTGAACTGAACGTGCGCGGCATTTGCTGCCTGAAAACGGGCCCCCGGCCCAACGGCAAGGTAATCCGCGTGGTCAGTATTGTGGACAGGTATCTGGAGCACGCGCGCATTTTCTTTTTCCACCACGGCGGCAACCACCAGCTTTTCATCGCCAGCGCGGACTGGATGACCCGGAATCTGGATAAAAGGGTGGAGCTTATGGTGCCCGTCACCAACGGAAAGCTGGCGCGCCGCCTGAAATCCATTCTGGACGCCTGCTTCAGGGACAATGTCCAGGCCTGCAATATTCTGCCGGACGGCACTTCCGAACATGTCGTCCGGAAAAAAGGCCAGAAAGCCTTCCGTTTGCAGCAGTACCTGACCAAGGAGGCGCGCCGCCTGGCCAAGGACAAGGAACGGGAACGCCAGCAGATGCTGGAACCGCACACACCGCATTAAAGGCGCTCGTCATGGGCGTCTGAAGGTCAGCCGGGAACAGTCTCCGGAGTACGCCGGTTTTCCGGAGAGGGAGGAGGAAGCCGGTTACGGTTTTCTGCCGTCAAGAATGGACAGCAATTTTTTCAGCCACCTGATTTTGTCCCGGCGTTTCCGGAAAATATGGCCCCGGGAGAAGAACAGTTTCCATTGCTGGCCGCGGATATGGCGCCGGAGTAGCGGGGCCAGCCCCTGGGAAATCGCATCCAGTTCCTTCCGGAACGCGGGAAGTTTCTTTGCTTCCGGCCACCAGAAAAAGGAGTACAGGATCCAGTGGAACTGCCCCATGGTTCCGGGGGCGTCAGGAAGCCGCCATGGTTTTTCCGGGCCTACCATGTGCAGCAGTTTCCATGAACGTCCGCAGGATATGGACGGAACGTTTTCAAATTCGGTCCCGCGCAGGAGCCGTGTTTTTTCTTCATCCCAGGTCCAGGACAGGAATTGGAAGTTCCATTCCGGAGGCAGCGTCGTCATGTCTCCGTGCAGGGCGATATTTAAGATGTCCTGGTCCGGATAGGGGAAGGGTTCCGGGCGGCTCCGGAGCCATTGGAGCAGGCGGTGTTCCAGGTTGCGGCGGCGCATCTGGTCCAGATCCAGCACCAGGACGCCGGAATTGCAGTAGGAAAGGGGGGAGGAAAGGTAGTTGCCCATATATTCCAGATGGGGGTGCATCGTTCCTTTTTCAATACTCCAGAGGGCCAGGCCGTCTCCGGCCGCCGCTACGGAAGCTCCCCGCAAATCGGAAAAATACAGTTCGGCTACGTCTCCGGCCAGCAGGACATCCGCGTCCAGATAAACGATCCTGCCGTACTGCGGGAACAGGCTGCCGGCCATCAGGCGGGCATACGCAAGGGGGGAGTAGCGGTCCTTGTTGCCGTTTTGAAAGAGCTGGCGGAATTCTTCCGGAAGTTGCAGGAAAGAAAGGGAAACCTGCGTAAAGGGGGCGGCGACCCGGTTCAGCCCCTGTATTATTCGCGCGTCCATTCCGTCGTGAACGATGTGAATGTCATAAAAGCGTCCGGAACCGGCGTGAAGGCAAAGGGTGTGAATGGCTACGCCCAGGGGCAGGCCCCAGCCGCCGGTGGCGGAAAACATGACGGGGATGCGTGATTTCTCCGGGGATGCGGGAACGGGCGGGGCTGTCATGGCATCGGGGAATTTCATGGGAAGGGTCTTGAAGAAGGGGCTGCGGGAAGAAATAGGCCGGGGAGGGAAAGAGCATGGAGGCTCCGTTCAGGCCGGAAAAGGGATGTCTGTAATTTGAAGAAGGGGGGGAATTTGAAGTCTTTAAATGCCGGGGCCGGGATTTTTGCGGGGGGTAACCGTTTCTCCCCGCATGGAAAATAATTTGGCGGTTTTCGTTCATTTGTCCATTTCATGGTTCGGGGCGGGTTTTCGGACATTCCTGTTCCTTTGGCGGTTCCTGCCGGGCGGAGAGAAGGGGCAGGAGCAGTCCGGCTGTTTTCCCTGCCTGGTACGCGCGGTCCGGAGGGGAGAAATGGAAGGGATCTATATACTGCGCCCCCTGCATGAAGTCATGGTGGTCTGAAAGAACCGCGCCGGGCAGGGAAGATGCCGCCTCGCGGACAATGGCATTAAAGGCGGTGATGATTTTCTCTTTTTCTTCATTCAGCGTGCCGTCCGGCCCATCCATGATGGACGTACTGGTTGCCAGGATGAGGAAACGGCAGCGCTTGCTGAGCTGGGAGACGAATGCCATGTAATTTTTGCGGAAGTCATCCACGGAAATGGCGGAGACTTTATTGGTGACGTGGGAACCGAAGGAAACAATGACGGCTTCGTATCCGGCGGAGGGAAAATATCCTGCAAGAGTGGGGAGATAGTCCGGATCTCCGGGAATCAGCGTGGAGGAGAACAAGTCAATGTCTTCCTGAAGTTCTGAGGCAAGGGGCCGCCACAAATGCCGCATGACGGAACCGCCAATGAGCAGTATGCGCGCCTGCCCTTTTTCTGAATGAATGGCCGTAATCCAGTCGGTTTCCTCACGGTAATGGGGAGGGGCCGCCAATGTCCTCCAGCGGGCAAGCATGCGTTCCTTCCGGCGTTTTCTTCTTTTCTCCAGCAGGCGGTGTATTTTCCCGGAACGCCTTCTCACCCACGTTTGGCCGAAAGGCAGCCGGCGGAGGACCTGTTTTCCCAGATTCCGATAAGCTTCCGGAAAATCTTTTTCCCCGGAGCCGGGTAGGGGGCGGCATTGCAGCATATCGCCGCAAAAGTCAATGAATGGAAGGTTCAGCTTGCCTGCCAGCGTGCGAAGAAGGGCGTTCCAGGCTTCAAGGACGCCCGGTTCTTCCGCGTAGGGGTGCCGGGCGCTGCCGTAGTCGGAGGGCGGGGATGACAGGAGGATCAGGCGGCGCGTCTGTTTCCGCAGAAAGGCGAAAAGCCTGCAAAGCATATCTTCGGCGCTTTCCATGGGCCCGCCCCCTTCCGGGGGCTTTTCCATGAGCCTGCCGTTGGCCGGGGAAAGATGCAGGGGCGGCCACATGAAAAGAATGATGCTGTAGCGGGTGCCGGAAAGGCTGTGCTCCATTTGCCGCCACAGGCAGGGATGGTTGAGCGGGAAATTGAAGATGAGCGTGTCGGCGGCCAGTCGGGACGATTTCAGATGGCCATGGTTTTTTGCCAGAGCGGAACTGCCGATCACCAGCATTCTGTCATTGCCGGGCAGGAGGTGGTCGTGTTGCTGGTAGGAATAGATGAACACGGGAAAAACAGCAGTTACAGGGATGATCGGGGGAGCTTCTTTGCAGAATAAAGAGTGTATCCGAGGATTTGGAGCGTGTCTATTCCGTTTTTGGAAAACCTCAGCCGGAACATTTTCCTTCTGGCGGTCTTGAACTTCCAGAAGCATTGAAGGAGGCGCAGGTAAATCCACCGTCCGGCCAGGGCGGCCTCAAGATAAGCCCTCTGTTCCCTGGGCATCCCGCAAACGTGTTTGGAAGTGATGTCCGCCTCCCGCCAGAGTTCCGCCCAATGCCTGAGCCGCCCGGCCGGCATTTCATTGTCCGGAAAAAGCAGGGGGACAATATAATTCATGTAGGCCGTGCGGTTGCTGCCCAGAACCCCTTCCCGGAGTTTTTCCCTGGTGAGCATCTCGAATACGGCGTAATAACTTGCGGGCCGGGTTTCCGCTTTCCGGTTGCGAGAAGAAACGGATTGGGGGCCGCCCAGCCCGTAGTGGTAGAGTTTTTCAGAGGTGAGGGCGACGCTGCGGCAGCGGGCGATGGCCCGGGAAACGTAAAGGGTGTCTTCTCCGCTGGTGAAGGAAGAAGGCAGGCGGACTTCCAGGGGGGCGGAACAGCCGGGGAGGAGCCGCCTGAACAATTTGCTCCAGACGACGCCGGTGATCCTGTCTTCCAGAAAGAGCCTGAATATTTCTCCTTTCTCCGTAAAGACGCCGTCGCAGGCAGTGTTTTCAATATGAAGGAGTTTTTCCTCAGCCATTCCGCGCGATTCTCCGCTTTCAGCCGGAAGGAAGGGGGAATAGGAACATTGGACCATGTCCGCCCCGCTTTCTTCCGCGAGCCGGTAGAGCCGTTCGTACATGTCCGGCTCAACGTAGTCATCTGGATCCGCAAAACCCAGGTAAGGCGCCGCGGCAGCCCTGATTCCCGCGTTACGGGCTTCCGCCCTGCCGGAATTTTCCTGTGTAATCAGGCGGAAACGACTGTCTCCGGAAGCATATTTCCGGACGATGCCTCCGGACCCGTCGGTTGAACCGTCGTCCACGCAGATGATTTCCAGGTCGCGGAGGGTTTGTGCCGCCAGGCTGTCCAGACAGCGCGGAAGAAGGGACTCCATGTTGTAGATGGGGACGATGACGGAAATGAGGGGAGAGGGCATGGTCTGCTGTATAGGAAACAGGGTTATATCCGGAGCCATGAGCCGGGGATGAGTGCGTCATCCGTATGGTACCGGTCGCCTTCCTCCCTGTTGAACCAGATGCGCGGCGCGATGACGATTTTCTCCGCGTGTTCGTTGAGCCACGCCGCCCACCAGGAGAACGTGCTGTTGGCGATGATGTGGTGGCGGCAGTTTCGCATCAGTTCCAGATCGAAGTAGCCGGTGCCGCCGTCATTGATATCCACATGGACATGGGGCAGGGCGGGCCTCAGGTTTTGCCGGGCCCATTCTATGTCGTCCGAAAAGATGAAGTAACGCAGGGATTCCTGCGGAGCGCCTGCCGCCCGCAGCCTTCCTTCCATTTCAGCCATGCTCCGGAGGTAGTATTCCAGAGGCGGCGGAGAAAGGTAGGGGTTGGAGAGGTAATCCGTTCTGCGGATGTGCAGGGAAATGGAGCAGCATGAACGGATATCTTCAAGAATGCGGGCGTTTTCCGGAGTCAGGGGAGTTTTCAGACGGAATTCCCTGCAAAGCTGTTCCCGGCAGTGGAGGAAGTATTGTTCCGTCTGAAAATATCCCTTGAAATAGGTATGGCGGCGGGGAGGAGCCGCGAGACCGGGATCGAACCCGTGCCGTTTTTCCTCCCGGAAATGAGGATATTTGGGAGCGGCGAACAGGGAACGCAGGCAGGCGGGAATACGGGACTTGCGGAAAGCCCAGGGGGGAGGGCCTCCTTCAATGGGAAGGGAAACCCGGAAGTGATGGAGTTCGCAGACCCTCTTATCATCATGTTCATATGATGAGGCTTCCAGTCTTGCTTTTCCCCCTTGCCGGGAGAGCGCGAAGAGGAAGGCGTATTGGAACAGCTGGTTTCCCAGCCCTCCGAAAAGACGCATGACTATTATTTTTCCTTTTGCCATGTTCAAGCAGGGGAAGGGGTTAAAACGTGATATTCCTGCGTATTTCCTCCAGCTGTTCGCGTACTTGCCGCAGCTGTGCCCTGCCATTCCTCCTCCATGAGGGGACAGGGCAGAAATGGAGGAGCTTCCGGCGGATTCCGGTGTTTTTGCCGGCCCTCCGGAGCCTTCTTCCGAAGTCTGAAAAGCCGGAGGATTGCAACAACAGGCGGAAAGGAAGATGCAGGGAGGCCCTCCGGCACTCGGCGGCCGTGCAATGGGCGTCAGGAAGTCCCGGATGATGCTGTAAAGTATTTCCTGCTCCGGCGGGGAGAAAGGCATGCCAAGCAGCCTCAGTTCAAATGGTTCATGCTCAATAAAGCGGACGAGATGGCCGGCTTTTCTTTTCCAGAGATGGCGTTGTTCATAAAACTCTTCAATCAGGGAAAGCCACCGGGGGATCATGGGCAGGATGTCGGCGGTTCTTTTCCGTATCTGGTGGTGGTTGCCCTGTTCATGCTGGCGGTAATGGTAAACGGCCTCCGGACAGAAGGAAATTTTTTCTGTCAGCGCGAGCACGAAATGCGAGAAGAGGCCGTCTTCACAGGGGTGAATGCCTTCCGGGAATTCCAGATTGTTTTTCAAGGGGAACTCCCGGCGCAGAAATATGCCGCAGGTGGGCAGGGCGGGGATTTTATCCGGCGGAAACCTGTCGCAGAACAGCTTTCCCGCTACGGTCAAATCGCTTGCTCCGCGGTCCGAGGCGTCCAGAAGATGTTTGAGAAAGGCCGCGTCGATGAAATCGTCGCCGTCAACGAAACACAAATAGCGCCCGGAAGCGCGCCGCATGCCCAGATTTCGGGCGGAGGAAACGCCTCTGTTTTTCTGTTCAAAATAACGGATTCTTGAGTCCGCCTCTGAAAAACGCCGGGCGATTTCCCCCGACGAGTCGGAGGAACCGTCGTTAATGATGAGGCATTCCCACTCCGCAAGGGTTTGCCGGCGTATGCTGCTGATGCACTCTTCAAGATATCGTTCCTGGTTGTAAACGGGAACAATGACGGAAACCTGGGGCTGTGGCGGGCAGGATTGGGTCATTGGCGGGACTGTTGAGGTTCGGAGGGGGAGCATGCGGCAAGAGCCCGCTTCAGGTTGGAGCGGGATTCCCTGTCAATATCCCTGCCCAATTGGAGAAGCGCCTGCTGCATTTCCGCGTATTCCTCCTCCGTTTGCCTGATGGCGCGGAGCATGGCGCCGCCAAGCGTTTCTTCCCCGTAAAGAAGTGCGTTCCGGTCATTGAAGCCGTAGAAGGAAGCGAATTTTTCATGGATGACCGGAATCTTCGCGAATCCGTAAATGAGCAGGGCGGAGCCGGTGATGCCGGTGGTAATGTAGCGGTCGTGCGCCGGATTGCCGGGATCAAGGAGAGGCAGGAAATAGTCCGCCCGCCTCATGGCCTCGTACATGGCGGGGAAGTCGAGTTTTCCGGCCACATGCAGGAAGGGGCGCAGGTGGCCGGGAATTTCTCCCAGTTCTCCTTCCCCTACGATGATGACGGAAAAGTCCCTGTGGCCTTCATGGTAGACGGTTTCCAGCGCCTCAACCAGGAGTTCGTGGTTTTTCCGCTGTGCGGAGAGGGACCCTACGGTGATGAACACGGGTTCGCGGTTCCGGGGCGCAGGCGGGATTTCCCCGAAAAAGTGCGGATTAACCATCATGCCCCTGGGAAAGGAGCCCAGCGTCAGCAGCCGTCCCTGGCGGTCAAGTTCTTCTTCCCCGAACCGGGGGATATCCTTTAATTCATGTTCGACGGCCAGAAGATTGGCGAATTTGTCAAGCCCCGTCATGTGAAGGAAACTTGCCCAACCCGGAATGTCATAAAAGGCGGATGTTGATACCAGGATGGCTTCGTACCGGGTGAGGACGCGCGCTTTGGCCAGGCGCTTCCATGAAGTGCACATGGCCGTGAAAATATGGATATCGCCTTCCTTGAAACAACACAGGGGGGATTGCCTGGCCAGGCTGTGATGCATCAGGACATCAACGCGGTATCCCATGTCAAGCAGATGACGGCAAAAACCGGGGAGGACTTCCCCGTGGCAATAGTTGGGCTCCAGAATAAGGATGGTGCGGCCGGCTACTGCATGCCTGCGCCATGCGCGCATGCTTCGGCGGGCGTTCCGATCGTAGTCGGACAGGAAATCGCGCAGAAAAGCGCGTCCTTTTTTACGCAGATTCCGAAACGGAATACACATGGTCAGCAATCGGAGCATGACTGTCTGCGTATGTGTCATTGGTTTCATGGTGAAAAATTGCAGGAAATATAATGAATATCGCCTGACGCGGATGATGAATGGCCCTTGTTACCGTTCCGGGCGGTTTTTCCCCCGCCGGGTAAAAAAGAATACGTTGTGTGACGAGGGCTGAATACTTAATAAATTCATACTGAAAAGCAATATCAAAAAAACTCCTTTGCGCATGATGCCGGAGTATTCCTGACGGTTTGAATTTTCCGCCGTATTGCAGCCGTACCACAGCCCGCCGTTCCCGTCATTCCCGGGAACTTCCTTCGGGAGGCAGCCTTTGCATTTCTTTCTGGAAACAGTTTCCCTTTTCCGGTTTTTCCGTTTTTCAACAGATGGCGTTGCTGTTTTTTCTTGATGTGAATTTTCAATCCGGATAAAAAAGGACGCTTCCGCCATGAGCGTATCCGTTTCCATCATTGTTCCCTGCTATAATGTTGCCGCCTATTTGGACCAGTGTATGGAAAGCCTGACCGGCCAGAGCATGAAAGATATCGAAATCATTTGCGTTAATGACGGTTCTTCCGACTGTACGGCGGAGATATTGCGCGAATGGCGGAACAGGGATCGCCGCGTCCGGATAATTGACCAGAAAAACAGCGGCGTTTCCGCAGCGAGGAACAGCGGCATGGCAGCGGCTGCGGGAACGTATATCGGCTTTGTGGATCCGGACGACATGGTGGAACGGAATATGTTCTAGCGCCTGGTTACTGCGGCCGCGGAGAAAGAAGCGGACGTAGCGGTGTGCGGATACCATGAATTTTGCGACTGCGGGGACATGGATATGCCTGAAAGCGGCTGGTCGCCGTCAGCCGGGTTTTTCCCGGAGGAAAAAGCGGAACGGTTCCGGCGGGGGACGCCGTGGAGCCGGTGCGCGGGAACGGTGTGGAACAAGTTGATCCGCAGGGAACTGCTGGAAGAAAACGGCTTGCGTTTCGTTCCCGGATTGCGCCAGGGGGAGGATTTGTATTTCTGTTTGATGCTGTTGACTGTTGCTCCGCGGCTCCTGATCCTTCCCGACCAGTTGTACCATTATCGGCGGGAACGCCCCGGCTCTTCCTCCTGCGGGCGGGATCCCCGCCTGGGGGATTTCCGCATGGATTTGATGGGCATGGAAGCTCTGGCGCGTTTCTGGGGGGAGCGGGGGCTGCTTGATTCACCTGCCGCCTTCGGTCTGGTGGACTACTGCATGGAGTTGATGCGCAGGCATTTCATCATGAAAGAGGGAGCTTTTTTCAGGGCGTCTCCGGAAGACCGGGAAGTTCTGCTTTCCGGCTGGAAAAAGTGGCTGGAGCTGGTGGGCGCGGAGAACGTCCTCCCCCGTCTGGACCGATGGGACCGGGCTTTTTGCCGCCTTTTGCTGGATTACCCCTGCCGGAGCAATTTTTTCTCTGCCCTGCATTCCCGCCTGATGTCGTCCCGCAAGGGACGCCGGGGGGCTTACTATACCCTGAAAAGGCGCCTGATGAAGTGAAAAGGGGAAATTCCTCCCCCTTTCCCTGTTGTTCCGGTGCCGCATGGGGTTTGCGGAAAGGCGGAATGCCTGCCGGCATCCTACAGGCCCGTGTAGCACATCTGCTCTTTGAGTTGGGCTACCTGGAGGTCTTCCCCCAGATATTCCCCGATGGAGTAGCCGAAGAGCATGGCGGCGCCGGGGCCGTTGGCGGTGAGCATGTTGCCGTCCAGCACCACATTTTCATCTTTCACAATATGGGCGCCGGCTTCGTTGAGTTCCCGGTAAACGTCCTGGGCCGGGTAGGCCGTGACGTTCCTGTCCTTCACCAGGCCCGCTTTGGCCAGCACGATGGGGGCGGCGCAGATGGCGGCCACCAGCTTGCCCGCTTCATGCATTTTTTTGACCAGATGGATGACTTCCGGCGTGTCGCGGAGTACCCAGGAGCCCGCGCCGCCGGGCAGGATCAGGGCGTCCAGCTTGTCAGCATGGAGTTTATCCAGCATGGTGTCCGTGCTGACGGTTACTTCATGGGTGCTGACCACCTTGTCGGACTGGACGCCGGCAAGCACTACGTCCATGTTCAGGCGCCGCAGGATGTCCAGCGGAGCCATGAGTTCGATTTCTTCAAATCCGGGGGCGGCAAGTATGGCGACTTTTTTCATGGTTGGTAAGACAGGGGGAGGAAGAGGAACGTTCAAGGAAAAGAGCAGCATGTTCCGGTATCCCTACAGGAGGAGAAGAACCGGGTTTTCCAGCAGGGTTTTGAATTCGGCGGCAATGTTGGAAGCCTTGCATTCCGGCAGAATGCCGGCGTTCACGTACAGGGTGACGGGCAGGATGAGTTTGGACACGGGGCGCCCCGCTTCAATGCCCGTTTTCGGCGTGGTGCCTCCTATGCTGATGATGCTGTGGGGCATTTCCGGCAGCACGGCGCGCTGGGCTGCCACGTTCACGCCGCTGTCGCAAAGAAGGATGTTGGGCGCGACGCTGCCCGCGGGGAGCGGGCCTGCCGCGGGGGCGGCCAGGCGTTCCATGGCGATGTTGTAAATCGTCTTGCCGGAGGCGTTTTCAATGAAGACGTATTTTTCCCCCTTGTCCAGCACCATGAGCAATTCCGCGGCGGCGTCTCCGGCCAGCCATTCCGGCTCGCTGGCGCATGCTTTCACCGCCGCGCGCACCACGTAGTCAAAGAGGCTGTAGCGGCCGCCGATGAGTTTTTCGCACTGGACGGCGATGGGCGTGCTGATGGCGGCCAGGTAAGCCATGTTCGCTTCCAGGGAATACAGGTAAAAATTGTCTACGCGCGTGGCGTGGCGCGTGTCCCGGGGCGCCAGCGGGGTCTGCACCCGGCGGGCGGGGCCG
>UMIA01024831.1_pt1 | contig 19854 bp, 16 predicted proteins | sample 1965701 | NCBI WGS metagenome assembly UMIA01 (sample SAMEA4836113, study PRJEB28245) | human gut metagenome | biome: gut microbiome; material: fecal sample | place: Denmark | collected 2008 | reverse complement strand
GTGCACCCCCTGAAGGTGCACAGTTTGCTCGGTTGGTGCACTTCTTGCTCAGGCAAGCGGCAAAGCCGAGCGGAGACAAGTGCACCCCCTGAAGCTACCTGCGTGCCCCTACCAGCAGCTCCGTCTTGCCCTCGTCTACGAGCTTGATGATGAGTTCGCCGAAGAGCGTGTTCTGCCATGCGAACCACTCGCGCGTGAACTTCTGCGCGTCGTCCACGTTGAACGACTCGTGGATGAACCCCGTGCCGGCATCAGTGCGCTGCAACATACGCAGACACTCCGCTATCTCGGCATCGTCGGTGCTCGTGAAGGCGCGCATCATTATGGACATAGGCCACGCCATGTCATAGCCCACGTGCGGACCACCGATGCCCTCGCCCGCCTTGCCGCGGAAGAAGTAGGGGTTGTCGTCGCTCCACACGAAGCGGCGCGTGTTCTGATATACGGGGTCGTTCACGTCCACGTCGCCTAAATAGGGCAGGGCGAGCAGCGACGGCACGTTGGCGTCGTCCATGAGGAAGCGGTTGCCGAACCCGTCCACCTCGTAGGCGTAAATCTTGCCGTACTTCGGATGGTCGACCACGGCGTACTGCTCGAGAGCCGTGCTCACTTCGTCGGCAAGCGCCGTGCAGTCGGCAGCGAGCGTTGCGTCGGCGTTCACCTTTCTGAGTATCTCCGCCGCCTTGCGCAGCGAGCTGACCGCCATGAAGTTGGACGGCACGAGGAAGAGGAACGTCGAGGCGTCGTCGGAGGGGCGGAAGACGGAGGCGATGAGTCCGCAGGGCTTCACGGGGTTGCCCCAGCCGTGGTTGCATACGGTGTCGAGCTGGTCCTCCGTCTCGCGTTGGAAACGATAGGTGCCGAGCCCCTGCTTGCGCTGCTGCTCGCGGAACACGCGCAGTATGTTGCGCACCGCCTGCAGCCACTCGTCGCCGAACACCGACGCGTCGCCAGTCACCTGCCAGTAGTGGTAGGCGAGACGTATGGGGTAGCAGAGCGAGTCGATCTCGTACTTGCGCTCGTGCAGTTCGGGCTTCATGTCGGTCATGTCGTTAGCCCACATGCCGTTCGGCTCGGGCTCGCGGTTGAACGCATTGGCGTAGGGGTCGATGTTGATGCACTTCAGCTGGCGGCGTATCACACCGCGCAGCATCTTCTGCAACTTGCGGTCGCCCTTGGCAAGCTGTACGTAGGGCCACACCTGCGCTGCCGAGTCGCGCAGCCACATGGCGTGTATGTCGCCCGTGTAGATGAAGGTGTCCTCCTTGCCGTCCTCGGCATCGGTGAAGTGGACGGTGGTGTCGAGCGTGTTCGGGAAGCAGTTCTCGAACATCCACGCTAAGTAGGCGTTCTCCTTGATGCGCTTCTTTATCTCGCGAATCTTCTTCTCCACCGCGTCCGACACGAAGAGACGCTCAGCGGGCGCAGGGCGTTGGGTGGTGAGAGTGGATGTTGAGATGGTGAGGTGTTGAGATGGTGAAGTGTTGAGGTGGTGAGATGGTGAATTGTTAGCCGCAGCGGCATTGCTGGCAGCTAAGCAGAACGCGAAAAATGCGCTCGAAACGAGGGTTGTATGTAAGTTCATATTCATTTTATAAAGGGTGCGTGGGTATGGCAGGGATGCCATGCCCTCCTATTTATTATTTAGATTTACAAGCAAATGTATTAATTATTAATCAAAATAGCAAATTTATGTAAGATTTTCCGTAACTTTGTAGTGGTAAATAAGATACAAAAGGATAATAAGATGAATATTTCAGATATACTCACCTCCAGTGGTGGCGAGAAGCACTTCTCGTTCGAGGTGTTACCACCGTTGAAAGGCACAGGAACAGAGTGTCTGTTCTCTACGATAGAGAAGTTCCGCGATTTCGATCCGGCGTACATCAATATCACCACCCACCACAGCGAGTTCGTCTATCGCGAGCTCGACAACGGCCAGTACGAGCGCCTTCGTGTGCGCCGTCGTCCGGGCACGGTGGCCATAGCGGCTGCCATACAGAACAAGTTCGGTGTGCCGGTCATACCGCACGTGATATGCAGCGGTGCCACAGCCGATGCCATCGAGTACGAGCTGATCGACTTGCAGTTTCTCGGCATCGAGAACGTGCTGCTGCTGCGTGGCGACAAGGCACGCGACGACAGCCAGTTTGTGCCCACCCCTGGCGGACACGCCCACACCACCGACCTCATTGAGCAGGTGAACCGCTTCAACGACGGCTTCTTCAACGACGGCACGCCGATAAAGAACCCTGGCAAGAAGTTCCACTACGGTGTGGCGTGCTACCCCGAGAAACACGAGGAGGCTCTGAACATGGACATCGACCTGAAGTATCTGAAGATGAAACAAGACATGGGTGCCGACTACGCCGTCACGCAGCTGTTCTACGATAACCGTAAGTACTTCCGCTTCGTGGAGAAAGCACGCCAGATGGGCATCACCATACCGATCGTGCCGGGCATCAAGCCGCTGGCAAAGCTCTCGCAGCTGACGGTAGTGCCGCGCGTGTTCCGCTGCGACTTCCCGCAGGAGCTCGCCGTGGAGGCACTGAAGTGCAAGACCGACGACGACGCCCGCCAGCTCGGCATAGAGTGGTCGACCGAGCAGTGTCGCCAGCTCTACAAGGCTGGAGTGAACAACATACATTTCTACACCGTCTCGGCTGTCGACTCCGTAAGAGAAGTGGCAAGGAGACTGTTGTAGTTCAAAATTCAAAACTCGCAATAGCGCAAATGACATTTGAAGAAGTAATAGGTCAGGACGAGGCGAAACAGTCGCTCGTCAAACTCATAGAGGAGCACCGAGTGCCCCACGCCATGCTGTTCTGCGGTCCGATGGGCTGCGGCAAGAAAGCCCTTGCCCTTGCGTTCGCCTCGCGACTGTTGGGCGACAGTCAGCTGCTGCGCCAGTGGCAGCACCCCGACCTCCACTTCAGCTTCCCCACCATAAAGAAGCCCACTATGGGTTCCGACCATCAGCCCGTGAGCGACGACTACGCCCAGGAGTGGCGCGAGCTGCTCAGCGACGGTGCCTACTTCAGCATAGAGCAGTGGATGGACGCCATGGGCGCAGAGAACCAGCAAGCCATCATCACCGGAGCCGAGAGCGACCGCCTCTCGCGCCGCTTGAGCATAAAAGCGTCGCAGGGCGGATACAAGGTGTGCGTGATGTGGCTGCCCGAGCGCATGAACGTCACCTCGGCTAACAAGATACTCAAGCTGCTCGAGGAGCCGCCGCAGCAGACCGTGTTCATCCTCGTCAGCGAGGAACCCGAGAAGTTGCTCGAGACAATACGCAGTCGCACACAACGTTTCGACTTCAAGCGTATCAGCGACGAAGCCATAGAGCAGGCACTCACCGAGCGTCGCGGCATCGACACCGACACGGCGCACCGCATAGCACGCATAGCCAACGGCTCGTGGACCGCAGCCCTCGACTCGCTGCGCGCCGGCAACGAGGCAAGCCTCTTCTTCGACCTCTTCGCCATGCTCATGCGCTACGCCTACAGCAAGAAGGTGAAGGAGCTGAAGAAGTGGAGCGAGAGCGTAGCCGCCTTCGGACGCGAGAAGCAGAAGCGCATGATCGTCTACTTCAACCGCATGGTGCGCGAGAGCTTCATGTACAACTTCCGCAACCCCGAGCTCAACTATATGACAGCGAATGAAGAGCAGTTCTGCACACGCTTCGCACCGTTCATCAACGAGCGCAACGTGATGGAGCTGAACGAACTCTTCGAGCGTGCACTACGCGACATATCACAGAACGCCAACGCCAAGATGGTGTTCTTCGACATAGCATTACAAACAATTATACTCATAACACGTAAACAACAAGCATAAATCGCAATGAAGGATTTCAAAGATATGCAATTCAATATAACGCGCGATACCGACCGCGGATTGCACCACTACGCTTGCGGACGACAGAACATGCAGCTGAACACCTACGACTGGCTGTACGACGTACCGGGCAACGACGAGGACACCGACCTCGTGGAGGTGCAGTTCAAGAACACGCGCAAGGGTTACTACCACAACGTCAACAATATCGACCTGCACAAGGGCGACATCGTGGCGGTAGAGGCAAGCCCAGGTCACGACATAGGCACCGTTACGCTCACCGGCAGACTGGTGAAGCTGCAGCTGAAGAAAGCCAACCTCAAGTCGGCTGACGACATCAAGCGCGTCTACCGCATAGCCAAACCCGTGGACATCGACAAGTACAACGAAGCAAAGAGCCGCGAACACGGCACGATGATACAGAGCCGCCAGATAGCCAAGGATCTCGGTCTGCAGATGAAGATTGGCGACGTAGAGTATCAGGGCGACGGCAACAAGGCGATATTCTACTACATCGCCGACGAGCGCGTCGACTTCCGTCAGCTCATCAAGGTGCTTGCCGACACCTTCCACGTGCGCATCGAGATGAAGCAGATCGGCGCACGCCAGGAGGCAGGACGCATCGGTGGCACCGGCCCCTGCGGCAGAGAGCTCTGCTGCGCCACATGGATGAAGAACTTCGTGAGCGTCAGCACCAACGCTGCACGCATACAGGACATATCGCTCAATCCGCAGAAGCTTGCCGGCATGTGCGCCAAGCTGAAGTGCTGTCTCAACTACGAGGTGGACGACTACGTGGAGGCAAGCCGTAAGATGCCGGCACGCGACATAGTGCTGCAGACTCTCGACAGCGACTACTACCTCTTCAAGTCGGACATCCTCGCCGGCACCGTTGTCTACTCAACCGACAAGGGCATAGCTGCCAACCTCGAGGAGATTACAGCCGAGCGCGCCCGTGCCATCATCGAGATGAACAAGCGTGGCGAGAAGCCCGAGTCGATCACCGAGGACGGAACGGTGAAGCAGGACACACGCCCTCGCGACCTGCTCGCCGATGCCGACATCAGTCGCTTCGACAAGGCACGCAAGCGCAAGAAGAAACCCGCAAAGCGCCAAGGGGGCGCACCCGTCTCAACTGCACCGAAGAAAGGCGAAGGGGGTGCAGTTGTCTCAACTGCACCGAAGAAAGGCGAAGGTCAGCGTCGTAACAATCAGCAGCGTCGCAACAACCGTCCTGATGGCGAACCCACCCAGGGGGTGCACTTGTCTCAAGTGCACCAACCAAAGGGTAACAACAACAGCTCTGTTGGTGTAGCTGAGACAGCTGCTCAGGGGGTGCACTTGTCTCAAGTGCACCAACCAAATGGTAACAACAGCTCTGTCGGTGCAGCTGAGACAGCTGCACCCCCTAAGGTGCACCAACCAAAGGGTAACAACAACTCTGTTGGTGCAGCTGAGACAGCTGCACCCCCTAAAGTGCACCAACCAAAGAATAGCACCAACAACTCTGTTGGTGCAGCTGAGACAGCTGCACCCCCTAAGGATGCTCATTAGAATTGTGGCTATGAAAAGAGCAATAAGCTTACGGATAGCCGCAATGACCCTTGCGCTGGTCGCCATGCTGCTAACGGCGTGCGACCATCGCACCATCTACGACCGATACGAGAGCACCGCCCTCTCGGGGTGGGAGAAGAACGACACCATTACGTTCGCCATCCGCCCGTTGAAGGAGGCAGCCACCTATCGCGCTCTGCTCGGAGTGCGCACTACGGATAGCTATCCGTTCACGTCGCTCACGCTGATTGTGGAGCAAGAGATAATGCCAGCGCATCGTGTCCTTGTCGACACCATATGCTGCGAGCTCACCGACGAACAAGGCAAAGTGCTCGGCGACGGCATCGGCTACAGACAGTATCAGTTTGAGGTGCGCCAACTGCAGTTGCAGGAAGGCGACTCGCTGCACGTAGTGGTGCGCCACGACATGAAGCGCGAGATACTGCCCGGTATCTGCGATGTCGGCATAAAGCTATTGAAAGAATAGAAACAACCCATAGATGAGAAAATACATATATATTATAATAATGTGTATCGTCAGCCTCGCTGCCTCAGCACAAGAGCGCACCGTGCAGAACCGTCCGTACACCGACTTGCGTCCATTCCACTTCGGCGTGGTCGTGGGTACGCACGTGCAGGACATGGAGGTGCGTATGGCGGGTCCGATGACCATCACCACTGAGGACGGTACGCAGGAGACACTCGTCACCGCCGACCAAAGTCGCTGGGACCCCGGCATCAATGTCGGAGTGCTTGGCGAGCTACGTCTGTCCACACATTTCCAGTTGCGCGTGGCACCGATGATGTACTTCGGCACGCGCCACATAGTGTTCCAAGACCTGAAGAACCTAAGCGCGAGTGGTAAGCCCGAAGAGAAACGCCAGGATATGAAGACCGCTTACATCGCTGTGGCAGGCGACATCATCTTCGCTGCGCCACGCTTCAACAACCACCGCCCGTATCTCATGGCAGGCGTATCGCCGATGATCAACCTCACGGGCAAGAGCACCGACGCGCTGAAGCTGAAGCGCACGTCGCTCTCGCTGGAGTTCGGCGTGGGCTGCGACTTCTATCTGCCCTACTTCAAGCTGCGCCCAGAGCTGAAGTTCGTCTACGGCTTAGGCAACGCCCTCGACACAAAGCACGCCAAGGAGCTGCGCGACAAGAGTCTGCTCAAGTACACGTATGGCGTGAAGGAAGCACGTACAAAGATGGTTGTGCTTAGCTTCTACTTCGAGTAGACAAGATACTTGATAACTCATATAGGCGATACGGTGGCAGTGAAAGTTATTTACATAGGAATGCTTAAAATGTAGTGCTAAACAACATTTTGTGCCATACAAATTTGCTTATATCCTAAAAACATACTAAATTTGTAACCAAATCTGAATCTATTTCAGCTATTTAAATATAACATTGTCTAACATTAATATTAACAGAAACAAGAAAAAGAAACAAACAAACTAAAACGGTAAGTGGTTAGTGGTTTAGAATCATTGCCACGACAGAGATTTAACAACTGAGGATTAATTCCTCGTATTATCAAACTCTGTGTTTCCGTTCTTTAACTTTTAAAATATTGAGCTTTTAGCTCTTGTTCTTTTGTATCGAATACCGCCAATATTCACTCTACGAGAACAAGCAGATGAAAGGTTCATGCCTATAGGCGTGAACTGTCTTGTGCTTGTTGTAGAGTAGGTCACTTGGCGGTAACCAGATACAAAACGAGTTGCAGACGGTTACACGCTTTTTATTTTTTATTATGAAAAAACTCTTTAACAAGTACTTATTTTTATTGTGTGTCGCATTCGGTGCGCTTGTCTTCTCGTCTTGTAGCAAAGACGATGATGCTGGAAATGATGATGGTGTAGTAATCAATCCTGACAAGAATATACCTGACCCTAAGGGAACCATTACTCTGAATATGATGGTAGGAGATGATAACGATAAGAGTGTCTCCATAAATGGTTTGGGTGAAATAAAAATCAATAGTGCATATAATTTTGAAGGCGATAACAGCGGATACTCATTCGTTTCATTGGGTAAGATGAAAGGCTTGGGAAATGTTACCGCTATACCACAAGATGGATGGAATCGTTATGTTGCAGTAAATCCTGGTGAAGGATATGTAGTAAGATGTAAAATATATTATAGTAATGGGCAGTATAGTTATGAGCAGTATAGTTATGCTCGACTATATGTTGTAAGTGCGATTGCAGGGACGTCTGGCGGTGTTATTGGATACACCATAAAATGTCAGGCTCCATTTGTCTTTGCTCCTAAGTTCACTGAAAGTTCTTTAGAGTTTGGTGCTGATGAAGATCTGACAAAAGAACTAACATTTGTAAACCCGACAAATGTTACAGTAAAGTCATGCCCAGACTGGTGTAAAGTGCAAGCGACATCGAAAGGCTTCAATGTGACCGCAACCCCAAATTTTATAAATGCTGAAAGAAATGGTATTATCGAATTTGAGAACGCTGAAGGTTCAACGAGTGTTTCGGTTAAGCAGAAGAAATCAGACAATCCTAAGTTTGAAGCAGGTAATGGTACAGAAACAGAGCCTTATATAATAGCTACAGCAGCGCAACTCGACGAAGTTCGCAATTTTCCAAGTGCTTGCTTCGAGCTCAGTAAAGACATTGACCTTTCTTCTTATCTAAATCCTAACTCATCAGGTTGGACACCAATTGAGGTTTTTACAGGTAAGTTCGATGGCAAAAAGCACACCATAAAGGGTCTTTGGATAAGCTTAAGTTCGATTTCTAATGTAGGACTATTTGCAAACATCCAAGGCTCCTCAGATAATGAAAGAGCAGGTGTGTCAAACCTTTTCGTAAACATAAGCAAGAAAGGTATAACAGGAGGAAGTCGTGTTGGAGGTATTTGCGGAAACTTATCCTATGGAAATATTGAAAACTGTATGGTAACTGGTGATATCAGTGGAGGTATATATGTTGGAGGTGTTGTTGGGTATAGTGACTATTCAAGCATTAGTCAATGTGCTTCTTCAGGTAACATAATAGCAACCAATGCTGAGGTTGGAGGTATATTGGGGGGTTGTTACTATAAGTCATGCTCTATTGAAAATTGCTACTCCATCGCAAACGTGAAAGCTGAGGGCTCGTATAATTTAGATGCTTATGGCATTGGCGGTTCTGCTGAAAATTGTTATTTTGCAGGTACGATATCTGGTGCAGATATAAATTATGTGTATCCTATAGGTAGCTATAATACAAACAGTTACTACGACTCTGAGAAAACAAAGATTTCTGGAAAACAAGGTGCTTTGACCACTAAGGAGATGAAGCAGCAGGCATCATTCCAAGGTTGGGACTTTGATAAGATCTGGACTATTCAGGAGGGTGTAGATTATCCCAAACTTCGTAGCCTACAAAAATAACCAACACTAAGTATTAAATAAATAGCGATATGTAAATCCAACTAATGATTTGCATATCGCTTTATTTATGATACCACTGACATTCTACTTTTAAATAAAAAGGACGGCTAAGCCTTGAGCATATTTCGCTTTGCGTCTATACTTAGGAATATGAAAAGCAGGATGGTGAATCCCCATAGCGACGAACCGCCGTAGCTGAAGAATGGTAGCGGGATGCCGATGACGGGCGTTAAGCCTAACACCATGCCCACGTTGATGAACACGTGGAAGAGGAACACCGATGCCACACAGTAGCCGTATATGCGCCCAAAGGCGAAGGGTTGTCGCTCGGCAAGCGCAAGCAGTCGGAGTATAAGGACGAGGAACAGCAGCAATACGCCTGCCGAACCGATGAAGCCCTCCTCCTCGCCTACGGTGCAGAAGATGAAGTCGGTGTCTTGCTCGGGCACGAATTTTAGCTTGGTCTGTGTGCCATTGAGGAAACCCTTGCCCTTGAGTCCGCCCGAACCGATGGCTATCTCGCTCTGATGAACGTTGTAGCCGGCACCGGCAAGGTCTTCGTCAAGTCCGAGCAACACGTTGATGCGCACACGCTGATGAGGCTCCATCACGTTATTCAGCACGTAGTCGGCAGAGTAGAAGAACACCACCGAACCGACGGCGAACGCCAGTATGAAGAAGTATTGCGGAAGGCGCGTACGCAGTCCGTGGTAGAGGAGATAGAGGAACAGCGCAAGACACATACCGAGCTGCACCCACGTCACGTCGAACGGAATGACGTACACGTCGAAGAGAATGGCTATAGTGGTGAGCACCAGACTATAGCCGATGATTGTATTGGTGTGCTTACGGTTGTGCACATAGTTGTACACCATGCCTGCCACGAACAGTTGTACGAGCAGCAGTACCACGAACTTGCCCACCGATGTAGGTGTGTCGAAGAGCATAATGCCCTCGTACTTAATGCCCACAACGAAGTAGAGCACCATCGCTACGCCCGTGAAGAGGATGCTGCCAGGCATTCCCTCGCGGTAGAACATGAGGAAGAATGTGAGATAGACGAGTGCAGAGCCCGTCTCACGCTGACCCACGATGCAGAGCATGGGCACGAGCACCACGGCGCAAGCCGCTGCAAAGTCTTTCCAGCGTTGTATGTTATAGCCGTAGGTGCTCATCAGTTTGGCGAGCGCAAGTGCGGTTGCAAACTTGCCGAACTCGGCAGGCTGCAAGCGTAGCGGACCGATGACGAGCCACGAGTGGGAACCCTTGATGTCGTGAGGGTTGAAGATGGTGGCAAAGAGCAGCAGGAGCAGCACACCGTAGATGATGAACGAGAACGTGTCGAAGAAGCGCGAGTCCATCATCAGTATGACAAAACCGAGACAGATACTCGTGCCAATCCACAGGATCTGCATACCAGAGCGTGTGTCGAGCGAGAACAGATCGTTGTCGCCGAAGGAGTAGCTCGCACCGCAGATGCTCAACCATCCGAAGAGCATCAGTGCTATGTACAGGCCAATGGTCAGCCAGTCGACCTGCGACCAAATGCTTTGTGGTTTGTCGTTTATCATTATTTTTAGTTTATAAGCCTTCCTAAGCCTTTTTAAGCCTTCCTAAGCCTCTTTAAGCCTTCCTAAGCCTTTTTACTTTTTTACTCTTTTACTTTTTTACTTTTGAGAGAATCTCGGACCGTAGCCAATGCGTCGTGCCTGCATGGCATCGGCTTGCGCCTCGGCAGCAGGCGATAGCTTGCCCGTAAGATACTGTTCCATCATCAGTCCGCCGATAGGTACACCGAAGTCGGCACCCCATCCGCCGTTCTCTACGTACACGGCGATAGCTATCTTCGGGTTGTTCATCGGTGCGAAGCCCATGAACACGGAGTGGTCGCGTCCGTGGTTCTGCGCCGTACCCGTCTTGCCACATGCCTCGAACGGCAGTCGTGAGAGAGCTTTACACGTACCCTTTATGGCTGAGGAGCGCATACCTGCTACCACGTAATCGTAGGCTCGGCGTGATGCCATTGTGTAGTGGCGGTGGGTGTACATTGTGTCGAGCGGTTCGCCTTGCACCTTGCGCACCACGTGTGGTCGGTAGTAGTAGCCGCGGTTGGCGATGGTGGCACCGAGGTTGGCTATCTGTAGCGGAGTGAGCGTCACCTCGCCCTGGCCGATAGATATAGAGATGATAGTCAGACCGTTCCACGAGCCACGATAGTTGCGGTCGTAATAGTCGGCGTTCGGAATCATGCCACGCTTCTCGCCAGGCAGGTCGATGCCCAACTTGTAGCCGAAGCCCATCGATACCATATAGTCGCGCCACGTGTTCATGGCGTTATACGGAGTCTTGTATTTAGAGCGGTTGCCAATCATGTAGTAAAGTCCCCAACAGAAGTAGGAGTTGCACGAGGTGCTGATGGCATCGACAAGAGCGATAGGAGCGGCATGTGAGTGGCAGCCTACGTGTAGACCGCGATAGTAGAAGCCGTGGTTGCAGGGGAATGCTGTGCCTGGCGTAATGATGCCTTCGGTCATGTACGTAAGAGCCTGCGATGTCTTGAACGTGGAGCCAGGCGGATACATACCCATTATGGAGCGGTTGAGCAGTGGTTTCCACGCATCTTTAGCCAGTGCGCGGTGGTTCTTGGCGCGTGCACGTCCCACCATGATACGTGGGTCGTAGCTCGGAGCCGACACCATGCAGAGCACTTCGCCCGTACGAGGGTCGAGTGCCACGATAGAGCCAATCTTGCCCTCCATGAGACGTTCGCCCAATGCTTGTAGCTTCTCGTCAATGGCGAGCGTGAGGTCTTTGCCGGCAATCGGTTTGCGATCGTACTTGCCGTCCATGTACTTGCCTTGTATGCGTCCGCGAGCGTCGCGCAGCAGAATTTGCACTCCTTTTTCGCCACGCAACTGTTTCTCGTACGACTTCTCCACACCGAGTTTGCCGATGTAGTCGCCAGGCTGATAGTAGCTATCCTCCTCAATGTCGTAGGGCGACACCTCAGCCACGTCGCCGAGGATATGCGCGCCCACCTTCGATTGGTATTGGCGTATGCTGCGCTGCTGCACGTAGAAACCAGGGAAGCGGAATATCTTTTCTTGGAAGAAACTGAACTCCTCCGAAGGGAGCTGACTCATAAAGAGCTGCTGCGTGAAGCGCGAGTAGCCAGGGTTCTTCGAGTAGTCCTTAATGTCGTTCATGCGCTTTATGAAGAACTCTTTCGTGATGCCAAGCGCGTGGCAAAACTCAAGCGTGTCGATGCGTCCCTTTGCTTCGTTCATCACGACCATAATGTCGTAAGCCTGCTGGTTGTACACGAGCAGTCTGCCGTTGCGGTCGTAGATGGCACCACGCGAAGGGTATTCGATTTTCTTGAGGAAGGCGTTGGAGTCGGCGTTCTTCTTGTAGTCGTCGCTAAGCAGCTGCAGCGTGAAGAGACGCACGATGTAGACAACGACAATAGCCGTTGCCACAAAAGCGATTACGTAGCGCCGTTTCTCAAGGTTATAATTGCTCATTTCCTACTACTGATGTTACCGATTACTACTAATAATGTTCTCTACTTACAGTTTCTGCTGTGCTCTATCTTTTACTTCTGAAGTACTCTATCACCAAAATCAATACAACGGTGATGATGGTGCTTGCCACGATGCAAGCAATCCATTGTCCCCAGTTGTACAGATTGAAGGCTTCGAGCGAGAAGAATGTGAAGCAATAGATGAGTACGAGGATGATGGTGTAATTGGTGTATTTGCTTGAGCCGAAGGTGAAGGGGGACGGACGGAGGTCGTCGGCACTATCGCGTGGCGCGAATAGTTCGACAACGTAGGGTTGCAAGAAGCCCACGAGCGTCATTGAGGCAGCTGCTACACCTGGTGTGTTGGTGAAGATGTCCACCAACAGTCCCATGAAGAAGCACCAAAGCAGCGTAGCCCACTTCGCTTCGCCGCGTTGCACGGTCAGTGCGAAGTAGACATAGAGTAGCGGTGTGGCGCATCCGAAGACGCTGATATGGTTGAGTAGCAGCGTCTGTGCGAGCAGCAGCACTATGATGAATACTATGTTTCTAAAGAAGTTCAGGCTCATTTGTTTCTTCTGTATGTTTATTGGCGTGCCTTGATGGAGTCTTCGGCAGCACGCAGTAATTCGAGTTTCTTGTCCATCTCGCGGTCGTTGATGACGCTCACGTCGCGCAGACGTGAGAAGTCGGTCGACAGAGCGATGTTGAGACGGTAGGAGAGTCCGTTTTCTGAGTTGTACACATGTTTGATGCGTCCGACGATGATGCCCGGTGGAAACACCGAGGAGTAGCCCGATGTCACGATGAAGTCGCCCAGTCGGAAGTGTGCATGGCGTGGTATGTCCTCTACGTATGCCGTTTCGGGCGAACCACCATGCCAGCGCAGGTAGCCGAAGTAGCCACGTCCGCGTATGGTGCAGCTGATGTTCGACTGCTCATTGAGCACAGGGATAACCACCGAGTAGTGTTCGTTGCATAGATAGACGATGCCCACGATGCCCTGTCCGCACACCACGCCCATGTCCTTGCGCACGCCGTCGGCACTGCCTTTATCTATGGTGATGAAGTTGTTAGCCTTGTCGAGCGACGAGCTGACGACCTTTGCCGGTATGGTCTCGTAGTCGCGCATGATGTTCTGTTGCAGTCGTTCGACGAGGGTAGTGTCGTTGTTTGACTTCTTCACCTGCTCGCGCAGCATCTCCACTTCGCGTTCGAGGTATATGTTGCGGTCGGTGAGTTGACGGTTCACTTCGGTGAGGGCGAAGTATTGCTTCACGGACGAGTCCCATTCGTACATCTTGCCTGCTATGGCATTAGCCGATGAAAACCACACACTGCCCTGATAGCTGTTGTACTTGAACAGCAGTGTGAGGCTCACTACCTCAAGCAAGAGGAAGACGAACCAGTGGTTGTGGCGTGAAAGGAAATCTAATAGGTTGCGCATAATTGAAAAGTAAAAAAGTAAAAGAGTAAAAAAGTAAAAAGCAGAGGGCGTATAACCTTTCCTGCTCTTTTTACTCTTTTACTTTTTTACCTTTTTACCTTTAAAAGTTATTTACTGTCAAGAGCGTTTTACTCTTTTACCTTTTTACTTTTTTACTCTTTTACTTTTTAGCCTATCTCATCAGGAATGAGAAGCGGTCGATGTTCTTCAGAGCCACACCCGCACCGATTGCTACGCTGTGCAACGGATCTTCGGCGATGTGGAACGGAATGTTGATCTTCTCCTGCAAACGCTTGTCGAGACCACGCAGCAGGGCACCGCCACCACTGAGATAGATGCCGTTCTTTACGATGTCGGCATAGAGTTCAGGCGGTGTGTTCTCAAGAGCAGAGAGCACAGCGTTCTCGATCTTTGCGACAGTCTTGTCGAGGCAGTGTGCTATCTCCTGATAGCATACCGGCACCTCCATAGGGAGCGCAGTGATGCGGTTCGGTCCGTGAACGATGAAGTCCTCCGGTGCATCGTCGCCAAGCTCAGTGAGAGCCGAGCCGACGTGTATCTTGATACGCTCAGCCATACGCTCCGAAACCTTCACGTTGTGCTGGCGTGACATGTACTCCTGAATGTCGGCTGTGAGGTCATCGCCAGCAGTGCGAATAGAGTTGTTCGACACGATGCCGCCGAGCGAGATTACAGCAATCTCTGTTGAGCCGCCACCTATGTCTACAATCATGTTGCCCTCTGGTGCTTCCACGTCGATGCCGATGCCGATGGCAGCAGCCATAGGCTCGAAGATGAGGTACACGTCGCGTCCGTCGGCGTGCTCAGCACTGTCGCGCACGGCGCGCAACTCCACTTCGGTAGAACCTGAAGGAACGCCGATAACCATACGCAGTGACGGTGTGAAGAGTCGGCTGCCAGAGTGTACCATCTTGATGAGTCCGCGCATCATCTGTTCACATGCTGAGAAGTCGGCGATGACTCCATCGCGGAGTGGGCGAATGGTTCGGATGTTGTCGTGAGTCTTCTCATACATCATCTTTGCCTTCGAGCCGACAGCAATCATTTTGTCTGTGCGACGGTCGAGTGCCACTACCGATGGCTCATCAACAACGATTTTGTCGTCGCAGATGATGATGGTGTTGGCAGTGCCGAGGTCCATCGCAATTTCCTGTCTGAATGAAAAAAATCCCATTTATTGAGTTTTGAATTATGAGTTTTGAGTTTACTTTGCAAACCAAGCGTGGATGGCTGTGTCGTAATGGCTGCTTACGCCGAACGCACGCTCAGCGAACATCTTGCGCTCCTCAAGAGAGGTCTCAGCACCATTAGTGTTGAGGATGTCGAGGAGAAGCTTGTATTCAGCCTTGCTCGGAACGATGACCACGTCGTTGAAGTTTTTAGCACCAGCACGGATGAGTGAGATGCCGCCTATGTCTATCTTCTCGATGATGTCGGCATCGGAAGCACCGCTTGCTACAGTCTGCTCGAATGGGTAGAGGTCGACGATGACGAGGTCGATTTCGGGGATGGCGTATTCAGCCATCTGCTGGCGGTCGCCTTCATTGTCGCGGCGAGCGAGGATGCCGCCGAAGATGCGTGGGTGCAGAGTCTTGACACGTCCACCGAGGATTGATGGGTAAGATGTTACGCTTTCTACCGAATGACATTCGTAGCCAAGCTTTTCGATGAATGCTTGTGTGCCACCTGTAGAGAGGAATTTAACACCTTCTTCGTTGAGCTTCTTCAGGAGCTCGTCGAGACCATCCTTATGAAATACGGAGATAAGCGCGGTCTTGATTTTTTTTGTTCCAGCCATGATTTCTTTTTATTATTGTTGATTATCCTTTTTGCCTTGTTGTTGTATGATGTTGTTACACGTGCGAACGTCAAATATTGCTTTGCTATTCCGTCTTGCGTGTAATTTTTCAAAATCAATGCAAAGGTACTAAAAACCAATAATATAATGTGTAAATTGTAGAAAAAATGCGGAAAAAGTTGTGTTAAATATGTTTTTATTGATTTATGTACAAAAAAACGAGTTAAAGACTTAATCTTTAACTCGTTCTTTGTAGCGGGACCCAGGATTGAACTGGGGACCTCATGATTATGAATCATGCGCTCTAACCAGCTGAGCTATCCCGCCATCGTTCTTGATTGCGGGTGCAAAGGTAATGCTTTTTTGTTAATCGCCAAAACTTTTCGCAAAAAAAATCACAATAAAGTGCATTTTCTTTATCTTTTTCCCTATCTTTGCAAAAAATACAGGCCTTCCTAATGGCTTAACTACTAAAACAACAACTATGGAGAAAAACAAAATAACTGTAGAACACCTCCTAAACTCAACCTCGAAGAATATCATTTGGCAGCTTATCGGTACCGATTCGGGTTTGCAGAAGTGGATAGCCGATAGCGTGACGCTCGATGGCGACCAACTCACCTGCGCATGGGGCGATGCCCACCGCCACCACGAAGTACGAATGGCAACGGTCAGCGTGATTGAGAAATACGGACGCATACGCTGGAGTTGGGACGACGAAACCGACGGGTCGTATGTAGAGATACGTATGGAGAAGTGTAGTCTGACGGGTGGATACATGCTCAGCGTTACCGATTTTACAGACGATGGCGATAAAGACTGGCTCGAGGATATATGGACGAGCAACTTCGAGCGTTTGCGTCGTAAGTGTGGCGTGTAGGGTAGGAGTGGACTACTTCGGCAGTGTAAAAATACTAAAATCATTTAATTTCGTGGAGTATATGAAATATTTATGCTAATTTTGCAGCATAAAAAAGCATACATATACTTAACCTCTTATATGTAGTGCACTGGTGGAACAGTCTACCTATATATAATAAGGTAAAAACGCTCACGATGTTTCGTATAAAGAAATTAGATATCTTCATTGCAAAGCAGTTCGGTCTTTTGTTCATAGGAACGTTCTTCATCTGTCAATTTGTACTGATGATGCAGTTTCTGTGGAAATATGTCGACGAGCTAATCGGTAAGGGACTCTCCGTTGACGTGCTTGCCGAATTCTTTTGGCATATGGGACTCATGCTTGTGCCGCAAGCAATGCCGCTTGCCATTCTGCTTTCATCGCTTATAACATTCGGAAATCTCGGTGAAAGCTCAGAGCTGACGGCTATAAAAGCTGCAGGTATATCGCTCGTGCAAGCGTTTCGTTCGCTCATAGCCATCAGTGTGGCTATCTGCGTACTCTCCATTTATTTTCAGAACTCTATCGGTCCGGAAGCCAACCGTAAGCTCGCCTTGATGCTCATATCAATGAAGCAGAAGAGTCCGGAACTGGAAATACCGGAAGGCGTATTTTACGACGGCATACCAAACTCTAACCTCTACGTGTCGAAGAAGAATATGGACACGGGTAAGCTTTACGGTATAATGATTTATCGCATGACTGGGTCGTACGAAGACCAGGCGATAATACTCGCCGACTCGGGCATGTTGCAGTCGACAGCCGAGAAGAAACACCTACTGCTCACGCTGTGGAGTGGAGAATGGTTTGAGAATATGCAGTCGCAGGAGTTGGCAGGCAGCGCTTCGGTGCCCTATCGTCGCGAGTCGTTTGTGCAGAAGCATATCGTGCTCGACTTTGATTCCGACTTTAATGTGAGCGATGGTTCGTCGATATCCAACGACGCACGCGGCAAGAGTTTCACGCAGATAGTTCACGGTATGGACTCGCTGAAACAAGTGTACGATAGTATCGGCAACAACTACTACGCTGCCGATCGACTCACGTTCTATCGACTCGCTTCGGCTACGAAGAACGACTCGCTTCGCGCCATGCAACTTGCTACGACCTCAGCCTATAACGTCGATACAGCATACGCTCACCTCACGTCGCAACAGAAGCGCACCGCTATAAGTTATGCCCTGAACCGAGTAGCCTCACGCAAGAGCGACCTCGAGTTTAAGTCGCTCATTACCAGCGATGGCGACCGTCTGATACGTCAGCACGAGATAGAATGGGTGGCAAAGATAACGCTCGCCTTGTCGTGTCTCATCTTCTTCTTTATCGGTGCGCCGCTCGGAGCCATCATACGCAAGGGCGGTTTGGGTCTGCCGGTGCTCATCTCGGTGCTCGTCTTCATCCTCTACTACATACTCGACAACTCGGGCTATCGAATGGCGCGAAGCGGAATGTGGACCATCTGGTTCGGAAAGGGTCTCGCTCCTGCCGTGCTCGTGCCGATGGCGGTGTTCTTCACGTACAAGGCGAACAACGACTCCGTGGTGTTCAACGCTGACTTGTACGCCGACATCTTCCGTCGCTTCTTCGGTCTGCGCATCAAGCGCCCGATATACCGCAAGGAGGTGGTCATCAACGACCCACACTATGCCGAAGACCTCGCGCTGCTGCAGCAGATGAACACCGAGATAGCCGAATACTCGCGTGTGCACCGCCTTAAGCGTGCGCCAAGTTGGGTGAAAGTGTTCTTTAAGTACGAGCCCGACAACGTGATGGAGCGCATTGTGCCACAGCTGGAGCAGATAATAGAAGACCTCAGCAACTCGCGCGACCGCACTATCATCAACCACCTGAGCATGTACCCCGTGATGTCGGAGCGTGCCCATACACGCCCCTTCGAACGCAAGTGGCTGAACATTGTGGCAGCCATCGTCGTACCGCTCGGCTTCGTGCTCTACATGCGCATGTGGCGCTACCGCTTGCGTCTACAGCGCGACCTGAAGGTGGTGCAGACCGAGAACAAGATAATCATGGGTAGAATAAACGCTATACTCAATCGGTAGCGACATACTTAATGGCGATATTTTAGAAACAATAATAGTAAGATAACGAATAATAATAACACTCATCAACAAATAAATAATATGGGAGAATTCAGACTGAGCAGCATCGAAGATGCTCTAAAAGATTTTAAAGACGGACAGTTCGTAATCGTGGTTGACGACGAAGACCGCGAGAATGAGGGCGACCTCATCATCGCCGCCGAGAAGATAACTCCTGAAAAGGTGAACTTTATGTTGAAGAACGCGCGTGGCGTGCTCTGTGCCCCCATCACCCTCTCGCGTTGTGAGGAGCTCGACCTGCCACATCAGGTGAGCGACAACACATCAATGCTTGGCACACCGTTCACCGTTACAATCGATAAACTCGAGGGATGCACCACCGGCGTGTCAACACACGATCGCGCTGCCACCATCAAAGCGCTCGCCGACCCAGCGTCTACACCACAGACCTTCGGTCGCCCTGGACATATCAATCCGCTCTACGCACAGGACAACGGCGTGCTCCGCCGCTGCGGACACACCGAGGCTGCCATCGACCTCTGCCGCCTGGCAGGTCTCTATCCGGCAGGCGCACTCATGGAGATAATGAACGAAGACGGCACAATGGCACGTATGCCCGACCTGCAGAAGATGGCAGAGGAGTGGGGCTTGCGCATCATCACCATCAAGGACCTCATCGCTTACCGCCTCAAGAAGGAATCGATAATCGAAGTGGGCGAGGAGGTAGATATGCCTACGGAGTGGGGACACTTCCGCCTCGTGCCGTTCCGTCAGCAGAGCAACGGACTGGAGCACATGGCACTCGTGAAGGGCGAGTGGCGTGAGGACGAGCCCGTGCTCGTACGTGTACACTCTTCATGCGCTACAGGCGACATCCTCGGCTCGAAGCGCTGCGACTGCGGACAGCAGCTCCACGCAGCTATGCAGATGATCGAGAAGGAAGGCAAGGGCGTAGTGGTTTATATGCAGCAGGAAGGTCGCGGCATCGGACTCATGAACAAGATAGAGGCATACAAGCTGCAGGAGGAAGGTTACGACACCGTGGATGCCAACGTGCACCTCGGCTTCAAGCCCGACGAGCGCGACTATGGTTGCGGAGCACAGATGCTGCGCCACCTTGGCGTACACAAGATGCGCCTGCTCACCAACAATCCCACAAAGCGCGTAGGACTGGAGTCGTACGGACTCGAGATTGTGGAGAACGTGCCCATCGAAGTGATACCCAACAAGTACAACGAGCGCTACCTGAAGACTAAGCGCGACCGTATGGGTCACACCTTGCACCTCAAGTAATAATCAAGTAGAGG
>UMIA01045624.1_pt1 | contig 19893 bp, 8 predicted proteins | sample 1965701 | NCBI WGS metagenome assembly UMIA01 (sample SAMEA4836113, study PRJEB28245) | human gut metagenome | biome: gut microbiome; material: fecal sample | place: Denmark | collected 2008 | reverse complement strand
AGTGTAGGCGTTATTGTCTTGATTATTTTGTTCCAGGATGAAATCCGTCGTTTCCTGTTGGCTTTGGGTTCACATAAAGGCTGGAAATTCTTGAGTAAACTCTTTGGTAAACATCGGGAGAATGGGGAAAATGATCCTAGCTTTGTGGCTCCGGTTGTATTAGCTTGTATGAATATGGCCAAGAAAAAGACAGGTGCGTTAATCTGTATCGAGCAAGATGTTGATTTGACGGTTTATGAACATACCGGAGAAATGTTTAATGCCGATGTCAATGCTCGCCTGATAGAAAACATCTTCTTTAAGAATAGTCCATTACACGATGGAGCCATGATCATCGCCAAGAATCGTATCCGTGCGGCAGGTTGTATTTTGCCGGTAGCACAAACGGCTAATTTACCTAAAGAAATGGGTTTGCGGCATCGTTCGGGTTTGGGAATGTCGTTTGAGACAGATGCTTTGGTGATTATTGTATCAGAAGAAAGAGGAAAGATTTCCGTGGCTCATAACGGGAATCTAAGCGTGAATATTTCAGGTGAAGAATTGCAACAAATCTTATGTGGAGAGCGGCAAGTGACAAATTACTGTTAAAAAATTTGAAAGCGGTCGGACCATCTTAAAAATATTAGTTGATTTTGCTAACTCTATATGGCATTTTGCCTACTTTTGTGAATCGAGAGAAAGACAATTATTAAATAACTATAAAATCATCTACGATGGACTTAATGCAAGGAATTATTGCGCGTGCTAAAGCAAACAAGCAGCGCATCGTTCTTCCTGAAGGAACTGAAGAAAGAACATTAAAGGCTGCCGACCGTTTATTGGCCGACGAAGTTGCTGACATTATTTTGATTGGCGATCCTTCTGAAATTAATAAATTGGCTGCTGAATTCGGATTGACTCATATTCAAGAGGCAAAGATCGTAGATCCGAAGAACCATGAAAAGAAGGCTGCTTATGCAGATTTATTGTTGCAATTGCGCCAGAAAAAAGGAATGACTCCGGAAAAAGCCGCAGTCTTGGTTGAAGATCCTTTGTTCTTGGCTTGTTTGATGATCAAGGCAGGTGATGCTGATGGCGAAATTGCCGGTGCATTGAATACAACTGGAAATGTATTGCGCCCTGCATTGCAGATTATCAAGACTGCTCCGGGTATGAGTTGTGTGTCTGGTGCTTTCTTGATGTTTACAAAGACTCCTCAATATGGAGAAGACGGCTTGTTTGTATTTGCTGATTGTGCTGTTATGCCGAATCCGAATGCTCAGGAATTGGCAAGTATCGCAGTTGCTACGGCTCAGACAGCTCGTCATATTGCCGATATCGAACCTCGTGTAGCTATGTTGAGTTTCTCAACAAAAGGCAGTGCATCTCACGAAATGGTTGATAAAGTAGTTGAAGCAACTCGTTTGGCTAAGGAAATGGCTCCTGATTTGAAGATTGACGGAGAATTACAGGCTGATGCTGCTTTGGTTGAAAAGGTAGCTGCTCAGAAAGCTCCGGGCAGTGAGATCGCTGGTAAGGCAAATGTATTGGTATTCCCGACTTTGGAAGTAGGAAATATTGCTTATAAGTTAGTACAGCGTTTGGGTGGTGCTGAAGCTGTAGGCCCAATCTTGCAAGGTATGGCAGCTCCGGTTAACGACTTGTCTCGCGGATGCTCGGTAGATGATGTATATAAGATGGTAGCAATTGCTTGTAACCAATCAATTGCCTTGAAGGCGTCAAAGTGATTATTAACCACATAAACACAAATAGGTATGAAGATATTAGTATTGAATTGCGGTAGTAGTTCTATCAAATATAAGTTGTTTGATATGACTTCGGGCGATGTGATGGCCCAAGGTGGTATTGAAAAGATCGGTTTGCCGGGCGCTTTCCTGAAACTGACAGATAAGGATGGAAAGAAGGTGATTCTGGAAAAGGATATTCCAGAACATCAGGCTGGTATTCAGTTTATCTTGAGTGTATTGACCGATGATACGTATGGTTGCATCAAAGATTATAAGGAAATTGATGCGGTAGGTCATCGTGTGGTACATGGTGGTGAGAAGTTCGCTTCCAGTGTTCTGCTGACAAAAGAAGTATTGGATAAGGTCGTTGAATGTTCGGACTTGGCTCCGCTGCATAATCCGGCTAACTTGAAAGGTATTGCCGCTATGGAAACTTTGATTCCGGGTATTCCTCAGGTGGGTGTATTCGATACGGCTTTCCATCAGACCATGCCGGCTAAGGCTTATATGTATGGTTTGCCTTATGAGTTGTATCAGAAATATGGTATCCGTCGTTATGGTTTCCACGGAACAAGTCATCGGTATGTTTCCAAACGTGCTTGTGAAATCCTGGGTGTAAAATATGAGGACCAGAAGATTATTACAGCTCACGTAGGTAATGGTGGTTCTATCGCTGCCATTATGAATGGTAAATGTATTGATACATCTATGGGTTTGACTCCTACTGAAGGTTTGTTGATGGGTACTCGTTGTGGTGATGTTGACCCGGGTGCTATTCCTTTCATTATGGAGAAAGAAGGATTGGATGCTGCCGGCCTATCAAACCTGATCAATAAGAAGAGCGGTGTTGCCGGTTTGGTAGGTGGTTCTTCGGATATGCGTGATCTGGAAGCTGCTATAGCAAAAGGCGACGAACGTGCCATCATGACACTGGATGTCTATAATTATCGTATCAAGAAATATATCGGTGCTTATGCTGCTGCCATGAATGGTTGCGATATCTTGGTTTGGACAGGTGGAGTAGGTGAGAACCAGTGGGAAACTCGCCGTGTTGTTTGCCAGGATATGGAATACATGGGCATGAAGATTGATGTAGAAAAGAACAATGGTATGCGTGGTGAAGAAATGGTTATCAGCACACCGGATAGTAAAGTGACCGTAATGGTGGTTCCGACGGATGAAGAGTATATGATTGCTTCGGATACGTTGGAAATCTTAAGTAATAAATAATTAATCAACCCTCACAGCTTACAGAAAACATTAGTGAGTGTTTTGGCTGCCCCGACACCGGTTGGGGCAGCCTTTTTATTGTCAAGATAATATGATGGTTGTACTTCATATTTGATTGGGAATTCCCCTTTCCCTACATAGAGAACGATGCTTTCTCTATATAAGGGAGGATGTCTCCCCTAGCTAGGGAAGACGCCATTCCCAAATTCATTCTTTTATTTCCCCGTCTGCATGATACCTGAATCGGAATCCTGGTTGCTTACTTTCTTACTGCCTGACTTATAGTGGCGGCCGAAAGAGAAATTATAACTCAGTGTGATAAATGCCATGTGGGCGCTTTCTTGCAGGTGGTTGGACTTGCGGCTCGATGCATATTGGTTCCAGTTCTCGCTGATAGTCTTGTAATCGTTGGTAAATGGATTGATAACGCCGGCTCCGACACGTAAGCCTTTCCATTTGTAGTTCAACATCAGGACTTGTGCGTTTTCATCTCCCGAAACAGTTTCTCCTACAAGACGGTTCTGATTGGTCATGATCTGATACATGAAGGAGAAATTCTTCCAGTTAGCAGATAGGCTGGCATCCATCCACCAGTTGGAATACCGGTGCTTATAGGTATTGCCGTTGCTGATGTAATGATTCAATCCACCACTGACAGAGAATTGCAGCATATTGGCTACCGGACCAACACGCAATTGTATCATCGGTGTAAGGCTTTGCCAGTTCTTCTGATTGTCCCACGTTTGGATAATCTTGTTCCCTTCTACATACTTCTCGTCCATAATAGCATTGGGCTTATAATTGTAACTCATACTGAAGTAGGTGTGGAAGATACCTTTCGACCATTCACCATCCAAACTTGTCCGATAATATAAGTACGATTCCAGATTCGGGTTACCACGTTGGATTTGCAGGGAATCAATTACCTGATCGATAGCACTCAGGTTTCCTAACGAAGGCATTTCGTTACTGATGGACGAACGCAGGCGGAGATATGCCCGATCGTTGAAGGTATATTTTAGTGTCAGTCGCGGATTGAAGGTATAATATTGGTATAAATCCACACTTCCTTCCTGACGATAGAACGAACGTGTCCCGCCAATGCCCAACATATAGTCCAACTTCTTTGCCTTTCCCCGGAATTCTCCATACAGATAAGTCGAACCTTGTTGCATTTCCGTCCGGTATGTATGTCCGTTGATATAATCGTTGTTGGAGAAGGAATGCGTATGACGCAGACCAGCTCCCCAGCGGTTTCCGTTGGCCAGTTCCTTTTCGTAGATTCCTTCGCCGATGATGGAATATTTCTTTCCATATACCTTGTTCCGGATATTGGTCAGCATGTCATTTTCCCGGCTTTCCTGATAAAGGCGATCGGAGAATTCTTTGTTGTAGGTTCCTACCACATCGAAGATCAGGACTTGGTCTTTCTTCAGGTTGCGCTGATAATAGATGTCGAGCGAAGGACGATGGTAATAGCTGCTGGTCTCGTCGAGCATATCCACATAGTCTGTTTCATCCGCCCGGTTGATCAATTGCCCTTTGAAGCGTTCGATAGGTACATTGTTCCCGGAATAATTGAGGGATACGTTGAATTGATATTTATTGTTGTCTTGCAAGTTGTAGGTCAGGTTTCCCCATCCTTGCATCAGCTTCCAATGCTGTGGGATACCTTTTTCGTACCGATGCAGTTCCGTTCCGTTTCCCAGATTGAAGTCTTCCTGATTATCCCGATAAGCGCCGTAGAAGTCGCGTGGGCCGAGCCAGAAGTTGGCCGAGAATTCCGACTTCTTGTGGTTGATCTTCATGTTGCCCTGGTAATTTCCCCACGCTACATGCGGTGATTGCATGATGTCAATACCGAAGTTCCCGCCTGTTTCCGGTCGGCGTACGATGTAATCTATGACGATTTCGGCATTCCCGTAACGTAATCCGGGATTGTCATGATATTCTACCCGGACGATTTCATCCGGGCGCAAGGCACGGATTTCCTGGTTTGTCACTTTCACTCCATTGATGCGCAATTGTACTTCGCCGTCGCCCGGAATCTGAATGGTATTATTTACCGGATCAACCTGAAGACGCGGGAGCATCAGTTGTTGCAACAAATCAACGCCGTTGGCCGAGGTCTTTTGCTGGCGTTCGGAAGGATAAACAATCTTCCGGTCTATTTCGCTCCGTTGTGCCGAAGCGGTTACCGTGACGTTGTCGAGAGCAAAGGCTTCTTCTGCCAGATAAATCTCACCTAAGTTACGGGACTGGTTCAAGTCGGCCAGCCAGATTTCCTGTGTCTGATAACCTACGCTTGAAATGACCAGCCGGTACGTTCCGGCACTGATATTCATTAATTCGAAATGTCCTTTGGTATCGGATGAAGCTCCGGTTACCATATTCGAATCGCGTGTCTGCAAAACGATGTTGGCAAATTCAATGGCCTGTTTATCCTCGTTCTTGATGATCCCTTTCAGTTGAATGGATTGTCCTAAACAACCCAAGCTTATACACAGTAATAATGCTGTAAAGAATGTTTTCATGATTTCCGTTTATTAATCTTATTTGCCCATAAGACGACGGTACCGAAGATTACGTTACAGAAAAAATGTATTTTTTCTGTCTACATATCATTTGTCTCCTTCTTGAGGAAACTTAATATACTTCGAAAGTGGTTTTGATAGGATTTGATTTACAGCGCATTAGAAAAGCCGAAAATAGCCGGCGTATTTTGATGAAAAGCTGGCGTATTTTACACAAAAGCCGGCGTATTTTGATGAAAAGCTGGCGTATTTTACACAAAAGCCGGCGTATATTGGAGAAAAGGTAGGCAGGTTTTTGTGAAAAGGTAAAGGACTTGAAAAACAAAACCAACGAATATTGAAAATGAAACTCACGAGAATCATTTTTGATATTCGTTGGTTTTCTTTTTTATTGTGCCAGCGAGAACCGGAGACTGATTCCGTAATTGGAATTGGAAGTCGGATAGGATTCGCTTGATACTAACGGCTTGTTGATTTGCAGGTCGTAGAATGCCCGCAGCGTCAGAGCGCGGCTCAATCCATAATCGGCAGAGAACTGAATGGTCTTGGCGATGTTTCCACTGGTTGCCTGCGTGAATTGTTCCTCAATCTTACGAATCAGCGACTGCGTCTTCCGGTATGAGAAGTCCAAATTGACTGTCAGGTCATTGCTGAAGTTCTGTGTTTTCTTCATCTTCAAGACTTTATTGAACTCGACAAACTTGTATCCCAAACCGATGACAAACTCGTTGGAGTTGGATTCTACCAGCTGATACGATGAGATGTTCAGGTTTAAGTTCCGGGTTGTACGATATTCAACTTTACCGGTGATATTATTCAGGGCCGTGGCATCTACACCTAACAACGGACTGAAACCGTCGGTGATGCTGACTGCCGAGATATCATAAGGCGAAGACGGTGTAGGATTTCCAGTCAATACACTACGGACATAACCCAATCCATCTTGTCCGGCATCCACCCAGTTCAGGAATGATGAGAAAGAACCTACACTATACGATGCTTTATACTGATGACTCAGGGTAACATCTTTGAAGTACCGTTGTAAGAACGGTATTTTTGTCAGACCATTGTAGGTGATTCTCCAGTTCGGAAGCAGACTACGGATCGACGGGAAAGCCGAGAGTTCTACCTTCGACGGGTCTTTTCCGGTATAAGCTGCCAGGAATGCCGGAATCAAAACATCTGCCGAATTAAGACTGACATTTCCATTATCCGGATTATAAGGACGGTTTGCCAAAGCCGTTCCTTCAATGAATCCGGAGTTCGGATAAGAAGTCCGTGCGTAGGCATTTTCCATTCGGGAAGCAATGATTTCCCGATAGGCTAAGAAGTTATCGAACTTCTTGGATGCATAATTATTATCTGCATTACCGCCTCCGCCTAACGAACCGCCAATGGCAATGGTTGTCATCGTGAAGTTACCGCTATACGTTTCAGGCATGCCGGCATACATGAATTGAACCTCTGTATTTCGGGTATCAACCCGGTTGGCATTCAAGTCAATCTTCAATCCTGGAAGAGGCTCTAACGTAGCATTGATATTCAAATTACGTGCGTTGCTGATCATCGCCGGTGTAATGTTCGTCGAATCATTGGTGATCAGCCAGCCACGGTCGTTGGCATAGTCGATATAACTGCGACTTACACCTCCGAAAGCAAAGCCGAGTCCAGGAGCCATACCGATGCTTGAGCGCGATTGTCCGAACATATCACCAACTTCCGGCAAGAAGCCAGGAAGCATCATACCATCGCTGGTTGTATATTGGATGTTAATACGTCTCAACATCATGGCAAAGCGAGTCGCATATTCGACGGATTTGTTCCACATCTCCTCACTGCCCGAAGGACCCGGTTTGATAGTCAGCTTCAAATGTGCCGTATCCTTGTTGAGAATCATTACCTGCGCATAGTTGATCGGCTTGAATTTGACTGCATATACTTTACCGTCGGCTCCACGTGCTGTAATACGCAGTTTCTTAGTAAACATACCGTGCTGTACGATGGTTCCACTATCCGGGTTCAAGACGATGTCTTTCTCCAGTTTCACCTCTTTCTTCACTTTCTTCTTCTGGTTGTTGTTGCGTGAAGACGTATTGAACTTCTGGTTGATCTTCTTCAGATACTTGTTCTTATTATACAGGCTTTGCAGATTCAGGTTCATTTGTCCGTTGATCTGACGCTGGTTTTTGACGACGTTACCAATCGGATCATCTCCTTCAATTTCCGCGCTTCGTTCCCAGTTATAGGTAGCATCGTAAGAAACCGAACTGTTTACCCAGTCGAGAACCGGAATATATTGCAACGGAAGATTCCAGGTTACTGTAAACTGTTGGTCGTATTTCAGCGGCGTACCCAAATCTTTGATACTTTGCATCACCGAGTCTTTCCACACTTTATATCCGTCCGGATTCAATTGCTTGTTGACTTGTACATACGGTTCCTCGATACGGGCGTTTGTTCCCGATGTGAAATTAACCGATAAGTTGTTGGTAAAGTCCCAGCGCAAACTGAAAGCCCGGTCCCAATAAAACTCCTGACTGAATGAAACCGGAATATTATTCTTCCCTCCGGTATATTGCTGACTGGTCAGATCACGCAGCTGCAATTCATAATAATTACGCATCAACGTCGTCTGGAAACTGATGTTCGAAGGCAGATAATTCAACGAGAACTGTTTGAGATATTTGGTATATCCGTTGTTCTGTTTCATTTTCTGGAAAGGACGGAATGGCTTTGCGTATGGGGTATAGTTATAAGCAAAGCTACCGTTCCAATCTTTGGTCCGTTCATATTCCGTTTCCGGATTCTGTTTACTGTTCTCGCTATAAGAATAGCTTAACGAGAAGTTGGCCGGATCATACGGCATCGGATTCTTGCTTTGGATATCTACTTTGACATTATTCAATGATACGCTCTTGATTGTAGTCCGGTCAATAGAATAATTCTTGATAGAATCTTTCTCGGCCTGAGTTTCTACATTATCCAAAGCATCTTTCATCTTGATATCCTGATTTAACGGATCATACTTCGGAGTCGTTGTTTCTTTCGAATAAGCATAATAGAACGGAATGCTTACCTTGGCTTTTTCAGGGAAGAACTTACCCAGTTCAAGCGATGTTGAAACACTATATTGAGAGTAGTCATCCAGTCTTCTTTCGTTGACCGACTGATCCAATGCTCCGAAACCTGCCGTTTCGATGCGTCCGGCAAAGTTGACAGTACCCAAATCAGATAAGGCAACATTCAAAGAAGCATTAGCAGCCCAGCCGCCTTCTTCGTTGAAATCGCTCAGGCGTAATTCGTTTACCCAGATTTCGGCATTCTTGGTCTCACGCGAATTATTCCGGACACCGATCATGATCACTTTCACTTCAGCCAGACTTGGGTTACCCACAATACTGATTTTATTACGGGTATTGTTCGGATCATATTCCGAGTAAACCGTCTGATAGGTTACTCCGCTCTGGCCTTGCCGTTTGGCCCGGTTCCGATTCAGCTTTAAGTTCGCCAGTGTCCCTAATTGAATGTCTAATAAGTTCTGAGACGGCCATACGGTTTCCGAACCATCGCTGTACGTAGTACCCGCAGGAGTCAGTTTCAGCGGAACTTCATATTCGTAGTAATTGTTCTTATAGTCTGAACCCAAACGCAAGAAGACGGATAATTCACCGTCGGCTAATGCTGTTGCATCGTTGATGAATGCTTCGGCATGACTGAACAACTGCATCCGTTTGTATTGACGCAAATCGTAACTGGTACTCTTATAAACAGCCAAAGCATCCTGTGAAGCCAGGTTGGTAACTTTTAATGACAAAGACTGTTCATTCTCTTGTCTGATCTGCGGTTGACTTGGGTCACGCATACGGGATACGCCCGGCGGCAATACATAATTGACCGGAGTCTTTTTACTGTTCTCTTCGATATTAACCGTAGATACTTCTAACGTACCATCGGCTACAGGAACATCTGAATTAGAAAGATCACCTTCGTAAGTACGCCATTCGCCTCGAACCAGATCGAAAGCTCCGAGACGGAGAATGGTTGATTCCTTGAAGTTGGTCATATACATACGCATAAAGCGGATGGTCTTAAAGTCTTCGATCGAACCAACCTTACGCTGATACTTTTTAACCGGAATCTTAAACTGATACCAGTTGATACTTTCGGAAGTTCCATTCGCTAAAGGTACCGTAACAGATTGGATATTGACAATATAGTTTGAGCCGACCTGCATATCTTTCGGGCGAAGCGAGATCTTATACTCGAAATACTTCTCATTTGTATTTAACGTATTGTCTTGGTTCAAGTCTTCAACATCAGGAGTAGTTCGGGAAGCCGTGTTGTATGCTTCCGTTGATTCTTCCGAGTTTCCTTCCGTACCGTTATATCGTTTGTATCGGCTCAAGATATCCAATTGTTGAGCGTCATAGTCTGAACCACGGAAATAATGGAATTTATCTCCAGAAGGGTTGTTCAAGACAGACAGCGGATCGCTTGTCATCTTTTCCAATGTTTCTGCAGAAAGCCGAGGTGTCAGTTCGGATAAGAATTGCTGATATGTCGGGAAATTTAATTCTTCTTCAGACGACAGACCGTTTAATCCGACATCCTGCAAGCTTCTGGCTCCGGCCGAATTATCGAAAGCATACACTGTACTTTGTTGCTTGGGAACTTTACCCCATACGGTTGTGTCTACCTGGCTCATATCTCCATCAACCGGAAGACCGTTTTCGAAGAACTTCTTTTCGTCTTTCAGAATATCTTCGGAAATATCTCCTAAGTTAAAATACAAATCACCTCCTTGTGCTGTATTGGCATTATAGATGAAAGGATCCATTAACCAGAATTCGATATATTCGATATTCGCTGTCTCGAAATCAACCTGATCAATCTTTCTCATAATACCACCCCAGCGTTTCTCGGGATTTGTCAAGGTACCATCCGAATTGACTCCTTGTGCATCCAAGTTATACGGACCACGTTCGTTGGGGTAATAGGCGACGTTCAATACGGACAACTGATTGTCTTCATTAATGCTGACATCCCGGTTCGGGAACAATTCGGTCGTCTGAACGGCACGAACATAGTGATTGGACAAGTCATCTTTCGTAATATGACTTGGCAATGAACGAGAATTCTTACGGGTAAAGATACCATCTACATAATACCAGGCCATCAAAGCACGGTTCTTTCCGTATTCCACATCGTTGATTCTGCTAGCTTCGGGGAAGAGAGCTGTCGCCGCATCATCATACGGTGTACTTGCCAGGTTCCAGGGATAAGGATTCAGCAAATCAATTGTGCTTTGAGTAGATTCAAAGTCGTCCAGATAAGAGTACTGGCCTGTATAATCGTTCTCGTAATGTCCGGCAATCAACTGGGCAAATTCGGCATTAAAGGCAATCTGACTGGGTTTCGTTAAGGTGAGCAACGGCAGCTTGTCCAGCATATTTGTCAGCCACTGACTTTCTCCTTTGTACGAAGCATTTAATCCCCATAATGTATTCTTCACGGATTCATCACCCATCACCGTTTTGGTTGTCAACGGCATTTCGGACATATGCATCAAGGTGGCTCCCAGACTGAAATCCGGAGTAAACTGATAATTCAGGTCAACACCCATCATCGTCTTACGTTGCATGTTGTAAGTGGATTGGTTTTCAAGACTTACACTGACAGGAGTTCCACTAGATATAATATTCTCATTCAAGATAGTGACGATACCTGAAGCATAATCGACCGTATAATCTACATTTTCCGTCAGCACAGCACCTCCGGCAGTAACTTTAACCGAACCTCTTGCCACATTGGTTGCTTCGAGTTGTATTTCTGCTCCTGATGAGGCTTTGTATTCACCCTGCAGGATAAACTTATTCTTTTCAGCTATCTGTCGGGCATAAGTCAGCGTAGAATCGTACAATTCCTGGAAGACATATTTATCAGCAATAGCATCATTTCCTATTTTCTTACGGAGATGTGAACCGAAAGGTTCTACTACCGGGAAAATAACTTTACCTTTATCAGCCATGATGGTATAACCGTCTACAAAGTCGAAGAAACCATCCGAGTAGGCTTCTTCCTGAGAGTTCAAGCGGTCCAGATTCATTACTTTCAGCAAGATCTGATCTTTGATAGCTCCTTCTGATATATAATTGACGGCAGTACCTACGGTATCGTTCTGATATAAGATGTTTAACTGGAACTTCTCTTTCTGTACGGAATAAGCATTCAGCGAATAAACGTTTTTCATCATCAAGTCCCAGAAAGGCATTTTAGGTGACATATTGGAACCTTTCAACAGTTTCAGATACAGACAGGTGGTTGTATTGTTCGTATTGTCACTCGAAAATTCACCCACCTGATATACTTTTCCGCCACTGGTATATTCGTAGGCGATTGCCAAAACATCATCCGGCTGCAATTGGGTATTCAATGAAATGTATCCGAGTTGTTTATTGATGGTATATTCAGACTCATTCAATAACCGGGCACTTTCTATCTTTTCGTAATCCCGTCCGCTTTCCAATACTCCGTTTAATGTTTGGGTTACTTTACTGATCTCGCGGGCATCCGGATAATTGTTTACGATAGTCTGGTATAAATTATTGGATTCGTTGTTAGGCAATTCGGAACTTCCTTGTGGAGAAAATTGAGGATTGCTGATGTGTTTATTCTCACCCAAGTCGGAGAAGGCTACGATATTACGGGCCTGGTCGTAATTCCCTTGCTTATTGGTAATCCAGACTTCCACACGATTGATGGTAACGGCAGAATTGACACGGGGTAATTTCTCCAATGCCTGATCATACCGATCACGGAAATATTGGGCAATGAAGAAGTGACGATTCTCATCATAGCTATCGATTGTGATTTCAAACGGTTTGGTTTGTACGCCACCTTTGGAATTGACTGTCTTGGATTCAGATTCCTGTTGGGCGAGTAAAGCCTTGACACGCAACTTACCGAATTGCAGATCTGCTTTCATACCGAACAACGCTGCTCCACCATTGATCAGCGAATTACTGGTGGTCATACTGACGTTCCCGGCTTCGATCGACTTGATGATCTCGTCTTCTTCTCCCGTATAAGCCAGTTTTAACTGCTTAGAGTCAAAGTCGAAAGAGGTTTCAGTATTGTAGTTCATACCGAAATTTACCTTGCTACCGACGGATGCCTGAACATTCAGCTGTACATCTTCGTCGAAATTGAATGATGTTTGCTTTCGAGAACGGATCGGGAGTGAAGGGTTGTCCGTCTTGTTGGTTTTCAATCCAATCGATAATTGGGCGGAACCTTGCGTCTTTACCCGTACACCTCCTTTACCGAAGATGCGTTCGGCTGGTCCCAAATCGAACTGCATGTCGGTGATATTAAACTTCTTGTTGACTTCCTTCTCGAACTCTTCAGCATTTTTCTCACGGAAGTATGATTGCAAAGATTGCTGCATGCTATAGTCTTGATACTCTTCGGGTGTTAACGTCATGGGAGTACCCAGTTCCATATCGCCCAGTTTGGTCCGGACAATATAAGCACCCGTTTTGATATCATACTCGATGGTCGTCTTGATATTTTCCGGATCTTTCAGGTCGGCAGGCGACTTTTTCAGCAAATCTTCGTATTCTTCTGTTGTTGTTTTGGAAACAGGAAACCGTGGAGGTATCGTATCCGGTTCTTGTGGGGCAGGAGCTTCCAGCTCAAACTCCGGCAAGAATCGGGACGATTCCAGGAAATCTGCGTTCAATGCCCATAAACTACTTATCAGGATGAACGAACAAATCAATATAATATATTTGCTATTCCGTTTCATTAAAGCATTTTAAGTGCCAGTTTGATAACCTGTTCAACAGGCGAAGCCGGCTCATTTTTTAGAATTGACGTAACCACTTTCTGAGATGCTGCTTTCTGGAATCCTAACATAACTAGGGCTGCAACGGCTTCTTCGGCTACTTCGGTGTGAGCCATGATCTTTGTATTTTGCGAAGGAGCCGGAGCCAAAGCCTCCATTGATTTTACTTTGTTCTTCAGATCTACCAGAATGCGTTGGGCGGTTTTTAGCCCGATTCCTTTGACAGAAGTAAGGGCTGTTTCGTCTTTTGATGCAATGACTTGAACCAGTTCGGTAGGCTGGAAGGAAGATAAGATCATACGTGCAGTATTCGGACCTACACCCGAAACAGACGTAAGTAACAGGAATAATTCCCGTTCAAGAACCGTAGCAAAGCCATACAGCAGATGGGCATCTTCACGGATTACTTCATATACATAGATTTTTCCTTCCTTTTTCCCTTGATAGGCCGTAAAGGTGGTTAATGATATATTTATCTCGTAACCAATACCATAACATTCCATCAACATGCGGGCTGGAGCCAGATCGGCGATTTCGCCTTTTATATAGTCAATCATTCTTTATTTCCCTGTTTATTCTTTCGCTCGTATTCTCTTGATCCGGTTGATCCGTTTTGCTGATCATATTTGCAAAGATAAGGACGAGCAACGGTTATGTTTCTGATTCTATCGTATATTGTATAACGGAAGAATCGTTCAAAACGTATATCTTATATCAAAAAAAATCAGTTGTTTTCCTGTCTGTTTCAAAATAAACGAGAATCGATTTCGAAACCCTCGAATTTCATGGTCGATTCTCGTTTATTTTGTAGCTGATCAAATCTTCTTTCCGGATTCCAGATCTCTTATTGTTTCCAGAATCCAGGTAACAGAATAGTCAGTACGGTGAATATTTCCAGACGTCCGGTCATCATAACAAACGACAAGACCCATTTACTTAAATCAGAGTAACTGGAGAAGTTTCCGACAGGTCCGTAAATGCCAAGACCTGGTCCGGTATTGCTGACTGCCGAAGTAGCAGTACCCACAGCTTCTTCAAAACCTGTTCCGTCCAGCATCAGGAAGAAAGCCGTGGCGAAAATCAAAGTGATGTAAATGAAAGCAAATGCAAGTACCCGATTGACAATGTCGGTCGAGACCACATGTCCATTTACACGAACTGGAAGAACCGCATGTGGGTGAGTTTGCTTCTTAAAGGCATTCACCACATTCTTGGCCAGAATAACCACTCGTCCTGTCTTGAATCCACCACAGGTAGAACCGGCACAACCACAGACAACCATTAACATCAAGGCAATCATCCAGAAGAACGGTCCCCAAGGTATGAAATCAACGGTTGCATATCCGCAGGTTGAAATCAAGGTTGTTACTTGGAAGAGTGATTCCCGGAATGCCTCTTCCGGATCCGTAATAATACCTTTGAAATAAACCCAGGCCATAACAATCATGGTCGAGATTGCTACAATGGAATAGAACCAGCGGGTTTCTTCATCTTTCAATAATTTCCCGAATCTGCCGTTCATGAAGAAGTAAATCAAAGTCATGTTGGTTGATCCGATACACATAAAGATGGAGATAACGTATTCAATGTAAGCCGAATCCCAATAAGCAATACTGGCATTCTTGGTAGAATATCCTCCGGTTGCCATACAGGTCATGGCATGGTTTACAGCATCGTATAAGTTCATCGGACCGATCCATAGTAAGCCGGTTAATAAGAGCGTAATGAACAGATAAATTCCCCATAACCGTTTGGCAACCTGGGTGATTCGTGGACGGAAACGTTCGTGGGTGATTCCCGGAGTCTCTGCATCGAACATCTGACTGGCTCCACCACCGAAAATCGGCATGAGGGCAACGGTAAAGACAATAATACCCATACCACCTTGCCATTGCGTCAGACTGCGCCAGAATAATACACCTTTCGGTAAGGCTTCAATATCCGTCAGGATGGTGGATCCTGTTGTTGTGAAGCCGGACATGGTTTCAAAGTAGGCATCGGCAATACTGTTGACATAACCGCCTAAGTAGAACGGCAGCATTCCGAAAAGGGAAAGCAGAGTCCAGGTCAGCGTGACGATAAGCATACCTTCCCGCCGTCCGGCAGAATGTTCGTTAGCTCGTATCCCGATCAGATAAAAGAGGACTCCGAATCCGAACAGAATACCACTTGAAAGGGCCAAAGGTTCGACATCGTTTCCTTGGTAGATGAATGCAACAGCCAATGCCATCAGCATGAATAAGGTCTCAAGGATGAACATCAGCCCGAGCATTTTGAATATGAAACGTACATTCAGCATAAGCGAAGGTTTTTCGATCAGTTAAAGTAATCTTCTAGTTTACGCATGGCCGTATCCAGGCAGAAAACGACTACATGGTCGTAGGCTTGGATTTGTGTATCACCATCGATCATCATCGGTTTACCATTTCGGATCAGTCCTCCCAAAGTCATATCGCGAGGTAAGCGCAGATCGCGTACGATCTTCTTGGTAATCTTAGAGTCTGGTCGGGCAACCAGTTCGGCCACGTCGGCATTGGCAAAGGTCAGACACTTGACATTTGAAACGTCTGCATCCAATAGGAATTGATAAATATGACTGGCTGCAATCAGCTTCTTGTTGATGACCGATCCGATATCCATGCTTTCTGCCAGCGGAATATAGTCAATGTTCTCAATCTTGGCTACCGTCCGGTAAACCCCGAATCGCTTGGCAGCCAGACAAGCCAATATATTGGTGCTGGAATTTTCCGTCAGAGCGATGAATGCCTGTGCATCCTGGATGCCTTCGTGCATCAATAGATCCATATCGCGTCCGTCTCCATTGATGATTAATACATTACCAGGAACTGCCTCGGCAATCCGATAACTCTTTTCCTTGTTCATTTCAATCACTTTCACCCGGATATTATTAGGCAGGTATTGGCAGGCACGTAAGGCAATACGGCTACCACCCATAATGATTACTTTCTTAACTTCCGGATTTTTTTTCCCGGCAAGCAAGCGTACATCTTCAATATAGTTTCGTGTTGTCGTGAAGAAGAGCAGGTCTCCTGATTCGATATGGTCGTTACCACGGGGAATAATGGTTTCGTTCTTTCGCTTAATAGCTACAACGTGATAGAATTTCTGTTCCATCAGCAACTCCGAGAGCATTTTGTTGACAATCGGTGCATTGTCGCGTACTTTCACACCAATCAGAATCAAAGCTCCACCGAAAAGTTCCCAGTATTGGCGTGCCCACGGACGCTTGACTGCCGTGACTATTTCGCGAGCTGCCAGCATTTCCGGATAGATCATCGAGTTGATTCCTAATTTCTCAAAGAGCTCTTTATTCTTGGGTTGCAAGTATTCGTAGTTATTGATACGGGCGAATGTCTTGTGAGCACCTAGGCTATGAGCCAGAATACAAGCAGCGATGTTAGTAGTCTCTTCGGGTGTGACGCTTACAAACAAGTCTGTCTTACGGATTCCTACTTCTTCCAGGTCTTTCAGGGAAGTAGGATTGCCTACAACCGGAAGGAGCTCCAACGTCGAACTCATCGTGCTGAGGCGTTCTTCCTTTGGATCCATCAGTACGATATCCTGGTTTTCTTGTGATAACATTTTCGCCAAGTGGGTTCCCACCTCACCGGCTCCTGCTATGACTATTTTCATACTTCACTCTGTCTGTATTGGGTTGTTGTTTTCATTGGTCGGATGGCGCATGCAACTGTCGGATGATTCCGGCAATGCTGTCTGCATCCATGCCACATAATTTGTATAGCTCCGGTATAGAGCCGTGTTCTATGAATTGATCGGGCACACCGATTCGTTTTACGAAAGGTGTGTAACCGTGGTCGGCCATGAATTCGAGTACTGCGCTACCCAAACCACCGGCAATCACGCCATTCTCGATGGTGATGATGCGTTTGAACTTACGTCCTACTTCATGAAGCAAAGCCTCATCCAGAGGTTTCAGGTAGATCATATCGTAATGGGCCACTGAAATACCTTCCTGTTCAACCTGGTCGATTGCTTTCATTGCTTCGTTACCAATCGGACCCAGGGACAGAACGGCGATATCATTACCTTCGCGTAGTTTCCTTCCTTTTCCGATGGGAAGGATTTGCATCTCATTCCGCCAGTCGCTCTTTTCCCCTTTACCTCGTGGATAACGGATCACAAACGGACCGTCGGATATTTTGTATCCGGTGTACATCAGATTACGCAGATCCCATTCATTGAGTGGGGAAGAAATCACCAGATTCGGTATCGGACGCAAATAGGCCAGGTCGAATACTCCATGATGTGTCGCTCCGTCTTCTCCCACCAATCCGGCACGATCCAGACATAAGATCAGATGTAACTTCTGAAGAGCCACATCATGAATTACCATGTCGTAGGCCCGCTGCATAAAAGACGAATAGACATTACAGAAAGGAATCATTCCTTCTTTAGCCAGTCCGGCAGAGAAGGTCACGGCATGTCCTTCGGCAATACCGACATCAAAAGCCCGGTCGGGGAACTCTTTCATCAGGTATGTCATGGAACAACCGGTCGGCATGGCAGGTGTGATGCCTACGATCCGTTCATCCTTTTCAGCCAGTTCTACCAGTGTATGCCCGAAGACATCCTGATAGAGCTGAGGCTCATTCAGTTTATGGACGATGATACGCTCACCTGTTTCCTTGTTGAAACGGCCCGGAGCGTGCCATTCGGTAGCTGACTCCTCAGCCGGCTTGAAACCTTTTCCCTTCTTCGTCTTGATATGAAGTAGTTTCGGTCCCTGCATATCCTTGATGTCGTTCAGCAGTTTGACCAGATAACCTACGTCGTGTCCGTCTACCGGACCGAAGTAGCGGATGCTGAAACCTTCGAACAGATTGTGCTGCTGGGTTAACAGAGCCTTCAGGCTGTTGTTGAAGCGAAGGATGTTATCACGACGGCTGTCGTCAATCAGATTGATCTTCTTCAAGCCGCGATAAACATCATAACGCATCTTGTTGTATGCTTGGCTGGTGGTAATATCCACCAGATATTGGCTCAGTCCACCCACACTGTGGTCGATGGCCATATTATTGTCGTTGAGGATAATCAAGAGGTTGTTGGGATTGACCGACGCATTATTCAATCCTTCGAAAGCAAGGCCGCCCGTCATGGCTCCATCGCCAATCACGGCAATCACATGCCGGTCTTCGTGTTTCAGGGCAGAAGCCACCGCCATACCCATTGCTGCCGAGATGGAGTTGGATGCGTGTCCGGCAATGAACGCATCGTATTCGCTTTCTGCCGGATTAGGAAATCCACTGATCCCGCCGAATTTACGTAATGTATGAAATGCTTCCCGCCTTCCGGTCAGGATTTTATGTCCGTAAGCCTGATGACCTACGTCCCAGACAATCCGATCATACGGCGCATTAAATATGTAGTGCAGGGCGACAGTCAGTTCTACGGTTCCCAGGCTGGCTCCCAGATGTCCCGGGTTCTCCGACAAAACATCGATGATATATTGACGCAATTCTACACACACTTCCGGCAGCTGTTCTTCGGAAAGCTGGTGCAAATCGGCCGGAAAATTGATCCGGTTCAAAAGATGTTCTCCCATGTTGTCAGCCATATCGTTTTATTTTTTTGACAAAAATAGAGAATAAAGCGCAGATATCACAATATGGGAAAGATATTTCAACCGGAATTTATAGGATGCTTGTCTTCTTATTTTGCAGAAAGGCTTTGATAATCATAAAAAAGAAGAGGAAAAAGACCGAAGTCTTTCTCCTCTATGTTGATTCATGTTCCCGCGTTTCGCAACGGGGGAAACACATTATTCATATACTAAAAAAACGCCAAACAAGCAAACCTATGGTTTTCTTGCCGCTATGTCCGCATTTCACAACGAGGGCATGGCTATGTATAAAAAAGAAATATTAATTAATAAAACGATCTCGTTTTTACTCCACCGGCACCAGTTCCAAACCACTGTCACCCTTATCGCCATCTTCCGGTTTTTCCGGCGTGGTAGCCGAGGTATGTTTGGCCTTGTCGCGCAGGTTATAGGCTGTCTCAACATCATGAATCAAGCCGTTCAATCCGGACAAGAAATAGAGGGATTCTTCCGTCTCATGCAAAAGATTGGTAGCGAAAGCAAAGTCTGCCATCTCGCGGTAAAGGTCCATCAGTTGCTGGCGCAAGACATCACTCTTGTTCCCCAGGTTGGCAGCGGCACGTGCCACGTCAGCTCCTTTCACCAGTGCCTCATACTGCTGGTTGCAGGTCGAAAGTTCGTCGATGTAGTTTTGCAAGCCCAAGGTAGTGATCGCATCCAGCATCTCCGGCTTGTTCAAGTCGATAAGCAGGCCTTTCACCGTTTCTGTCTGCTGGTTATTAGGTAGGCGATTCATTCCCGTATAAGGTTTCACCACGATATAGAGTTTCTCGGCAGCCGCACTTTCAGCCTGTATCGGTACGTTGCACGAGGTCAGGATCCGTTGGACAATGGCTGTCCAAAGTGCGTCGCGCTGGCGGTCGATTTCCGCTTTCGACTTCGTTTCTGCCTTGACCCGTGTTTCCCGGTTGAGGT